>WBZP01003442.1_pt1 | contig 17169 bp, 11 predicted proteins | sample 5204301 | NCBI WGS metagenome assembly WBZP01 (sample SAMN12412401, study PRJNA552823) | activated sludge metagenome | isolation source: activated sludge from nitrification reactor of wastewater treatment plant... | place: USA: Pennsylvania | collected 2017
GCACCAAGCGATAGAAACGCAATCCAGCCAAACAGATAGAGCGTGCCCAGCCGCGAAAACGACGACGCATCGTCTTGGCGAAGCTTGCGAACCACACCATGACCGAGCGCAAACAGCAGGCTACCTTGCACGGCCAGCGTCAGGACCAGCACATGGATCGGGAAGCCGTAGAACGACACCGGGCCAGTGGCTTTTTCTGGACTTGCGAGCAGCTCGCTAATGGCCGGATAGGGAGTAAAGAACGTGACCGCCCCAAGGCCACGAATGGACCCGCCGCCGAGGAGTAGACAGATGAGGGTGCCGATGACGATGCCTGAAGCGCCTCTCCGATGAGCGACCGACAGCCCAACCCACAAGGCAAAGCAGTGATAGAGCAGGGCATTCACCGTCAAAACCAGCAGCGAGCCAGCAATCGCCGGTAGACCGAACTTCGACATCGGAGCACAGGCGAGCGCAAAGGCCGCCAAGATGCCTGCAATCAAATACTCACGGGCCGGACAACCGAGCAAATAACCGAGGCCATCAGTCCATGGCGTGGTTGGGGTAGCGCGGTGAAAATCGAGCAGTCCACTCTCACGCTCCTCACGGACGGCTTCGGCGACGCGATTGCTGCCACGTAGCAGCAGAACCAGGCCCACGCCGGCCAGAAGGGCGTACTCCAAGGAGGAAAAGCCGTCCTGGCGGTCTTTGGCGACCATCGACAAAAGGACGCCACAGATCCCCAGCAGTCCGCAGATCAAGGCCGACGACACAAGCTGGGCCGGTCGGAGTCGACGCCGCGCTTGGGCAATCAGAATGGGATTGTTGAAAACCCGTACGATGGGTTCACTCATGACACTCTCCCAGTCGAGACTTGCAAGAAGATGTCCTGCAAGTTCGAGGTCATCTCGCGGTACTCCGCCACGCGGAATTCCTTTTGGATCAGTTCCCGCAGTAATGATGCCGAGGCTTCACCGTCACCGCTGAGCTTAAAGGTGGCATGGCAGCCGTCGACCTCTACCTCACTTGTGCCCGAGAAGCCGCCGATCGCCGCACCAATGCGATCATCAGGGGCTAACAGTCGCACCCGTATCAACAGTCCTGGCCGAATCTGCTTCAGGATCTCGTCGATGCGCCCCGACAGAAGCATCTTGCCCCGCTCCATGATGCCAACGCTGTTACAGAAGTCGGCCATCTCGGCAAGAATGTGGCTCGACACCACCACCGCTTTGCCCGCCCGACCCAACTCGACGATGACATCACGCAGATCGAGTCGCGCCCGTGGATCAAGTCCTGACGCAGGTTCATCGAGGAGGAGAACCTTCGGATCATGTAGGAGTGTCTTGGCCAAAAATAGCCGCTGTTTCATTCCTCGCGACAGCTCTCCGGCGGGAGTTCGCCGCTTGTCGACCAACTGAACTTTGTCGAGCAGCTCATCGACACGACGCTTCCTGGCCCCCGCATCGAGTCCGTATGCCGAGGCAAACAGCTCCAAAAACTCCTCGACGTAGAGGTCATCGTAGAGCGGCGGCATATCGGGCATAAAGCCGATGTGATGCAGCGCCCGCAACGGATCGGTCAGCAAGTCGACATCACAGACACGCACCTGACCGTAGGTCGGCTGAAGCAGTGTGGCAATCACCCGAATGATCGAGGTCTTGCCCGCGCCGTTTGGACCGATCAGCCCATAGACCATTCCGGCCTCGACTTCGAACGAGACATCATCGACGGCGGTGATGTCCTCGTAATCGACTCGCAGACCCTTTACCGAAAGCAGCGGCTCAGCCATTTCGTTCCTTCCGCATGACACCCATTTATGGCTTGGGCTCTGGGCAAAAGCGAGCCTACGATGACCTAGTGGATGTCCTTGAGCACCTGCAGAGCGCTTCGTTTTCGTCGCTGACCAGCCCGTACTTTGCACGGCCAGGGCTGCTACTGGCGGTGTTGGGAGAACCCACTCATCGCCATGACGCGCTTGATGCAGCGCTGACCGATTTGGTGGCCCGCGAGTTCATCATCAGTCACCTGTCTCTGCAAACCCTGAACCTACTCAGCGGGCTTGCGCACGGCTGTTTGGGTCCACCCGAGGTGGGCTGTACCGTGGTGCTTCCGATGGCGCTCTGCGGTGCGGATCCAACGGGACTGCGACTGCTGAGCGAACCCGGTCATCATCACCTACTGGGAATTCGTGCAGATCGTCAGGCGGATGCGCGGTTGCTTGCGCAGGAGCTACATGTACCGCTGTGGCCGCTCGGTCGAACCACAGGACAAGATCTGGTGATTAGGCTGAGCGAGGGGACGGAAGTGGAGCCGTTTCCGACGGTGCTGCGGGTGCCGCTGGCGACGATACGCCAGTCACAACCGTCGAAGTAAGCGCGCTGCGAGGGAGAGCCGATATGGCGACATCGGATTCGGCACCAGCCTTGAGCCGATGTCCGGTGATGAGCCGTGCGCCGCGTTTATAAGTGAAATACTGGTACGCCCAGTTAAACAGCACCGCGACGCGATTGCGAAATGTGATCAGGAAGAAGATGTGGACAAGCAGCCACATCATCCACGCCAGAAAGCCACCGATCTGTAGCCGACCAATGTGAGCAATCGCAGCAGCGCGACCGATGGTGGCCATGCTGCCTTTGTCTAGGTACACAAAGGACGAACGGGGCTGCCCATCCAGGTCGGCCAACAGGTTGTGCACGACCTGGCGGGCCTGCTGGATGGCGACGGGACTGACACCTGGCAGGGGTTTGCCGTCTTGGTGCAAAAACGCTGCCATATCACCGATGGCAAACACCTCACGATGACCACCCACGGAAAGATCGGGATTGACGACCACACGACCTTGCCGATCCACTGCGCCACCGAGCCTGGCTGCGAGCGGCGAGCCGCGCACACCGGCGGCCCATAACACCGTCGCTGTCGGGATTTGCTTGCCGCTGGCCTCGACGCCTCGCCCATCGATTCGCGTCACTCGCAGTCCGGCCCGAACCTCGACGCCAAGCTGGCCCAGATCAATCACGGCCCGCATCGCCAGGTGCTCAGGGAACGAACTCAAGATTCGCGGTCCACCTTCGATCAGGATGATCTTGGAGTGCGCCGGATCGATGTTGCGAAAATCGCGAGCCAAGACGTGTCGCGACAGTTCTCCGAGTGCACCGGCCAGCTCGACGCCCGTAGGACCACCACCAACGACTACGAAGGTGAGGAGTCGCTCTCGCTCGGCGGGATCCGTGGTGCGCTCGGCGGCCTCAAACGCTAACAGGACTCGGCGGCGTACTTCAACCGCATCGTCAATGTCCTTGAGACCGACGGCATGCTTGGCCCAGTCATCGTGCCCAAAATAGTGATTCTGTGCCCCAGCAGCGACGATTAGATAGTCGTAGTGAAGCTCACCTCGGTCGAGCTTGACGACGTGCTCTGCGACGCTGATGTCCTGAACTTCTGCGAGCAGCACACTCACGTTCGGCTGAAATCGGACCACCGAGCGAATCGGTGCAGCGATGTCCGCAGGGGACAGACCGGCCATCGCGACCTGATACAAAAGCGGTTGAAACAGGTGATGGTTGAGACGGTCGACCAGTGTGATCCGAACCCGTGCCCCGTCGAGCTCTTTGGCGACAGTGAGTCCGCCAAAGCCCCCCCCGATGATGACGACGTGAGGCAGCGCCTCGTTTTTTACCACTGGGTCCAAGGTCGCCACTGATCCTCCTCGACGGAGTAATAGAAGCGGAGGTTGTCTTTGGTGATCACCATCAGGTCACGTCCGATCGGCCACAGCTTAAAGATGTTGGCGTCGCGATCGATGTAGCGCTGGGCCACCGACGAAAACACTCGTCCATTGAGGTCGAGTCCGTAGTACCCCTCCCCACGCACCACCATCTGCTGCATCGAAAACGCAATCGGCTTGAGCTTGTTGTCCCAGGTGCCTTTGCGATAGCGATAGATTTTGTCGTTATCGAACAGGTACATCACTCCCTGCGACGCAGCCAGGTTGCCACCCTTGAGTAGACGCGGCCACAACTGCAGCGAGTCCTTGCCGTCGAAGCTCGATGTCATCAAGCGACCGTCTTCGAGAATCGTGTAGGCCGTTCCACCCGTCACCGCCACTTGCATGACCGGCGAAAGGTGCGTCGGACGCCAGCTCTTGCCCTCGGCATCGTAGTAGATAAGGTGCCGCTTGTTGTCCGTCGCAAACAACATACCGTTGGCGTCATCGATGGTCACCACGCCAAAGTCACTCGTCGGAACCATCACGTACTTCGTACCATCCCGACGGAATGCGCGGCCCTTCTTATCGGTAATGAGCAGAGGAAACAGCTCGGCGACGACCTTGGCTTTGGCTGGACTGTCTTTGATGAGCGACGCGATCAGGGTATTTACAAACTCCGCAGACTCGAAGTCACGAAGTGGCACCCGTCCGCGCAGAGCCATCGAGTGAATGAACTCACTGTGCAGAATCAGCGCCGGTCGCTTGTCCATCTTCTGGGCAAGTGCATTGCCGAGTGCAATGCGAACCGCCTCCACGCTGTTGCGCGACTCGGCGGCGGGCTCTGCACTGGTATTGGTCGGCGCTGCCATCGCGCTACCGGCCATGCCCGTAAACAGGCTGTGCAACAACTCGACGGGACGGGCGACTCCTGCGACATCCACGGACTTGTCCGCAAACGTCACGATCCCGAGTAGTCGTCCATTTGCCGAAAGCAGCGGGCCTCCCGTGTGATCGAGCGTCAGCGGCGGGTCTGTCTCGATGGCCCCAGGCCGCACCGACATGATGGTTCCCGTCATCATCGCCAGCGTCTGTCGGCCGTGCGTGCGGAGTCCAATGACATCGACACCAACGGTGGTTGCCGACTTCATGTCAAACAGATCGAGCGACTTGTACGGCTGCTTCGGCGGTGGTTCGGGAAGCTGTAGCATCAGCAAGTGATTCGGCGCATCCATACGCACGACCTGCACCGGCAGCGCTTTGGCCTGGTTGGCACGCAGGAAAATCAGCGGATCTTCGTCGCCAGCATACGAAGGGTCATACAGAAAGGCGTAGACTTGGCCCTTCTCCACGCCCGAGACCAATCGTGAATCGCTGACCACGACGCCGTTTGGCTTGACCACAACCCCAAGTGCGGTGTTAAAGCGGTTGCCATCTTTGGCAATCAAGAACACCGTCGCTGGTGCGGCTCGCTGATAGGCTTCGGCTTTGCTAAGCACCGGGCTCTTGGGGGGGGCCACCAGCGCCTTGGGACCGGTCACCGTCTTGGCGATGGGAACCTTAGCGACCGGCTTACCCACCGGTTTGCCCTTGGCCACTGGTGTCAGCGTCACGGGAGCACCGCTCGCAGCGGCAGCAGGTGGTGGGGCAGCAGGTTGAACCGGGGCCGACTGCGCAAGTGCGCTCCCGAGAGAGGCCGGCCCAGAAACAAACGTGAGAAGGGACAGGGCAGACAGCGTGTAAGCCCGCGCCCGACGAAGCGGACGAATTGAGCGAGAAGTCGTGGGCTTCATAGCACCGCTAGACAAAACACACCTCCGAGAACCGAAGCAGATAAGGCACTGGATCGCTTTCCGATACCACCGAACTTTATCCCAAACTCTCCCGATCTATTCGAAGAAATGTCGGGCTCGCCGGGCCATAAGCGATGGATCCTCTCCTATAATCCTTTCACCGAGTCAGGAGCTAGCGATGCCAGACCCCGCGAACCTGTCGACCATTGCAAAGCGTGCGCGTGCCGAACTGTCCAAGTGGTGCCGTGAGCTAGAGCCGCTGCTCGAAGCCGAACTGGGCCCGGAGCAAACCCTTGCCACGCTGGCCGAGCTACCGTCAGAGCTAGAGCGATTGCTGGTCCTGATGCCGGACCCTGGCTGGCGAGCATCCCAGATGCGATCATTTAGCCTCGGAGGTGCCATCTACATCGCGATCTACCTGGTGCTTCACCGCTGCGGCAAAACCGCAGCACAGGTCTGGCAAATCTGCGAACAAGCCACCCGGAATCGCTTTGCCCGAATGCCCGCGCTATCCCAAAAAGTGATGTCATGGGCTCTGTTTTCGACGCTGTGGAAACTGCTGACCGCGTCTCTAGCCGGTCGATCTCAGCACGCCGCCGTTGGTGGATGGCAGCTTGCGTATCTTCCCAAACAACCTGGCCAGTTCGACTACGGCGTAACCTACCATCGCTGCGCGATCCATCAGCTAGCGCTGGATGCCGGAGCGAGTGAGTTCGCTCCGTTCATCTGCCAGGCCGACATCGTAGGTAGCGACGTCCTCGGCTGGGGACTACAGCGCACCGAAACCCTGGCCCAAGGCGGCAACCGGTGCGACTTCCGCTTCCGCAAAGGCCAACGAACGGAAGTCAAAAGCAAGCTCCCAATCCTTCCCTAAACCATAGGCGTCCCATATTAGGAATATGGAATGATTCATATAGATCATTCCATATCCTGGCCCTGTGGTTAGGTAATGCGCTTCATCCAATCAAGCTGACGGTCTGTCCGCTCTCGCTGGGCCCCGGCTGCTGCACCACGCGAACGATCCCCTCCGCCTCCCGAACCACCTCCCGATGGACGTCCATGTGGCTTGGCGGCTGGACGGCCTCGATCGCCTTGCGGCCCATCGCCGCGACGTGCTCCGCCGGCATCGCGACCCGTAGGTTTGGGCGGACGGTGACTCGGTGGAGATGAATGCGAACCGCGATCGCCGCGATCGGTTCGCTGCCCACGATCAGAGCCTTGATCGGGCCGAGGCGGCCTATGAGATGGCGAGGACGGTCGCGCTCCCTGGTTCGGTCGAGGCGCGGACTCTGTGCGCTCTCCACGACCACCACCTGCTGATGCAAACGGATGATCGGCGATGACCGGAACCCGCTGGCGAATCAGTTTCTCAATGGTGTTGAGGAATCCCTGCTCGTCCCAGTCACAGAATGCGAGCGCAACGCCTTCCGCACCCGCTCGCGCCGTTCGACCAATGCGATGAACGTAGCTTTCTGGCTCATTGGGAATGTCGTAATTGATGACATGGCTTACACCATCCACATCAATCCCACGAGCGGCAATGTCGGTTGCCACCAGGATTCGGGTTTCGCCACTCTTGAAGTGAGCAAGGGCGGCTTCGCGGGCATTCTGTGACTTGTTGCCGTGGATCGCTTCTCCTCGATAACCGGCATCGCCAAGCTGCTTCACGACCTTGTTGGCACCATGCTTGGTTCGCGTAAACACCAGCACCCGCGACAAGCTCGGATCTTTGAGCAGATACGCCAGCAGCTTTGGCTTGTCGTTCTTGCCGACCTTGTAGACCGACTGCGCGATTCGCTCCGCCGTGGACGAAACGGGGGCCACCGCAACCCGCGCCGGATTGCGCAAAAACGTCATCGCCAACGCTTCAATGTCCGGCGGCATCGTTGCCGAAAATAGCAGGGACTGCCGAATCGGAGGCAGCGCCGCCAGCACCTTGCGCACGTCATGAATGAAGCCCATGTCGAGCATGCGGTCGGCTTCATCGAGCACGAAGAATTGCAGATCGCGCAAAGAGATGAAGCCTTGCCCCATCAGATCCAGCAGTCGCCCCGGTGTTGCCACCAGGATGTCGACTCCCGTGCGCATCCGCTGAACCTGTGGACCCTGCTTGACGCCGCCAAAGATCACGGTGCTGGTGAGCCCGGTGTGCGCGCCGTAGGTTCGGAAGCTCTCCTCGATCTGGCTGGCCAATTCACGCGTTGGTGACAGTATCAGTGCGCGAGTCTTTCTCTGCGCCGGGGGATGTCGAGCTGGTTTGTGCTCGATCGGCGCTGGGAGTTTCTGTCCGTACAGAAGCTGCAAGATCGGAAGTGCAAACGCCGCTGTCTTGCCCGTGCCCGTTTGCGCACAGCCGAGGATGTCACGACCCTGGAGCAGCGGTGGAATCGACTGCTGCTGAATGGGGGTCGGGTCGGTATACCCAGACTCTGCGACTGCACGAACCAGCTCAGGAATCAGACCGAGCGCAGCGAACGGCGAAGCTCCAAGGTCCGATTTCTCGACGGTGTTAACGGTGGAATGATGACGAACGGCCCCCGGCTGGGGCAAGTGATGGTCGGTAGCTCTGGTCATAAGAGGGGCGCATGGTAGCCGCAAAGCGCCCCAGTTGTTGGCAATTCGTACTCAGCGCCTAGGAAAAGGTGTCAGGAGAGCAGCGCAGCGAGAGTCTCAGCGGTAGCCGGTGCGGATTTGAGCAGAGCGACCACGGCTTGCTCTTGTGTCGACAGAGTGATGGAGGCACCTGAGCCCGAGCCCGTTTGCGGAAGCGTGCCGGGGGCTGCCGCAGTCGGACTGGCCTCGCTCTGCTTTTTGTCCCACGGTGCCTGCCACATCCCAAGCGATTTACAGTCTTTGGGAAACAGACCGTTTACATCCTTCAGTAGCTTGGGCAGGAGGTCTTCCGAGTAGGGACGTAGTGACAAAAGGAGCCCCGGCAGCCACGGATACAGGATCTCCTCTGGCAGTCTCGCAAACGCTTTGGACAGCAACTCGACCACCACCCGACCAATCACCGGTGCAAACGACAGCGCCAGTAGGAATCCAGAAACGTACTCCGGAAACACCGGCAGCATCAGCGGATTGTCGAGCGTGTGATCGAGGAATTCCCGAATCGAATCGATGTCACGCAACTTCAGGAGCAGCTCCGATGCCCAGAGCAGACCGAGCTTCGCGGGATCACTGGTCACAGGCCCGGCTTGCTTAACCGCAATCTCTAGCTGACTCCGCTGACAGCCCAGTGCGAGTGCCTGCGGTTCGAAATCGAACACAAAGCTGAGCATTCCTGCCACTTCGCTCGGCCTGGTTCCGCGATCCTCAAAGCCCTTGGGAAGCAGCATCGAATAGTGCGAGTACCCGGTCGCCACGAAGTCTTTGAGCCAGGTGGGCAGACCCGCCGGAGTGGCTCGAAAGTAGTGAACCAAACGGCGAATTCGTTCCACTACTTTCGGTGCATCCTGCGCGCTCATTTCGTTGCGCAGCAGCTCCACCGCACGCTCACCCAACTCTGCTGTCAGCCGCTCGCTCTTCAAAAACAGGATCGAGTCTTCGGCCGCCTTCAGCGCGGTCACGGTCTTTGCATTGGGACCAAAGGACTCTGTCTTTAGGCGTTTTTCGACGACAAACTCGACGGTTACGCCTTCGTAACCAAGCCGAATGATCGACTCCTGATACTTCCCGATCGAGACGTCCCACGACTCCTGAACCGGCACATGGCCGAGCTTTCGCTCTCCCATAATCGGTCGTAGCACAGGATGCCCCTGCGTAAGATAGTGCAGCATCCAGAGAAGATCCGAGCACGGCAGAAGCTGTGGATCTCTTTTGAAATCAATGAGTGCGCGCTGAATCGTGCTCGCATCAAGATTCAAACCGAGCGGTTTGAGTCGCGCATAGACATCCTGCGCCAACGGCGGCATCGCACTATAGCCAACCCGGCCGGTTCGATTTCCACCAAGCAGCATCTGACAGAGCTTGGGAACGTTGCGCTTTTTGACCTGGCGATCTTTTTCCAGGCACGTAATCGCCGCATCCTCGAAGTCGTACGGTGAAGGATGTTGACGATTGCGCAGATTCGCCAGTAGCAGCGAAGTCTGATAAATCGCAATCGCATCCGCCGTAGACGTCAAGTATCCGTTCTCTCGGGCCAACGCGACGATGTCGACCGACCAGCGCAAGAGTTGTTCTTCATCCGCACTGTGCAGAAGCGGCGGTTTGGTAAAGAAGCCTAGAACTCGCGCCGTATCTGCGGACCGAGTGGTGGGCGAACCAGGGCTCACCGTAGGAGCCGAGGCCTTGCTCTTCGCTGGCTTTGTTGTCGTCGCTGCTGCTGGTTTACTCTTTGAGAGCGTCCAGGGACGGACACCCAGCGCACTCACTCCCTTTTCCCAAGTGGTTTCTGCCAAGGCAACCGTGCCTGCCGGATGATGGAACTGATGTTCGATCGCAATAAAGCTCGATGGAACCAGGCCATACAACCACTTGGTTGGCGTCAGCTTGGGAATGTCCCAAACTGCATCTGAGCGCGTCCCAAACTCGGGTACATCACTGACCGCATGCACCGCCCCACACAGATACATCGCGTCGGAAGGAGCAATCCCCGTCTTCTTCAAATGCTCCTTCATTCGCGTCCACATGTAGCGCTCGCGCCGCTTGTCATTTTCGTGATCTTCATCCTTGCGACCGAGCCTACGCAGCAGACTTCCAACCAGCGCCATCACATACCGGTACGTCGCATAGTCGGAAGCCAAAACGGCCTGCTCCACGTACTGATCCCACCACTCCGTAAAGTGGCGGACCCGTGCATTCTTGAGCAGGAATCCCAAGAATACGTCAAAGGTCGGTTCCACGTTGCCCATCTGCAAACCGATGGCTGCACCGTGATCAGGAACGTCGCTGGATTCCTCTTCCCCTGGGGCTTTGGGAGTCCCCTGATCGTGCTCCTCTTCCTTCACCAGATGCCGCTCTAGCTCGTCTTCTTTTTGCGGCATCCACTGGAACACATAGTCCACCGCACGATCGACAAACACCAGTTCGGTGGTCGGGTTTTCCATCGCATAGGCAATCGCCTGGAATTCTGCCGAAAACTCGGTTAGCGGTGCAACCACTGATAGTGGTGACCAGGCCTTCGGAAACGCATCCGCCGTCTGAGCAAACGCTTGCAGCGCAACCGGAAGTCGACAGTCGCGCAGACCATCCAGTGCCCCCCGTAGGTCTTCACATAGCTCCATGAAGATCACTTTCGGAGGCTTCTCTGCCAAGCGCTTGGCCACATGCAGCGCAGAGGAGGGCGAGTGATGACAAACGGGAATGATCTCCAGCGGCTCCTGCATGGCGCGCTCGACATCACTGACCATCAGTTGCAACAGTTCACCCACGGGATGCTTGTCGCTCGCAAACGCCTGCACAGCCGATTCCATCTGCTCACGCAGTGCGGCCAGTGCCTCAGTATTCGACGGAGGAGTACGTTCCATCATCAAGTTCCTGTCCAATCAACGAACCAGCATTCCGGAAGACGCACAGACGGGGGCCCCGCTCCGAGCGTTCCAAACAGCCAGCGCAGAGTCCCTGATTACTTCAGCAGACTCATCGCCTGCTTCCCGCCTTCCAGGTACTCGTCCCACTCACCCTTCTTTTCCTTGGCGCGTTTTTCCACCACTGAGTGCCAGAACTTGTTGAGGATCGACACTTCTTCAGGAATCCGGCGAACCACCGTTCCAACCAGCGCCTTGGCGACATTTCCAGCCGATAGAGTCGTCTGCCCAAAGAACTGGCTATGGAGCACCGCATCTTCGAGCACTCCTATTTGCTCCGCAGTCGATAGCGAGGACTCTAGCCGTTGGTCGTCGCTGGTGGCTGCGGCCTGCGCATCCCGCAGATCCGCAAAGGTCTGCAACAGAATGTCGAGTAGCGCTGGTGGCAACTCGACTTCAAACTGATTCCGAGTCAGCAGCTCGCGGGTACGGAACAGCACGATCTCTTTTTCGCTCTTCTTGTTGGTGACCGTAGGAATCGTCACGAAGTTGAAGCGACGCTTCAGTGCTGTCGATAGATCATTCACGCCACGATCACGGCTGTTCGCAGTGGCAATGATGTTGAAGCCGGGACGAGCAAACACCACGTTCTCACCAGACAGCTCCGGAATCGTGATGTATTTCTCCGACAGAATCGAGATCAGCGCGTCTTGAACATCGGACGTGCAGCGCGTCAATTCTTCGATTCGACCCATTGCCGCGTGCTGCATCGCGATCATGATCGGCGAAGGAATCAGCGAATCTCGGGACTGTCCTTTGGCAATGACCAGTGCCACGTTCCACGAGTATTTGATCTGATCTTCGGTCGTTCCCGCCGTCCCCTGCACCGTGTGGGTGGAACTGCCGCAAATCGCTGCGGCCAGTAGCTCTGCCAGCCAGCTCTTTCCAGTTCCCGGATCCCCAATCAAAAGCAGTCCGCGATCCGAGGCCAGCGTCACGATGGCACGCTCAACCAGGGCGGGATCGCCGAAGAATTTCTGTGCAATCGGACGATCGATCTTGTCCGCAGGAGTCGATCCCAAGATGAAGGTTCGGATCATCCGGGGCGACAGCTTCCAGCTAAACGGACGTTTGCCCGCGTCAACTGAAGCCAGATAAGCCAACTCTTCTGCATACTTTACTTCGGCGGGCTGGCGCAGAACGTCGGCCTTTTTCGCCGCCTTCACCGGAGTCGGAGTCTCCGCTTTCACTTCGATGTTTGCTGCAACCTTCATTTCGGTGTTGGCTGCAATCGGGAACTCGGCAGCGGCACCAGAGGATGTCTCAGCCGATACAGCCGGAGTCGTAGTGGGAGCCACTGCTGCATCCGTTGTGGCAGCGGGCGCAGTAGCTACCGAGAGGTCGTCAGACTTGGTCTTCTTGGTACGGGGAGTCGCCATCGGGAGTTCTCCTAATTCAGTAGGTATCGTAGCTGGTGAATGAGCTTGTTGACGGCACCGTGCAGGATCGGCATGCCCAATTCTGCGAGCCGCGTCCGGAAGAACTCGCTCACCGAAAAGTAGCCACTCGACTGCAACGCACCGACGGGAATGAAGTGAACGCCAGAGTCCTTAAGCCCCTTGATGTAATCGAGTAGCTCCTGATCAGAGCCACCTTCATAGAAGTCCGAGATCACCACCATCGCGGTGTTCTTCGGCTCGACAATCTTCTTGCTCGCTTCGATGAGTGCCTGACGGATCAGCGTTCCACCGCCAAGCTCTGTACGAAGCAGGACTTCAAACGGATCTTGTACCCACGGCGTCAGATCCAGCACGCGAGTATCAAATGCAATGAGATGTACGTCCACCTTGGGAAGTCCGGCAAAGATCGAAGCCAGAATCGTGCTCTGGATCATCGCATCAACCATCGAACCGGATTGATCGACCACCACCAGCAGGCGGGTTGGTTGGGTCTTCGAAGCGGTGCGGCGATAGATCAATCGATCAACGTACAGTCGCTCTTCCGCTGGATTCCAGTTGGTCAGGTTCTTCCACAGCGTCCGCTTTAGATCCAAATTCCGGAACACTCGCTTGGGTGGAATGCTGCGATCGAACTTGCCCTTGCTCGCCTTTTGGACCTGGAGCTTGAGCACTTCGGCAAGCTGATCGACATAGGCGCGAATCAGCTTCTTCGCATTGTCTAGCGCGACTCCGGACAAATTTGCTTTGTCAGCCAAGAGCTGTTCAACGAGCGCGATCGAAGGCTGAAGCTTACTCGCCAGGCGCGAGTCCTTGAGCACTTCACGCAGTTCCATGCGACGGACCAGCTCTGCTTCAAGTCCTTGAAATCCCCGACGGAGATCCTCTTCCGAAAGGAGCCGACGTCCACCACCCGGCCCGGTTCCCCCGCCACCGCCACGACCACGGAGAGCACCCTGTGGATAACCAAAGGCCTCTTCCAGCCGTCCCAAATCCTGAGTCCACTGCGAATACTGTTGTGCCGTCACGGTCTTGGTCTGAGTCGCTGGTCCGAACGCATTCAGGAGAAGCTTCGACAGCACCAGCGTTCGACGTAGTCGATCAGCAGGAGTCGCAGGGGTCTCGGCCCCCGGACTCCCTGCATGGTCAGGCGTCGAACTGGTCAGCACCGCTTCCGCGTCACTTGCTTCATCGAGCATCGCCCCTGGAAGTGGCGTTTCGAAATGCGGTCGTAGCTCTGGGAATCGCTGAAGCAGCGTGGTAATCGACACCATCGGATCCAACACGAGGTCCGGAATCGACAATTCCTGAGCAATCTCTTTGCTCAACGACTCTAGGTTTTGGGCTTTTTCCCCCTGTCCAAAGCACGCAGAAAGGAGTCGCCAAAGCAGCGCCTGCTGCTTGTTCTGTATCTCCAGAGGAGAGGAATCGATGGATGCGTTTCTAGTGTCCGCCATGGTCTTCCTTTTCGCCGCCTACGACTTCTTACGAAGGAGCTTGCTCGCCCGTTCGCGCAGGACAGCGACGGTGTCATCTTTGGCTTTCAGCGACACAGGTGGAGTCCCGCTAAGCTCTGCCTTGCTGCCCAGCTTGAGCGCGAGCGGCTGCAGCGCCCAGCGTCCACGATCAAAACGCAGCAGTCCGATCAACTCCTGTGACTTCTCGATGCGATCGATTGTCATACCTGAAGCATCGGAGAGCCGCGCCCCAGAGAGCGGCAGCTTGCATCCAGCAATCTCCAGCGCCTTCTCCTCCACCAGCTCTCCAGCGGAAGGCTTTTTTGAGGTAGCAGAGTCGATCTTCATGACCTTGTAGGAAGTCAGATGAACCAACTCTGCCAACTGAGCGGGATGTCGATCGAAGGCACTGATCTGCGCACGCGGCAGCGGTTTTCCCACACCAAGCACAGTCGCACCGATATCAAACGGAGAGTAGGATGCTCCGACGCTGGCTCGACTTTCGTCCCACAGAATATCGCCGCTCTCTAACATCGCTGCATCGCTCAGTTTGACGACCGCGCAGTCACGCACAGCCTTGAGGAGCTTGTCGTACGTGCCCTCTAGGAGCCGCCACATCTCATGCCCAATCACGGTATCTACTTTGTAGGCAGACACCGTGGTCCGCACGTAGCGATGCGCTGATCCTTGCCTTAGGAGTCCGTGAACACAGACACTAAACAAGTTGCGGTGATGATGAAGATCGCAGCCAAGTGGCAAAAACTCTCCGCTCACCATTTTGATCGTTGAAGATGGCGTTGCCTTGACCGCAAGCAGCATCGCTCGTATCCACAGATCCACCCACCGATACGTAGGAATGGTCTTTCCGGACGGAATCGGGAGTGCCGCCAGCAGCTCAGAGAGGAATCCTGACAGAACGGCTGCCAATCGGATCAGACCCGGCTCTTCCTGAATTTTGTCGAGTGTGGCGTAGAACGGATACAGGGTCTCTGGTTCAAGCTGGGCAAAGCCAGACAGCGCCATTTCCATCAGGAAGTGACGCGCACTCTCCCGAAACACCGAATGATGGCCGGGGGCATCCGTAGCAATGTTGACTGGTTCATCGCTGGCAACACTCCTGCCCAGTGCTTGGCAAGCCTGAGCGGCCAGCGCATCGGTCATCGCGCCTTGCAGAGCCGCTCGAGCACAGGCCAAGCTCACGAAGTGTCTTTCCACAAACTCGCTGCGCAGGAGTGCGTCGCAGGCTTCTTTGACACGGGCAGCAAGCGGAGTCTGCGCCAGCAAGCGGGGCAGGGCAGACACTGCCGCGACTTCGCGCTCGCTCATCCTGCCGAAGCCCACCACAAAGCAGTGATCAAGTTGGGCAATGACCTCGGCGGACTCAGTCACTCCGCTGGGCAGAGCCGATAGAATGCGTAGGGAATCGCTCATGAACAGAATTCCTTTGCGTCCAGATCGATCAACCCAAGACAAACCAGGTCATCTCGGGAATCGGCTGGTTCGAGACGGGAAGCTCGAAGTAGCGAAGGTGCGAAAGGAAGCGGGAAAAGACCTGACTCACATCAAGCCGCGCTTGCGAGCCGCGCACCTGCAACAGGATCTCTCGTGCCGAAGTGAACTTCGACAAATCACCCGAGAGCTTCAGGTAGCGAGCCACCTGCTCGGCCCCAAATTGAAGGACCGCTTCGCCCATTAACTGCACCAGGTGCTTGCACGGTGAGCCACGCAGACCTCCGCACGGACGATTGTTGTTGGTTGAGCAGTTGAAGTTGATGCCAGTGCCAGCCTCGAAAAACGAGACGTAGACACGGTTCTCATCCGAACCCGACGACACCACTCCCTGGATGCGACCCCCAAACAATTCGACGTAAGGCACGTCTTTGACTTTGCGGGGGCGGCTGAGAGGTTCGGACACTGGTAGCGAGGTGCACTCGATGGGCGACACAGCCATGTTCGCGGGCTCCGTAACGGCTCTTTTTGAAACCGCTTCCTGGCTGGCGCTGATCTGCGTGCGCTCACCCTCCCAAGGCCACTGTGCGACCCAAGGCACTAAGGAAGCTTGGGCATCTTACTTCACGGTCGCGCTATTTGTGAACCCACTTTTGTGGTGTGAGGATCACAAAAATATATGCAAAAGCGCGACCTTGCGAACCCCGCACGGATCGGAGTGCGTAGCGGTGTGCTGCCGGTCGGAGGATGGTTGGACGGATGGTCGGGCGAAAGAGGACGGACTTGCGTCGTCAAGCGGCGGAGCGCTCGTCTTGCATGCTACGGGGCAGAATGATTCGCAGGCTGGTGCCACCCAGCCGTGGTGCCATCAGCGTCAGCTCCCCACCAAGCGCCCACAGCGACTGCTGGATGCGATGGATGCTGGGCTGTTCGCCGTCGACTTCGCTTGGTTCGCCCAGCTCATCGTCGGTCATTTCCAGAAGGTTTGGCAACATCGGCAGCGGCGGCCCGATGCCGTTGTCGTGGACAAACAGCACGATGTGATCTTCTTGCGGAGCCAGCTCGACGGTTACGAGCGCAAGACTGTGTGAACCGTGCTGGGCACTGGCTGCGGCACCACGCAGAAGCTCTCGCAGTGTACCCACCAGAAGCCGCCGTTCACCCACCACTTGTGTCGTCGGGCCCAGCAGCGAAAAGTGAACCCGGCGCTCTTGCAAGTCACCCCATGCCCGCCGAATCAACGGTCCCAGATCGATCTCTTGTGGTCCGCGCTCCCCACCAGAGCTGGGACGCACCGGCTCGCTCACGTCGATCGCTGGTTCTGGCTGTGTCGCTACCGGCTCTCGCTCTGCCGTATGATTCGGCTCCCACAGGTCCGTCACCCGCAGCAGTCGCCCTGATTGGACCGCATCGAGCTCGTGCGAAGGCTCATCAAAGTCAGACAGCGACGGCGGCTCTTGCCCAAGCAGGAACGGCGGAGGCGCATGCTCAATCACCGCTGGCTGATGCGCGGCCTGCTGTTTCACTTGGATCGGAGTCTGACGCTGTCGATAGGGCTTCATGGCCTCTTCGGTTCGCTCAAACAGCAGCGTCCTCGCCAGACGCATCACTTCATGCTCCGGCGTCCGCAAGACTCGCTCGACCGCATCGGCCGCAACAGAGGTCAACCGAAACCCAAACTCGCAGCGCTGCCACTCACTGCTCTGTCCCGAGCCCACCGGGGCCGCTTCCAATAGTCCACAGCGCAACAGCCGTCGCACCCGCTGCCAGGGAACCAGCCGCGACGCATCTCGCCCACCCGATGCTTCCGTCACGTCTGCGGTGCGCACCACGAAGCTCGGGGTGTCCAGCATCTCCATCAGC
>WBZP01003443.1_pt1 | contig 17164 bp, 13 predicted proteins | sample 5204301 | NCBI WGS metagenome assembly WBZP01 (sample SAMN12412401, study PRJNA552823) | activated sludge metagenome | isolation source: activated sludge from nitrification reactor of wastewater treatment plant... | place: USA: Pennsylvania | collected 2017
CCCGCTGTTGAAGCCGGCCGGGGCATTCGAGGTGCTGGCCCACCGCATCGTGTGGACGCTGGCCTTCATGGCGGTCGTGCTGCTCGTCGCCGGACTCGGCCGCCAACTGCGCCGCATCGACCGGCGCACCTGGTTGTTGCTGGCCGCGGCGTCGATGCTGGTGTCGGCCAACTGGGTGATCTACATCTATGCCGTCAACAACGGCCACGTCGTGGACGCCGCCCTCGGCTACTTCATCAACCCCCTGGTGAGCGTCGCGCTCGGGGTGCTCGTGTTCGGTGAAAAGCTCAATGGGACACAGGGTTTGGCTCTGATCATCGCGGTGATGGCGGTGGTGGTGCTCGGGGTGGAGGCCGGTACCGCACCCTGGATCGCGGTCGGATTGGCGGTGACGTTCGGGCTGTACGGGCTGGTGAAGAAGATCGTGCCGACCGATCCGCGGGTCAGTGTCGGTGTCGAATCGGCGCTCGCGGCACCCTTCGCGCTGGCCTACCTCGCGTTCGCCGGGCTCGGCGGCCACGGGCACTTCCTCGGCCACGGCGCCGGGCACGTCGCGCTGACCGTGCTGTGCGGACCGGTCACGGCGATACCGCTGCTGCTCTTCGCGGCGGCCGCCCAACGCCTGCCGCTGGTCACCCTCGGCCTGCTGCAGTACCTGACCCCGGCGATGCAGATGACCTGGGGTGTGGTGGTCGGGCGCGAGCCGATGCCACCGGCCCGCTGGCTGGGTTTCGCGCTCATCTGGGTGGCGCTCACGGTGTTCACCGCCGACGCGGTGCGCCGCACCCGCGGCCGCTGACCTGCCGGTTCAACGGGCTGTGACACAGCTCATATCGATCTTGCGCGGACAATGTCGGATTTTGCGATTAGACATCTGGGCAACGGGTTAACAGTGAGCAACGGCGCCACCCCAACAACCACTAGTCAGGAGCGACGCCATGTTGGCCATACCCCGCACCGTCAACATCTCGTGCCCGCGCTGTCGGGACGACATCGAACTTCCGGTGGACGTCAGCTACAGCGCCGGCCTCACCGGCGACCGGGTCACCGCGCAGGTGACCGATTTCGCCGGCCCTGTCGAACAGCACTACCGTGACGCCGGCCACGCCGAGGTCGAAGACACTGTCGCGGTGCGTGTACTCACGTTGAGTCTGAACTGATCAGGTTGTGTGACAGGTGAATTCGTTGCCGAAGAAGTTCACCTTCACCTCGCCGTGATGTTCCCAGAAATCGATCCCGTCGCGGCCGTACTTCGCGCCGCTGGCCGCGGGTTCGCCGAATGTGACCGCTGAATCCTCGCCCCACGTCAGCACGGCGACCCGAGGATCGAATTCGTTGTAGAACCTCGCGGTGAACGCCTTGTCGCCGGGGCATGAGTAGGTCACCACCGGCGGAGCCGGCACGGCCGGGTCCGAGGTGCGCAACTCGAAGATGCGCGTCTGGTAGGACTCCCGCACACACCGGCTCACGTCGCCGGCCTGCGCGCAGTCGTCACGGCCGGTCGCCCAACCGTGCTGAGCGCCCTGCAGCGTCGACTTGTCGGCACCCGGGCGGTTGAGCGCCTTGTCGTACTCGTCCGCCAACCGCCGGTCCAGCGCCGCGAGTCCGGGGTCGTTGCACACCAGCTTCTCGGCCTCGCTGCCGGCCTTGGCGCAGTCGAACGACGGCCCTGTCGGCGTCGTCGTGGCAGGGGCGGTGCCGGGCCCGGTGTGCTCGCTGCCGGAGCCGCACGCCGACAATGCGCCGACCAGACAGAGGGCCATGGCGAGCCTTTTCGCAGGCCGCACCCCGGTGCGACCGGTGCGATGAGGACCGATATTCATCACCTCAACTGAATCACACCGCAGCCGGGGCGGCCGCGAACGACACCGCTGCCGGGACACGCCGCAATTGCCCGCCGCGACACGCCCGAAGCTGTCGGTGCGGCACCCTAGACTGACGGGCCTATGAGTAACAGCGGCTCCTTCGTGCACCTGCACAACCACACCGAATATTCGATGCTGGACGGTGCCGCCAAGATCATGCCCATGCTGGCCGAGGCCCAGCGCCTGGAGATGCCCGCGGTCGGGATGACCGACCACGGAAACATGTTCGGCGCCAGCGAGTTCTACAACAAGGCCACCGAGGTCGGCATTAAGCCGATCATCGGCATCGAGGCCTACATCGCGCCCGGTTCCCGGTTCGACACCCGCCGCGTCACCTGGGGCGATCCGAGTCAGAAGTCCGACGACGTCTCCGCCGGCGGCGCCTACCTGCACATGACGATGATGGCCGAGAACGCGACCGGCCTGCGCAACCTGTTCAAACTGTCCTCGCTGGCCTCCTTCGAGGGCCAGCTGGGCAAGTGGTCCCGGATGGACGCCGAGATCCTGGCCGAGCATGCCGAGGGCATCATCGCCACCACCGGGTGCCCCTCCGGCGAGGTGCAGACCCGCCTGCGGCTCGGTCACGACCGTGAGGCGCTGGAGGCCGCGGCCAAGTGGCGCGAGATCTTCGGGCCGGACAACTTCTTTCTGGAACTGATGGATCACGGCCTGTCCATCGAGCGGCGGGTCCGCGACGGACTGCTGGAGGTCGGCCGCAAGCTGGGCATCGCGCCGCTGGCCACCAACGACTGTCACTACGTCACCCGTGAGGCCGCGCAGAACCACGAAGCACTGCTGTGTGTGCAGACCGGCAAGACGCTGTCGGATCCCGCGCGGTTCAAGTTCGACGGCGACGGCTACTACCTCAAGTCCGCCGCCGACATGCGCGCCATCTGGGACGGCGAGATCCCGGAGGCCTGCGACTCGACGCTGCTCATCGCCGAACGGGTGCAGTCCTACGCCGACGTCTGGGCGCCGGTGGACCGGATGCCGATCTTCCCGGTGCCGCAGGGCCACGATCAGGGGTCCTGGCTGCGCCACGAGGTGCAAGAAGGTCTGAATCGGCGATTCCCGGACGGTCCGCCCGCGGAGTACGTCGAGCGAGCGAACTACGAGATCGACGTCATCTGCGCGATGGGGTTCCCGTCGTACTTCCTGATCGTCGCCGACCTGATCACCTACGCACGCTCCATCGACATCCGGGTTGGCCCCGGCCGCGGTTCGGCAGCCGGCTCCCTGGTGGCGTATGCGTTGCGGATCACCGATATCGACCCGATCCCGCACGGGTTGCTGTTCGAGCGATTCCTCAATCCGGACCGAGTGTCGATGCCCGACATCGACATCGACTTCGACGACCGCCGCCGCGGCGAGATGGTGCGCTACGCCGCCGACAAATGGGGCAGCGACCGGGTGGCCCAGGTCATCACCTTCGGCACCATCAAAACCAAAGCCGCGCTCAAGGACTCGGCCCGGGTGCACTACGGCCAGCCCGGCTTCGCCATCGCCGACCGGATCACCAAGGCCCTGCCGCCGGCCATCATGGCCAAGGACATCCCGCTCTCGGGGATCACCGATCCCAATCATGAGCGGTACAAGGAGGCCGCCGAGGTCCGCGGCCTGATCGACACCGACCCCGACGTCCGCACCATCTACGAGACCGCGCGGGGTCTCGAGGGTCTGGTCCGCAATGCCGGTGTGCACGCATGTGCGGTCATTATGAGTTCCGAGCCGCTGATCGAGGCGATCCCGTTGTGGAAGCGCCCGCAGGACGGTGCCATCATCACGGGCTGGGACTATCCGTCGTGCGAGGCCATCGGTCTGCTGAAGATGGACTTCCTGGGGTTGCGGAACCTGACGATCATCGGTGACGCGCTGGAGAACATCAAGGCCAACCGCGGCATCGACCTGGAACTCGAATCGCTGCCCTTCGATGACCCGGCCGCATTCGAATTGCTTTGCCGGGGCGACACTCTCGGGGTGTTCCAGCTTGATAGCAGCCCCATCCGCGACTTGCTCCGGCTCATGCAGCCCACGGGTTTCGAGGACATTGTGGCGGTGCTGGCGCTCTATCGGCCGGGCCCGATGGGCGTGAACGCCCATACCGACTATGCGCATCGAAAGAACGGCCGCCAGCCGATCACGCCGATTCACCCCGAACTCGAGGAGCCACTGCGCGAGATCCTGGCCGAGACTTACGGCCTGATCGTGTACCAGGAACAGATCATGCGGATCGCGCAGAAGGTGGCGGGCTTCAGCCTCGCTCGAGCGGACATTCTGCGGAAAGCCATGGGCAAGAAGAAGCGCGAGGTGCTCGACAAGGAGTACGAGGGCTTCGCGAAAGGAATGACGGACAACGGTTTTTCCGGGGAAGCGATAAAAAAGCTTTGGGACACTGTGCTGCCCTTCGCCGATTACGCGTTCAACAAGTCCCACGCGGCAGGTTACGGGCTGGTGTCCTATTGGACCGCCTACCTCAAGGCGAACTATCCGGCCGAGTACATGGCCGGTCTGTTGACGTCCGTTGGCGACGACAAGGACAAGGCCGCGGTCTATCTGGCCGATTGCCGCCGGCTCGGGATCACCGTGTTGCCGCCGGATGTGAACGAGTCGGTGCAGAACTTCGCGTCGGTGGGCACCGACATCCGGTTCGGGCTGGGCGCGGTGCGTAACGTCGGCGCCAACGTCGTCGCGTCGCTGATCCAAACCCGTACCGACAAGGGCGCTTTCACGGACTTCTCGGACTACCTGAACAAGATCGAGGTGACGGCCTGCAACAAGAAGGTCACCGAGTCGCTGATCAAGGCGGGCGGATTCGATTCGCTCAAGCATGCCCGCAAGGGGCTGTTCCTGGTGCACACCGACGCGGTGGATTCCGTGCTCGGCACCAAGAAGGCCGAGGCGATGGGTCAATTCGACCTCTTCGGCGGGGGCGATGAAGAAGGCGGCACCGACTCGGTGTTCACCATCAAGGTGCCCGACGAGGAGTGGGAGGACAAGCACAAGCTGGCCCTCGAGCGCGAGATGCTCGGCCTGTATGTGTCCGGCCATCCGCTCGAGGGGGTGGCGCACCTCCTGACCGCTCAGGTGGACACGCAGATCCCGGCCATTCTCGACGGCGAGGTGGCCAATGATGCGAAGGTTCGCGTCGGCGGCATCCTCGCGGGGGTCGAGAGGCGCGTCAACAAGAAGGGACTGCCCTGGGCCTCAGCGCAATTGGAGGATCTCACCGGCGGTGTGCGGTTGCTGTTCCTGCCGCAGACCTACTCGATGTTCGGTGCGGACATCGCCGACGACACCGTCGTCTTGGTGAACGCCAAGGTCAGGGTCCAGGAGGATGGTGTCACGCTGTTCGCCCAAGACCTGGTGGTGCCGGATTTCTCCAATGCGCAGCCGAACCGGCCGATCGCCGTCAGCCTGCCCACCCGGCAGTGCACCATCGACAAGGTCACCGCGCTCAAGCAGGTGCTGGCCCGTCATCCCGGCACCGCGCAGGTGCATTTGCGGCTGATCAGTGGGGACCGGATCACCACGCTGGAACTCGATCAGTCGCTGCGGGTGACGCCGTCCTCGGCGTTGATGGGGGATCTCAAGGCGCTGCTCGGGCCGGGGTGTTTGGGCGGATAGCTATTCCCGCCGGCGCCACGTTCGGGGTTGGCTGCGCCTTCGCATCCGACCAGCGCGGCGAGCGTGCACTCATATGCAAATCAGGGCCCCGCAAAAACATACAGCCGCACGCTCGCGAGCAGGGCGCTGGCGCGCGCCTTTGTCACTCGTTGCCACGGGGGCACGTGCTGGACTACCGGGAGTCGGTCGCGTTCCGCAGCGTGTCAGTGATCGTGCGGGTGGCGGCTTAGACCGAATCCGATCCACATCACCGTGGCGGCGGCGGCGCCCGCCAGAACGGCCGGTTCGGCGCTGGCCGTGACAATTCCGACGAGCGCGAGCACGACCAGTCCGGTCAGCAGCGCGAACAGCTTGTAGGCCGGCCACGGCACTCCGGCGATCGACACCTCGCGTGATGCGGGATGCGTGATCGCCGAGCGGAACTGTTCGGCGCTGGTCACATTCATGACGATAGCCCGTAACCAAGATTTCGGGAAGCCGAAAGACCGGATTTGGTGTTTCGGCTTGGATAGGCTGGCCAGATGCCACTCACCGGAGATTATGAACCCAGCACGCTGGACTGGGCGCGGGAAAACGCCGAGGAGATCATGGAATCCGGCGGCACCAAGGGCATGCAGATGCGCGGCATGCCCGTCATCCTGCTCACGACCGTTGGCGCGAAGACCGGGAAGATCCGCAAAACCCCGCTGATGCGGGTCGAACACGACGGTCAGTACGCCATCGTCGCCTCGCTGGGCGGTGCGCCGAAGAATCCGGTCTGGTACCACAACGTCAAGGCCCACCCGCATGTCGAACTGCAGGACGGCACCATCTCCGGTGACTACGAGGCGCGCGAGGTGTTCGGCGACGAGAAGGCGACGTGGTGGGAGCGCGCAGTCGCCGCATACCCCGACTATGCCGACTACCAGAAGAACACCGACCGTCAGATCCCGGTGTTCGTTCTGTCCCGGATCAACTGACCGGTTCCGGTTGCGCGGATCGACGTCTTGGTTGGTCGCACCCGTACTTTTCCGCCCATACGTACGTTTGGGCGCGTGACGATTTCCTCGGGCAAACGCCCACGTGGCACCATTGATCGGTGTCCGCTGAAGTGAGCCAGAGTCCCCGGGTGTCGCCGCTGCGCGCGGCCGACGTCGAGGCGGCGGCTCAGCGAATTTCCGGTGTGGTGACACCCACCCCGCTGCAGTTCAGCGACCGGCTCTCGCACCTGACCGGCGCGCTGGTGTATCTCAAGCGGGAAGACCTGCAGGTGGTGCGGTCCTACAAGGTGCGCGGTGCCTACAACCTGCTCAAGCAACTGACGCCCGACGAGATCGCCGCCGGCGTCGTCTGCGCTTCGGCCGGCAACCACGCGCAGGGCTTCGCGCTGGCCTGCCGGTCGATGGGTGTGCAGGGCCGGGTCTATGTGCCGGCCAAGACGCCCAAGCAGAAGCGCGACCGCATCCGCTACCACGGCGGTGAGTTCATCGAACTCATCGTCGGCGGCAAGACCTACGACATGGCCGCCGAGGCCGCCCTCGCCGACGTCGCCCGCACCGGCGCGACCCTGGTCCACCCGTACGACGACCTGCGCACCATGGCCGGCCAGGGCACCATCGCGGTGGAGATCCTCGATCAGCTCGACGGCGAGCCGGACCTCGTCGTGGTGCCGGTCGGTGGCGGTGGCTGCATCAGCGGCATCACCAGCTATCTGGCCGAACGCACCACTGCCACAAGCATTCTCGGGGTCGAACCCGCGGGGGCGGCCTCCATGACCGCGGCCCTGGCCGCCGGCGAACCAATGACCCTCGAGCACGTGGATCAGTTCGTCGACGGCGCCGCGGTCGCCCGCGCCGGACAGGTGCCGTTCACGGTGCTGTCGGCCGCCGGCGACATGGTGTCGGTGCTCACCGTCGACGAGGGTGCGGTGTGCACCGCGATGCTCGACCTGTACCAGAACGAGGGGATCATCGCCGAACCCGCCGGGGCGTTGTCGGTGGCGGGTCTGCTGGAGGCCGACGTCGAACCCGGCTCCACCGTGGTGTGCCTGATCTCCGGTGGCAACAACGACGTGTCACGGTACGGCGAGGTGCTGGAGCGCTCGCTGGTGCATCTCGGGCTCAAGCACTACTTCCTCGTCGATTTCCCGCAGGAGCCCGGGGCGCTGCGCCGGTTCCTCGACGAGGTGCTCGGCCCCAACGACGACATCACGCTGTTCGAGTACGTCAAGCGAAACAACCGCGAGACGGGCGAGGCGCTGGTCGGCATCCAACTCGGCTCGGCCGCCGATTTCGACGGCTTGCTGGACCGCATGCAGACCTCGGAGAGCCACGTCGAACTCCTCGAGCCCGGCTCACCGACCTACCGCTACCTGACGTAATTTCCCTGCCGAGCGTGCGTGTCGGTCCGCGCCACGCCGGGGGCAAGCGGACTTCTGCGCACGCTGGCCGGGATCGTTGATTTAGGTGCAGCAGTTGGGATCCAGCGCCGCGCAGAGGGCTTGCAGTGCGTCGGGGCGCACGCGGTGGAACATATTCATCCCGCGCCGTTCGGAGACGACGAGCCCGGCTTTGCGGAGTTGGGTGAGGTGGTGGCTGACGGTGGACTCGGTCAACCCCAGCACCACGGCCAGTTCGCCCGAAGACTCTTCACCGGCGGCCGAGCCGAACAGGTAGGACACGATCTTGACCCGCACCGGGTCGGCTAGCGCCTTGAGCCGTAGGGCGATCTGCAGGGCGCCGTCGTCGCTCATCGGGCCGGCGGCGACCGGGGCGCAGCACACCGGGGCGGTGGTGTCGATGACCGGCAGTGCTTTGGGCATGCCGCCCAGTATGCCTCATACATTGACATATATCTAAAAGGTGGCATGCTGGCGTCGTCGGATAGTTCGACATATGTCTCAGACTTTCGGAGGTGGCTGCCATGTCCCGCGTACAACTCGCCCTCAATGTCGATGACCTCGACGCCGCAATCGCGTTCTACTCCCAGCTGTTCGGTACCGAGCCGGCGAAGGTCAAACCGGGCTATGCCAACTTCGCCATCGCCGAGCCGCCGCTGAAACTGGTGCTGCTGGGAAATCCCGGTCAGGGCGGCACGCTCAACCACCTCGGAGTCGAGGTCGAGTCCCGGGAGCAGGTCCACGCCGAGATCGCCCGGCTGGCCGGTGCGGGGATGTTCACCGAGGAGGAGATCGGCACCACCTGCTGCTTTGCCACCCAGGACAAGGTGTGGGTCACCGGACCCAACCGGGAGCGGTGGGAGGTCTACACGGTGCTGGCCGACTCGGAGACCTTCTTCGGCTCAATTCCGTTGGCGGCCAACGGCAACGGCCAGGCCGAGTGCTGCGGCGGCGCCGCCACCGAGCCCGCTGACTCCGCACCGTCGTGCTGCTGACTCTTACCGCGAACACACTCGGGAGGATGCCGTGAGCACGGCCGACATCGACACCGCGGCCCCGGTGGCGCGGTTGTCCACCCTCGACCGACTCCTGCCGGTCTGGATCGGCGCGGCCATGGGCCTGGGGTTGCTGCTGGGCCGGCTGATCCCCGGCCTGGGCAGTGCGCTGAGCACGGTACAGGTGGACGGCATCTCGCTACCCATCGCAGTGGGATTGCTGGTGATGATGTACCCGGTGCTGGCGAAGGTCCGCTACGACCGTCTCCACACCGTCACCCGTGACCGCAAACTGCTCACTGCCGCATTGTTTTTGGTGTGGGTTGTCGGTCCGGCGCTGATGTTCACCCTGGCCTGGGTGTTCCTGCCGGACCTGCCCGAGTACCGCACCGGCATCATCATCGTCGGCCTGGCACCGTGCATCGCGATGGTGATCATCTGGAACGACCTCGCGCGCGGCGACCGGGAGGCCGCCGCCGTCCTGGTCGCCATCAACTCGGTGATCCAGGTGCTGATCTTTGCCGTCCTGGCCTGGTTCTACCTCTCGGTGTTGCCGGGCCGGCTGGGCATGAACCAGACCGCCCTGGAGATCTCGACGTGGCAGATCGCCAAGTCGGTGCTGATCTTCCTGGGCATCCCGCTGGTGGCCGGATACCTGACGCGGCGCTATGGTGAAAGAGCCAGGGGCAGAACGTGGTACGAGAGCAGATTCCTGCCCAGGATCGGGCCGTGGGCCCTTTACGGGCTGTTGTTCACCATCGTGATTCTCTTCGCGCTGCAGGGCGACCAGATCACCTCCCGGCCCTGGGACGTGGTGCGCATCGCGCTGCCACTGCTGGCCTACTTCGCCGTCATGTGGACCGGCGGCTACCTCGTCGGCACTGCACTGAAGCTGGGGTACCCGCGCACCGCCACCCTGGCGTTCACCTCCGCCGGTAACAACTTCGAACTCGCCATCGCCGTGGCCATCGCCACTTTCGGCGCAACATCGGGCCAGGCGCTGGCCGGCGTCGTCGGCCCGCTGATCGAAGTGCCCGTCCTCGTCGCCTTGGTCTACGTCTCACTGGCGCTGCACCGACGCTTCCCGCAGACCACCGCAACGGTGGCCCGATGAACGCCCACAAGCCCAGCGTGCTGTTCGTCTGCATCCATAACGCCGGACGCTCCCAGATGGCGGCGGGCCTGCTGACGCACCTGGCCGGTGACCGCATCGAAGTGCGCTCCGCCGGAACACAACCCGCCGATCAGATAAACCCTGCCGCCGCGGCCGCCATGGCCGAGATCGGCATCGACATCGCCGCTGCCACCCCCAAAGTGCTCACGGCCGAATCCGTCGAAACCAGCGACGTCGTCATCACCATGGGCTGCGGCGACACCTGCCCATACTTCCCCGGAGTGTCCTACCGGGACTGGAAACTCGACGACCCCGCCGGGCAACCGGTTGAAGTCGTGCGCCGCATCCGCGACGACATCACCGGACGCGTCAAGACGCTCATCGAGGAACTACTCCCACCGCTCTGACGACACCCGTCACCCGGGACGCAGGACGGCGAACGAGTGGCCCTCGAGCGCGGTGCCGGCACTGCCGACCCGGGGGGTGCCCCACGCGTGGACGACGTCGCCGGTGACGGGCACCGCGACCGGGTCCGGACCCAGGTTGCACGCGATGGCCAGACCCCCGCGGTACAGCACGATCCAGCGGGCGTCCTCGTCGAAGTCGACGTCCATGTGGTCGAGCCAGAAGTCGCCCAGATCGGATTCGGTGCGCCGCAACGCGATCAGATCGCGGTACAGCGCGAGCATGCGGGCGTGCTGAGCGGCGTCGCGCTCGGCCCAGTTCAGCTTCGACCGTTCGAAGGTTGCCGGGTCCTGCGGGTCGGGCACGGTGTCGGGATCCCAGCCGTGATCGGCGAACTCGGTTCGACGGCCCTCGCGGGTGGCGTCGGCCAGGTGGGGCTCCCGATGGGAGCTGAAGAACTGGAACGGCGTGGAAGCGGCCCATTCCTCGCCCATGAAAACCATTGCGGTGAAGGGCGTCAACAACGCCAGGGCCGCGCTGACCGCCAACTGCCCGGGCGTCAGGTAGGCGGTCGGCCGGTCGCCGGCGGCCCGGTTGCCGATCTGGTCGTGGGTGCAGGTGTAGGACATCAACCGGTAGCCGGGGATCGTCGCGGTGTCCAGCGGCCGGCCGTGCCGACGCCTGCGGAACGACGAGAAAGTGCCGGCGTGGAAGTATCCGCTCTTGAGCGTCTCGGCCAGGGTCGCGATGGAGCCGAAATCGGAGTAGTAGCCGTGCCGTTCACCGGACACCGCGGTGTGCAGCGCGTGATGGATGTCGTCGTCCCACTGCGCGGTCATGCCGTAGCCCAGCGCGCTGCGCGGGGTGATGAACCGCGGGTCGTTGCGGTCGCTCTCGGCGATCAGCGACAGCGGCCGGCCCAATTGCTCTGCCAGCGCATCGGTTTCGAGTGACAGCTCCTCGAGGATGTGGATCGCGGTGGTGTCCACCAGCGCGTGCACGGCGTCCAGGCGCAGGCCGTCGACGTGGAAATCCCGCATCCACCGCAGGGCGCAGCCGATGATGTGATCGCGGACGCCGTCGGACTGGTCGCCGTCGACGTTGATGCCCTCGCCCCACGGATTGCTGCCCTTGGACAGGTAGGGGCCGAATCGGGGCAGGTAGTTGCCCGACGGACCGAGGTGGTTGAACACGACGTCGAGCAGGACCCCGAGGCCGCGGCGGTGGCACGCGTCGACGAAACGAACCAGTCCGGCCGGCCCGCCGTACGGCTCGTGCACGGCATACCAGAGCACACCGTCATAACCCCAGCCGTGGGTGCCGTCGAACGCGTTGACCGGCATGAGTTCGACGAAGTCGGCCCCGAGGTCGACCAGGGCGTCCAGCTTGTCGATTGCGGAGTCGAAAGTTCCTTCCGCCGTGAAGGTTCCGAGGTGCAGCTCGTAGACCACCGCCCCCTCGACGGATCGGCCCGCCCAGTCGTCGTCGGTCCATTCCCCGGCACCGGGAGACCACAACCGGGAGCGCTGGTGCACGCCGTCGGGCTGCCGTGGCGAGCGGGGGTCCGGCAGCACCGCCGGATCGTCGTCGAGCAGGTACCCGTAGCGGGCATCGTCGGGTGCGGTGACGGCGGCGCGCCACCAGCCGTCGGCCGAGGGCGTCATCGGGAACACGGTCCCGTTCACGTCGAGGCGGACGATCCCGGGTGTGGGCGCCCATACCGCGAATTCGTGTTCAGGCATCGGAGCACTCCAGCAGGGCCACCGGCAGATCGGCGAACAGCCCCGCGGCGGCGACCGTACCGCTGTGCGTGGCACCGGTCAGGCGGTCCCGCCAGACCCCCGCCGGTATCGCGAGAGTGGTTTCACCCCAACCCGTTTCGGCCAGCGCGACCGTCCAGCGGGTCACCGCCACCAGGACGTCGTCGCCACGCAGGAAGGCGACGAGGTGTTCGGCGCCGCCGCCGTCGCCCAGCAATGCGGTGTGGCCACCGGCCAGGAAGGTCAGCGGGCGCTCGCGGCGCAGTCGAAGAGCGGCGTGGACGACCCTGATCTTCGGGTGCTGCAGGGTGTGCAGCGCCTCGCGGCGGGAGGCGAAATTCACCGGGCGCCGGTTGTCCGGGTCGACGAGATTGTCCTCCCACAGCTCGGTGCCCTGGTAGACATCGGGAACCCCGGGAACGGTGAGAGCCAACAACTTCTGTCCCAGGGCGTCACTTCGTCCATGCGGATCCAACTGGTGCACCAGCTCGGTGAGTCCGGCGGCCACCGGACCGTCCAGCACGACGTCCACCCACGTGTGCACCGCCTTCTCGTAGGCGTCGTCGGGATCGGTCCAGGAGGTGTGCAGGTGCGCCTCGCGGATCACCTTCTCGGCGTAGGCGTGCAGCCGGCCCCGCAGGGGGTCATCGACGCGGCCGGTGGCGGGCCACACACCGAAGATGTTCTGCCACAGGAACAGACCGGTGGCCGGGTCCGGTGGGGGAGCGAGAGCCGTCCAGTCGGCGATGAGCTGCGCCCACAGTCCGGGCACCTGGGACAGCACCCCGATGCGGGCGCGGACGTCCTCGCCGCGCTTGGTGTCGTGAGTGCTCAGGGTGGTCATGGTGGTGGGCCAGCGGGCGGCGCGCACCGCGGCGCTGTGGTGGAACTCCGCGGCGCTGACGCCGAAGCGATGGGGTTCCCCGCCGACTTCGTTGAGCGAGACCAGCGTCGGGTCGCGGTAGAACAGGCGGTCCTCGATGGCTTTGGCCGTCACCGCGCCGCACAACTGCTGGATCCGGATGGCCGGCTCCGGGTGCTGCAGCGCCACGGCCACCACTGCCAGTGCTGCGGCCAGGTCGGGCCGCTCGGCGGCCGTGTCGGCGATCGCGGTCGACATCGTCGCCGAGAGCGCGGGATAGTCGCAGCGGTAGACCCCGATATTGGCGATCAGGGCGGTGACCGCGTCGGGCAGTGCCGGATGGTCGGCACCGGCGGCGGCCACCACTCGGCAGACGCGGGCCAGTTCACTGCCCAGAGTGTCCGTGGTGGCGGCGGCCTTGAGTTTGCGGCCCGACGCCGGATCCTGCGGAACGCCGGCCGAACCGGCCAGTCGGCGCAACGTGTCGCCCCCGGCCGGATCGACGAAGAGCCCGCCGATCTCCCGCAGTGCGTCATAGCCGGTGGTGCCGTCGACCGGCAGGATGTCGTCGAGCGCCTCGTCGGGGGCGAGGATCTTCTCGACCACGAGGTAGGCGTCCGGACCGATGAGCTCACGGAGACGCCGAAGGTAGCCGACGGGGTCCGCCAGGCCGTCGGGGTGGTCGACGCGCACACCGTCCACCAGGCCCTCGGTGAACCAGCGGGCCACTTCGCGGTGGCTGGCGGCGAACACCTCCGGGTCCTCCTGGCGCAGTCCGGCCAGCGAGGTGACCGAGAAGAACCGTCGATAACCGCACACCCCGTGCCGCCAGCCCGTCAGCCGGTAGTGCTGACGGTCGTGGATCTGGCGCGGCGTGCCGGTCGCGGTGCCCGGTGCGAGGGGAAACTCCTTGTCGCCCAGCCGGAAGACGTCACCGTCGACCTCGAGGTGATCGATGTCGTCGTCGGATCCCAGCACCGGTAGCACGATCCGCCCGTCGGGGTCGAGGTCCCAGTCGATGTCAAAAAAGGAGTGATAGGTCGATTTCCGGCCCAGGCGCAGCACGTCCCACCACCACGGGTTGTGCTGGGGGAGTTCGACGCCGAGGTGGTTGGGCACGATGTCGACGATGATCCCCAGCCCGCGGGCCCGGGCCGCCCCGGACAGCCGTGCCAGCCCGTCGGGACCACCGAGCCGGGCCGACACGGTGGTCGGGTCGGTGACGTCGTAGCCGTGCGACGATCCGGCGGCCGCGGTGAGTATCGGCGACAGGTACAGGTGCGAAACACCCAGGGCAGCAAGGTAGTCGAGGATTTCTTCGGCGTCATCGAAGGTGAACGGGATGCCGCTGTCCGGGCCGCGCAGCTGCAGCCGGTATGTCGCGAGCACGGCACCCTGGTTCCCCATGGGCTCAGGCCGTCTTGCGGAACACCAGCACCGAGCGCCCGGGCAACGTTACCGACTCACCGGCCTTGACCACCAGATCCGTGGATCCGGTGGACACCGAGGTGTCCAGTGCCGCCGTCCACTCCGCGGCGTAATCGCCGTCGGGGGTGAGGAATTCGACGGCGGAGGCATGCGCGTTGAAGCAGAGCAGGAATGTGTCGTCCACCACCCTTTCGCCCCGGGCGCTGGGCTCGGGGATGGCCTGCCCGTTGAGGAACACGCCAACGGACTTGAACCCGGAATTCCAGTCCTCGGCGGTCATCTCGACACCCGCCCTGGTGAGCCAGGCGATGTCCCGCTTGAGGTCGCCGGTCAGGATCGGTTCGCCCTCGAAGAACCGGCGCCGCCGGAACACCGGGTGCGCCTTGCGCAGGGCGGTCACGTTGCGCGCGAAGCTCAGCAGGTCGGGGTTGGTCTCCCGCATCGACCAGTCCATCCACGACAGCGGCGAGTCCTGGCAGTAGACGTTGTTGTTGCCCGACTGGGTCCGCCCGATCTCGTCGCCGTGGCTGATCATCGGGGTGCCCTGCGAGAGCATCAGCGTCGCCAGGATGTTGCGCATCTGCTTGGCGCGCAATGCCAGGATCTCCGGGTCGTCGGTGGGCCCCTCGACACCGCAGTTCCAGGACCGGTTGTGGCTTTCGCCGTCCCGATTGTCCTCGCCGTTGGCCAGGTTGTGTTTTTCGTTGTAGGACACCAGATCCGCGAGCGGGAAGCCGTCGTGCGCGGTGACGAAGTTGATGCTCGCGCTGGGGCGCCGGCAGCTCGTCTCGTACAGGTCCGACGACCCGGTCAGCCGGGACGCGAACTCGCCCAGGGTTGCGGGTTCCCCCCGCCAGTAGTCACGCACGGTGTCGCGGTATTTCCCGTTCCACTCGGTCCACAAACCCGGAAAGTTGCCGACCTGGTAGCCGCCCTCGCCGATGTCCCACGGCTCGGCGATCAGCTTCACCTGGCTGACCACCGGATCCTGTTGCACCAGATCGAAGAACGCCGACAGCCGGTCGACGTCGTAGAACTCGCGGGCCAGCGTCGAGGCCAGGTCGAAGCGGAAGCCGTCGACGTGCATCTCGAGCACCCAGTACCGCAGCGAATCCATGATCAGTTGAAGTGTGTGCGGATTGCGGACGTTGAGGCTGTTGCCGGTCCCGGTGAAGTCCTTGTAATGCCGCAGATCCCCGTCGAGCAGCCGGTAGTAGGCGGCGTTGTCGATGCCCCGGAAGTTCAACGTCGGACCGAGGTGGTTGCCCTCGGCGGTGTGGTTGTAGACGACGTCGAGGATCACCTCGATACCGGCCTCGTGAAAGGCCTTGACCATGGACTTGAATTCCGCGACCGCGCCGCCGGCGCTGCGGGTCGCGGCGTACTGGAAGTGCGGCGCGAAGAAGCCGACGGTGTTGTAACCCCAGTAGTTGCGCAGCCCGAGGTCGAGCAGCCGGTGGTCGTGCAGGAACTGGTGCACCGGCATCAGTTCGATCGCGGTGACGTTCAGTGACTTGAGGTGTTCGATGACGGCCGGGTGGCCCAGGCCCGCGTAGGTGCCGCGCTGCTCTTCGGGGATGCCCGGATGGGTCTGCGTCATGCCCTTGACGTGTGCCTCGTAGATGATCGTCTCGTGATACGGCGTGCGTGGCTGCCGGTCGTGGCCCCAGTCGAAGAACGGGTTGATCACCACACTGGTCATGGTGTGGCCCAGGGAGTCGATCATCGGTGGGGTGCCGCCGGTGGCGAGATCCTCGGCGCTCAAATCGTAGGAGTAGACCGCCTGCGAGAAGTCGATGTCCCCGTGGAACGACTTGCCGTACGGATCCAGCAGCAGCTTGGAGGGGTCACAGCGGTGCCCGGCCGCGGGGTCCCACGGTCCGTACACCCGGAAGCCGTAGCGCTGTCCGGGGGTGATGGTCGGCAGGTAGGCGTGCCAGACGTAGCCGTCGACCTCGTCGAGTTCGATGCGGGTCTCGTTGCCGTCGCGACCGATCAGGCACAGTTCCACCCGGTCGGCGACCTCGGAGAACAGCGAGAAGTTGGTTCCCGCTCCGTCGTAGGTCGCGCCCAGCGGGTACGCGCTGCCGGGCCACACCATCGGGACGGCGGGCGCCTCGGCAGTCGACTTACTCGGCAACATGGCTCGACCCTATCGGCGCCGGGATCGGACTGCGCGCCCGCCGCGGGCAATGGTCACCACCAACCGGTCGCGTTACCCATCTGCCTGCCCAGTTCGGCCGTCATCGTCCGCATATAGGTGGCGGTGAAGTGGTGAGAATCACGGTAGACCAACACATTTCCCTCGACCGCCCGGCAGTAGTCGGGTCGGCACACCGCATCGCTCATGTCCAGCGGTTTGAGGTCGGGAAAGCGGCCGACGAAGTCCAGTGTCGGATTGCGGGCGGCCAGCACCTCGGAACGTTTTCGGCCGCAGGACACCGCGTCGCCGCCCTTGGCCAGACAGTCGGCCGGGATGAACGGTTTGCCGTCCGCCACCAGCCACGGGGTGTCGCGCATCGCCAGAACGGGAATTCCGTTGTCGGCGAACATTTTCCAGATGCCGACATAGGTGCCCGGCATGACGTCGCCGGGCTTGACGTTCCAGGGGCGCGTCGAGGTGGTGAACACGAAGTCCGGATGGTCGGCCACCAGCCGGTCCATGGCCTTGCCGACCCAGGTGTGGCACTGCGGGTAGGGCGCGTTGTTGCCCATGACCAGCGGCACCTCCTCG
>WBZP01003444.1_pt1 | contig 17157 bp, 18 predicted proteins | sample 5204301 | NCBI WGS metagenome assembly WBZP01 (sample SAMN12412401, study PRJNA552823) | activated sludge metagenome | isolation source: activated sludge from nitrification reactor of wastewater treatment plant... | place: USA: Pennsylvania | collected 2017
GTAGAAGGCGATAAAGCCGAAGAACATGCCGAGGCCCATCAGCGTGAAGGCCGTGGCGAAGCCCATCATGATGACGACGACGATGAGCCCCAGCATCAAGAGGCCGAGTGCGGGATCGCTCATGTATTCATTTCCCCGCCCATGCCGCGTTGCCGCGCCATTTCATCGATGCGCGCGGCTCCCTCGATGGCGAGCTTGCGCGATTCCTCGTCCACGAATTCGGAGTGCGCGAGCTGCTCCTCGATGACGTCGATTTCGGCTACGTCGTGCAGCCGGCTCGGCCATTCGCCGGTCCTCAGGCAGACGACGCAGCGGATGATCTCGCCGATGCCCTGCAGCATGATCAGGCTCCCGGCGATCGGAATGATGGTCTTGAAATGGTAGACCGGAGGGCCGTCCGCGGTGACGTTGGAGTGCTCGGCGATCCGCCAGGAGTCCGCGGCATAGTAGTAGCCGGCATAGATCAGCGCGGCGATGCCCGGAAGGAAGAACACGACGTAGAGCACGAGGTCGAGCGAGGCCTGGGTGCGCGGCCGCATCGAGGAGTAGAGGAAGTCGCCGCGAACATGGGCGTTCTGCGCCAGCGTATAGGCGCCGCACATCATGAACAGGGTGCCGTACAGCATGTTGTTGAGATCGAAGATCCATGCCGTCGGCATGTTCATGATGTAGCGCTTGAACACCTCGACGCATACGGCGCTCATCAGGACGATCATCAGCCACGCGGTCGCTTTGCCGACCCAGGTCGAAATCTCGTCGATCGTGTGGAGAAAACTCTGGACGTTCATGCGATATTTTTCGGAGGGAAAGGCGGGCGAACGCATTTCTGTAGCACGGGGCACCGCCCGGATGGGGTTCCGGACGGTGCCCCGTGGAATTTATTTGCGTCAGCCGAACTTCTTGGCCGCGCCGTTGGCGCCGAAGTAGTGGTCATAGGCCATGCGGCGGCTGACCACCGTATCCTGTTCCCACTGCGTGGAGCGCTTGGCGAAGGCGAGCTGCGACTGCAGGATCTCCTTGAACAGCGGATTTTCCGCCGCCTTCTTCTTCACCACCTCGTCGTAGACTTCGAGCTGCTGCTTCAAAATCGCGTCCGGGGTCTTGTAGAACTTGACGTTGTCCTTGCTCTGCATCTCCGCATAGTCCTTGGAATAGCGGTCGACCGCCTTCCAGGACATCTCCGCGGACGCCGCGTCCACCGCGTTGGCGATGATCGCCTTCATCTTCTCCGGAAGCGCCGCGTACTTGTCCTTGTTGAACATGATCTCGAACTGCTCGGCGTTCTGGTGGTAGCTCTGCAGCATGCAGACCTTGGAGACGTCAGGGAAGCCGAGCACGCGGTCGGAGGTGGCATTGTTGAACTCGGCCGCATCGAGCAGGCCGCGGTCCATCGCCGAGACGATTTCGCCGCCCGGCAGCGCGTTGACCGCCGCGCCCATCGCCGTGAACACGTCGATGGAAATGCCGACGGTGCGGTACTTCAGGCCCTTGATGTCGTCGGCCTTGGCGATCGGCTTCTTGAACCAGCCGAACGGCTGGGTCGGCATCGGCCCGTAGGGGAACGACACGACGTTGGCTCCGATCGAGGCGTAGAGCTTCTCGAGCAGTTCCTTGCCGCCGCCGTATTTGTGCCAGGCCAGCAGCATGTTGGCGTCCATCGCAAAGCCGGGCCCCGAGCCCCACAGCGCGAGCGCGGTCTGTTTGCCGTAGTGATAGACCAGCACGCCGTGGCCGCCGTCGAGCACGCCCTTGGAGACCGCGTCGAGCAGGCCGAAGGCCGGTACCACGGCGCCCGCCGGCAGCACTTCGATCTTGAGATCGCCGCCGGTCATGTCGTTGACCTTCTTGGCGTAGTCGAGGGCGTATTCGTGGAAGATGTCCTTGGAGGGCCAGGTGCTCTGCCAGCGCATGCTGATCGGGCCGGTCTGCGCGATCGCCGCCGGGGCGGCCACGGTCGCTGCGGCTCCCGCCGCTGCCACTTCGAGGAAACGCCGGCGCGACGTCCGCTTGTCCTTGGTCGTTTTCGTCATCCTGTCTCTCCCATGATGCGGCCGTCCTTGCTGAGCGGCCCGAAAATTATTGTCGGCAAGACAAAGGCTTGTATACCAGCTTTGGCAACTAGACTTCGCGGTAATGCGACCGTTCGACGCAGGCTTGCTGCTCCCAACATCAATTGCGGGGATGGCGGTTTATTCCCGGCCGGCCGAAAAATTTTCAGCGTAGGCCACGATGCCCGGCCTTCAGGCCGCCTGCAGCATCGTGCGCGCGAAGGCCGGATAGGTCTCGGCGAGTTCGTCCATGATCCGTCCCCGCAGCATCGCGAGCGTCTGTGCGTCGGGCAGCGGCGTTGCCGGGACATCGGCCGGTTCCAGATAATCGAAGCCGGTCTGGCTGCGGACGTCGGCTGCGGAATAGCCGGGATGAACCGAGTGCAGCGCAAAACCACCGCGGCTGCGGTCGAAGTCGAACAGCGCCATGTTGGTAAGCAGCGCGTGGGGACCGCCGCGCCGCTTGACTTCGGGGGTCGTCGCCGCGGCGCTGACGAAGTCGACCTTGGGGACGAAGACGCGCGGCGAGTGCTCTTCGCGGAACAGAATGACCCGCGGCACCAGATGATACAGATAGGCCGAGCCGAACGAGCCCGGCCAGCGCACGTCCGACTTCGGATAGCTGCCGGTGCCGACCAGGTTGATGTTTCCCGCGCCGTCGATCTGGCCCCCGCCCAGGAAGAAGGCGTCGACGCGGCCCTGTGCGGCGCAATCGAACAGCTCGACGGCGCCGTTGGTGAAGAAGTTATGCTCCTGCGAGCCGAGGATCGAGATGCGAACCGGCGGCTTGCCCTCGAGCTGATTGCGCGCACGGAGCAGCATGGCCCCGGCTGCCGGAATCGGCGACGAGGCGCCGACGGCGACATGGCGGACGCCATCCAGCAGGCCGGCGATGACGTTGATCAGGAGTTCACGGCGCTCGCGCTCGGCTGCCATGGCTCAGGCCACCTGCTTGCGCAGGGACAGGAAGCCGGAGAGATAGGCGCGGAAGCCCTCTTCGCTGCGCGCCATGGCGGCGTAGCGGGCGGCTTCGGCATCGTCGCCGGGGTATTCGTCCCACAGCGGCAACGGCCAGGCGCCGCGCGGGGCCACCGCGACCTTGTCGACATAGAGCGAAGGCAGCACGCCGGCCGCGGAATCCTCGGTTGCCATGAGATTGCGGTCGACGATCCGCTCCACGGTGACGAAGGTTCGCTTGGCCGCATAGGCCATCGTCGCCAGTTCGCGATGCCGTCCGATCCGGATGTTGCCGGCGCGGTCGGCCTCGGGGGCATGGAAAAGGGCAACGTCGGGCGAGATTGCCGGAACGACCACGACCTTGCCGGTCTCGCCAACAGGGCTGTCGATCACCTTCCAGTCCGGGCGAACCTGCAACAGGTCGCTGCCGACGATGCCGGCAATCGGCATGAACGGCACGCCCCTTTGCGCGGCAAGAAGACCAGCCAGGATGGCGGGGCAGGTGGAATCGCGCAAGCCGAAGCTGCCGGCGCGAACCGCCGCGTTGAAGCGCGGCGCGCCACCGGCTTCACCCAGCGAAACCGCACTGGTTTCGATCTCGTCGACGGCGCCGGCGCCGATCAGCAAATCCGCCTGCATGCCGCTGACCGGTACGCAGATCAGCCTGAGATTGCGCGCACCGGCTTCGATCATGGCGGCGGTCGCCGCCATCGACACGCCGACTACCGGGACAGCCAGCGATTGACCTGGCGCCACCTCGGCGGCCAGCGCTTCGAGCGAAACGATCTCCGTCATCCGCAGCCCTCCCGGAATCCCGATGTTCGGCGAAGTCTAGCAGCACCATGGGAATGCGGTAGTCGCGATGTGCCGGCGCTGGCCGCGCGGCAGAGGTGCGGTGCCGGCATGGCGAACAGGGTGTCGCGTTCAGCGAAACAGGGCGTCGACCGTCTCCGTGCCGAGGCCGACCTTGAAGTAGTGGGCGCGGCACAGTGCGATGTAGTCATGGACGTCGAAATGGCCGGCGGAGGCGCCGTTCTCGTCCAGCCAGATCAATGGGCCGGTGACGATGAAGAACACCTTCATCGGATCCTTGTGCTCATAGGCGACGAGGGTGTGCCCTTCGCCTGGCGATTCATAGACGAAGTCGCCGGCGGTCGCCGTCCAGCCGTGCTCGAGATAGCCCCATTTGCCGGAAATCGTGTAGGCGAACACTTCGTGCGGGTGATAGTGGCGGTTCACGAGACCCGCACCTTTCGCCATCAGGATGTCGCACCACTTGTTCTGCGACGGCGAGATCCACAGTGGCCGCGACGACACCGTCTCGGTGAACGGCACATAGTAGCGCTCGTCCTCGCTGGCGGCGTTGGCGATATAGGCCTCGGGCAGGGCATCCGCCCTGAAGACCTGGGCAATCGGCTTCAGATCCTTCCAGAATTCGTTCCGGGCCAGTTCGGGCATGGGAGTCTCCGTCGTTGGTCGTCAGATGGACATGCCGCCGTCGGCCGCAAACACGCCGCCGGTGGAAAAGCTGCTCTGCTCGGAGGCGAGATAGAGCACGAGCTGACCGATCTCCTCGGCCCGGCCATGGCGGCCAAGGGGGATCAGCCCGTCGAGAAATTTGCCGGCATCCCGGCCGATGGCGTGCGACAGGCCGGCTTCGACATTGCGCTGGAATTCGTTCTCGATCGGACCCGGCGCCACCACGTTGACCCGGATGCGCCTCGGTGCCGCTTCCTTGGCAACGGTTCGCATCAGGCCGATCACGGCATGCTTGGAGGCGGCGTAGGCGGTGATGCCGGGATCGCTCGTCGTGCCGACCACGCTGGACGTCATGACGATGCAGCCGCCGTCCGTCATCCTGGGCAGCGCATATTTGCAGCCGAGAAAGGGGCCGCGCACGTTCACCGCCATCACGCGGTCGAACACGTCCTCGGGATAGTCGGTGACCGGGCAGATTTCGCCGCTGATGCCTGCATTGCAGAACAGCACGTCGAGCCGGCCCCAGCGCGCCAGCGTCGCCTCGACGAAGGCGGCTGTTGCGCGGGCATCGGTGACGTCGGCAGTCCGCATCAAAAGGCGATCCCCGTACTCGGCGAGTGTGGACGAGGCCGCCTGCAGCGCGGCGGTGTCGCGATCGACCAGCGTCACATTCGCGCCTTCGCGCAGGAACAGTCCGGCAGTGGCGAGCCCGAGGCTGCCGGCGGCGCCCGTGACGATACAGACCTTGCCGTCGAGGAGCTGCTTCATGCGCTGCCCGCCCCGTCCTGTGCAGGCGCGACGAGACCCGGCTCCGCGGCGCCGAGATAGGCGCGTTGCACTGCCGGATCGTTGCGCAGGTCCTGTGCGCGTCCTTGGCCGACGATCCGGCCGTTGGCGATCAGATAGCCGCGATCGGCGATGGCGAGGCTGCGCTTGGCGTTCTGCTCCACCAGCAGGATGCCCAGCCCCTCGTCGCGGATGCGCGCCAATGCCGCGAACAGTTCCTTGCACATCAGCGGCGACAGCCCGAGCGAGGGCTCGTCGAGCAGCAGGATGTCGGGCGCAGACATCAACGCACGACCGACGGCGACCATCTGCTGCTCGCCGCCGCTCATGGTGCGGACCTGCTGGCCGAGCCGTTCGCCGAGGCGTGGAAACAGCTCCAGGACGTGGTGCAGGTTCCGGGCTTCCGCGGGCCGCGCGCGCCTGGCGAAGGCGCCCAGTTCGAGGTTCTCGCGCACGGTCAGCTCGCCGAATATGCCGCGCCCTTCGGGGACCAGCGCGAGCCCGGCCTCGACGATGGCATGGGCGGGCAGGCCGGCGAGCTCGCGGCCGCCGAGCCGGATCGCGGCGCCGGTGACGGGCAGCATGCCCGCGATCGCCTTGAGCAGGGAAGTCTTGCCGCTGCCGTTGGCGCCGAGGATCAGCACGATCTCGCCGGGCCCGACGGTCAGCGCGACGCGATCGACGGCGAGATGCTTGCCGTAGGCGACCGATATGCCGGAGATATCAAGCATCGTCGTCTCCGAGGTAGGCGCGGATCACCTCGGCTTCCGCCAGCACGGTCGCCGGCGCGCCCTCCGCGATCCTGCGGCCCGCATTCATCACCACGCAGCGATCGCAGAGCGAACGGATCGCATCCATCACATGCTCGACCAGCAGGACGGTCATGCCCTCGCTGCGCAACGAGCGCACCAGCACGATGCCTTCCTGCAGCTCGGTCGGATTGAGGCCGGCGAGCCACTCGTCCAGCAGCAGGAGCTGCGGGTCGAGCGCCAGCGCGCGCGCCAGTTCGAGGCGCTTCTGGTCGATATAGGTCAGCTCGCCCGTTGCCGTGGCGGCGCGGCCGGCCAGCCCCACGCGCGCAAGCAGGGCATCGGCGCGCCGATCCGCCGCATCTCCCCAGAGCCGGTCGCGACCGAACGCTACTCCCGCCAGCACGTTCTCGCGGCAGTTCAGTGAGGGCAGCACGCGCACCAGCTGGAACGTGCGCGCCACGCCCAGTCGCGCGATGCGATGCGGCGCGGTGCTGCCGATCTCGAGACCGGCGAGCCGGATGCTGCCGAGATCGGGGCGCAACGCGCCCGAGATCAGGTTCAACACGGTCGACTTGCCGGATCCGTTGGGCCCGAGCAGCCCCATGATCTCTCCGCGGCGCAACGCCAGCGAGACATTGTCGACGGCGACCAGTCCGCCGAATCGGCGGGTGAGGCCGGATATCTCGAGCAGCGGCGCGCTCATGCCGCGCCTCCCTTGCCCCGCGCAAGGCGCTCGACGAAGCCGACGATACCTTGCGGGATCGCGTAGACGATCAGCATGAAGGCGAGGCCGACGAGGATGCTGAAGTGGTTGGGAAATCGTGCGAGCAGGAATTCGAACAGCAACACCAGCGGCACGACACCAAACAGCGGGCCGTAAAGCCGATGCACGCCGCCGAGCAGCGCCATGATCAGGACCTGGAACGATATCACGGGATTGAACGCGATCGCCGGATCGATATAGGTCCAGCGAGGCGCCATCACCGCGCCGCACAGCGTCATGAAGGAGGCGCTCAGCATGAACAGCGCGACCTTGGCGAAGGTCGTGTCGATGCCGATATGGCGCGCCACCGTCTCGTCATCGCCGATCACGCGCAGCGCCAGTCCCAGCCGCGAACGCCTGATCAGGATGCCGGCCGCGAAGGCGAGCACGGCAAGGCCGAGCAGTTGCCAGTAAATGTCGGCCGGATCGATACCGACGAAGATGTAGCGGCCGAGCGTGCGGGTGACGTTGACTTCGTACCAGGTGACGATCTGGCGAATGAGCTCGGCGAGACCGAAGGTGAAGATCACGAAATAGACACCCGACAGCCGCAGGGTCGAAAGGCCGACGATCAGCGCCACGCCGAGCCCGACGGCAAGCGCGATCAGGAGGATGTATGGCCAGGCCATCTGCTCCGCCAGCACGGCTACCGTGTAGGCGCCGATCCCGAAGAAGGCGACGGTGGCGAGCGACACGTAGCGCGTCGGCCCCGAGAACAGGGACCAGGCGGTGGCAAGCACGGTGTAGTTCATCAGCGTGATTGCGAGCGAGAGCTGATAGGCGTTGGCGTAGAGCGGCACCGTCGCGAGGATGGCAACGACGACGGCGGCAGCGAGCGCAACAACGGGGTTCATCGCATCGCCGTACCGAACAGCCCCTGCGGGCGAACCAGCAGGACGACGAGGAAGATGGCGTAGGTGGTCGCCAGCGTGAGGCCAGGATCGACCCATGTCGCCACGAAGGTCTCGGCCAGGCCCAGGATGAGTCCGGCCACCAGACAGCCGAGCAGGTTGCCGACGCCCCCCATGATGACGACGATCAGGGCCTTCATGGTGAAGACGACGCCGATATTGGCGTTGAAGGTGAGAAACATCGAGACCAGCACGCCGCCGGCTGCGACCAGCGCGCCGCCGACGGCAAACGCCAGCGCCGCGGTGGCGCGAACGTCGATCGCCACCAGCGGCGCGGAAGTCGGATCGACCGCGACGGCGCGAACCGCCGTGCCGAGGCGCGTGCGTGTAAGATAGAGATAAAGGGAAAGCCCGAGCGCCGCGGCAAAGCCGAGTGCGAGCAGTCGATTGGCGGCAACCGTCGCGCCGGCAATATTCACGGGAAGGGCGAGGAAGCTGTAGCTGTAATAGGCGCCGCCGAACATCGCCAGCATCACGCCCTGGATCACGAACAGCATGCCGAAGGTTGCCAGAATGCTGTCGACCTCGAGCGCATCGCGGTTGGGCGCGCGGGCGACCAGTGGGATCAGCAACAGCCGATAGATCGTCCAGGAAATGGCGAAGGCTGCAGGCACGACCAGGAGGAGACCGGCCAGCGGGTTCACGGCGGCCGACGTGAACAGCCAGAATGCGGCAAAGGCGGCTGCGATCATCAGCTCGCCATGGGCGAGATTCATGATCCGCGCGACGCCGTACTGGAGCGTCAGCCCCATGGCGATCAGCGCATACATGCCGCCGAGAACGAGCCCGGACGCGACTGCGGCAATGAACATGTGCTTACCGAGAATGGCTCCGGGCCGTCGCGCGGGTGCGGCGGCCCGAAATCCAATCTATCCCATTCCTACTGCTTCCACGCCGGCTTCGGCACGACGACCGCGGCCATGCCGGGCCCTGCCGGCGCCACGCCGGTGTAGAAGCCTTTCTGCCATTGCCCGATCAGCGGGAAGGCCTTTACCGGCATGTTGTTCTCCAGCTTGATCTTGCCGATCACGGTGTCGAACGTACCGGTCTGCAGCTCCTTGATGATGGCTTCGCGGTCGATCTTGCCGACCTTCTCGATGGCCTGTTCGAGCATCTGCAGCGAGGCGTAGCCGACCTGGCTGCCCCAATAATCGGGATCGCGATTGTGCATCGCCTTGTGCTTGGCGCGGTAGTCGGCCGTACCCTTGTTGTCGGCCTGCCAGCCACCCAGCGACATGATGCCTTCGGTGTTCTCGCCGAAGCGCTGCGGATAAAGCGGGAAGCCGACGCCGACGCCGAGGAACATCACCTTCGGCGCGAAGGAGGCGACCTTGGCCTGGTCGGTCAGCGCGACCGTATCGGGCGGATAGCTGAAGGCGACGAAGGTGTCGGCGCCCGAGCGCTGGGCCTCGCCGAGCAGCGGCGAGAGATCCTGGGTGCCGATCGGATAGCTCTTGTCGTAGGCGAGCTTGAATTTCGCCTTCTCGAAGCCTTCGCGGGCCGCCTTCGACAGGTCGATGCCGAAGCCGTCGGCGATCGAGACCATCGCGATGCTGTCGTTGATCTTGCCGTCCTTGCGCATCTGCGCCAGAAGGTCGACCAGCGCATCGACGTATTGTTTGCTGGTGCCGAGGAACCAGAAGCTGTTCGGCCAGCGTTTGGCCAGTTCCGGTGCACGGTCGGTGACTGCGCTGAACGCGAGTTGCGGATAGCCATACTTGTTGAATACCGGCCCGACCGCGAGATTGAGGCCGGTACCCCAGGGCGGGAACAGCAGATCCACCTTGTCCTGCGTGATCAGGCGCTCGACGGCGCGTACCGCTTCTTCGGAATTGGAGCGGTCGTCGTATTCGATGACCTCGATCTTCACGCGCTTGCCGATGCTCTTGAGCATCAGGCCGCCCTTGTCGTTCACCTCCTTGACCCAAAGCTGGTAGTTGGGGATCTGGGTGATGTTGGCGCCGCCGGCGTTCGGCCCGGTTTTGGAGATGGCGTAGCCCACCTTGATCGAGGCCGGTTCCTGCGCGGTAGCCGCCCCGCCTGGCGCGAGTGTCAAAAGGGCGCACGTCAGTGCCCCCGCAAACAGACTTCGACCTCTGTTCATTTGCGTCCTCCTCCCCGAATTCCGGTGTTAACTCGTTGGCCGGCCTGTCTTTGCCGGCCTGGCTGTTTCGCATCTTGCGCCGCTTGGAATGCGGGTTCTTGCCCCAGAGCGAACTCCATCCCGGTCGACGAGGCAATGCGCCAATGCAGCGCACAAGCGAGAGACGGCGGTGGCTTCGGAAGCGGCACGTCGCTAGAGTTGAAAGCCAGGGTAAGGAGCGGGGACTTGCACAACAATCTGGCCGTCGTTTCCACTGCCGACGTCGCGCCTCGCGAACGCTTGGGGCTGTGGGGCGATTTCGTCTGCCGTCACATCGGTCCGCTGCAGGCGGATACATTTGGCGATCCGCAATTCGAGGGTCGTCTCGAACTTGGGCAAGCGGACGAGGTGTCGCTCGCGCGCATCGTCGCCAGCCGGCATCGCGTGCAGCGAACGCCCCAGGGCATTCGCAGGGACAACCGCGACTACGTCAAGCTGGTGGCGCAGGTCGAAGGCGCCGGCTGCTTCGAGCAGAACGGCCGCAAGGTGGTGTTGGCGCCCGGCGAGTGGAGCCTCTACGACACGACCAAGCCCTATACCGTCTCGAACCCGGAACGGATCGAGCAGGTCATCATGCTGCTGCCGCGCGAGAAGCTGGTTCGGCTGGGCCTCGATCTCGACGACCTCGTGGTGCGGCGGTTTTCCGGCCGCTCCGGTGTCGGCCGGCTGACCTATGACCTGCTGGTGTCGGCTTTCGCATCGCTGCGTCACGAGGGGAAGGCTCCGGATTCCGGCGATCTCGCCGAGACGATTGCGGGCCATGTCGAACTCGCCGTGCTGGATCGCGAGGGCACGCCGACCGACGTCTCGCTGCGCGAACTGACGCGCGACCGGGTCAAGCGGTTCATCGCCGTCCATCTCGACGATCCGCATCTGACGCTTGACCGCGTCGCAGCCGCGATCGGCTGCTCGAAGCGCTATCTGCACAAGCTGTTCGACGGCGAGTCCGATACGCTCAATGCCTATATCTGGCAGCGTCGGCTGGAGCGCATCCGGCAGGATCTGGCCGATCCGGCGCTCGCGGAACATTCGATCACGGAGATTGCGTTCGGCCGGGGCTTCAGTTCGTCCACGCACTTCAGCCGCAGCTTCCGCGAGAGCTGCGGCGTCAGCCCGCGGGTCTATCGCTTGTTGATGCAGGGCACGGGCCTGTTCTGGAATCGTGCCGCCCGCCGGCAGTGGACCACGCAGGCGCGGCTGCTGGGAGCCGCCGAATAGCCGATCAGGCGCTCTGCTGCGCCATCCAACGCGTGTCGCGCGGCGAGGGTCGGCGATGCAGCCTTGCATCGAGCATGGCGCGGGCGCGCGGCAAATTCCCGCTCTTCATCAGCGCGACGATGAAGGTATCCTCGATGAGCGTCCGCTGCGCATGGCTGCCGCCGATGCGGACGACTTCGTCCAGCACGGGCGAAAGAAGCGCGACGCAGCCGCCGTAATCGCCTTCGGCAAACGCGTTCATGGCGCGGAACAGCGCCGGCACCACAAGGCCTGCGGGCAGCTTGCCTTCAGCGAGGCGCTTCTCGATCACCGCAAGGCGCTCTTCCAGGGCGGCATGGTTATGGGTGGCCGCCGCGAACAGCGCCATGTGGACATCGGCGAACGGAATGCTCGATCGCGGGAAGGCGCGCTGCGCCGACGCATCCGCGTCCGTCCACAAGGCCTCGGGTACCGCATGGCCATAGGCCTGCAGCCGCCACAATAGCGATGCGCCGTCGGTGACAGCGTTCAGCGGCGGCGCCTTGGTGACCGATGGTTGCAGCACGTCGGCATAGATCTTCAGCGCCCGCGCGGCATCGCCATATTCCAGTGCGCCGAGCGCCTGGTGCCAGCGGATATGGCCGTACAGGATTCCGGCACGGTCATAAGTCGGAATCCAGCGATCCACCAGCGTGTCGCCTTGGTCGACGGAGCCGTCTTCGAACATGGCATGCAGCAGCGCATGTACTGCATTGGCATTGGCCTGGCGCATGGCGAAGGCCCGCTCGATCATGGCGCGCCCCCTGGCGAGGTCGCTGTTCTCCACCAGCGCCCAGCCGTGATTGTAGAGGTACCACCAGTCGTCGCCGTACTGGTCGGCATAGCGTTCGCAGATGTCGACGCGGGCCTGGTCGTGATCGGCCATGCCGGAGAACGCGAACAGTCCGAATGCACCCATCGGCAGTGCCATTACGACGGCGTCGCGCGGATATGCCTCGATATGCCTGAGCGTGGCGGCGAGCGCCGCGGGAAGTTGCCCCTCGACTGCCAGCGCCAGCGTCTCGACGTGGCTCTTCTCGCGCTCGGTGCCGTTGCGCGCCACCAGTTCGCGCGCTGTTGCCGCCTTCTTACGCGCGACGTCGCCCTCCTGATAGAAGGTGTGGAGCCGCGCGCGGGCAATATGCGCCAGCGCGAAGTCCGGATCGGCGGCAATCGCCCGCTCGAAGGCTTCGGCCGAGCCGGTCCATGCCGCCAGCATCAGATCCGTGCCCTCGCGATAGGCGGCCGCCGCCGCGGCGGAGGCGGTCGACAGCGTCAGTCCGTAGCGATCTTGCTGGGCCATGCGATGGATACCTCTTCACGGTCATGATCGCCGCTGGAGCGGCCGGGTCAATACCCCGGCGCGGTCATCCGGTCCGCGCCCGTCGTCCCTCGATCGGATAGGCCGGATCGTTGAAGCCGGGCGTGGACGGATGGCCTGACGTGACGAGGCGATTGATCAGCGCCTCGTCTTCGGCGGTGAAGCGATAGTCGAGGGCGCGGATGTAGTCGTCCCATTGCTGTTCGGTGCGGGGGCCGGCGACCACGCCGGTAACGAAGCCGGAGTTCAGCACCCAGGCGACCGCGAATTGGCCGGCCGTGATCCCCTTGCTCTCGGCGTGGCGCTTGATCTCCTGAGCGAGCTTGAGCGACTCCGGACGCCACTCGGTCTGCATCATGCGCTTGTCGGCGCGGCCGGCGCGGGTGTTCTTGTCGGGCGCGGCATCGGGCGCATATTTGCCGGTCAGCACGCCGCGCGCCAGCGGGCTGTAGGACACGATGCCGAGGCCGTAATAGCCGCAAGCCGGAAAGTGCTCGACTTCGGGCATGCGGTTCATCGCATTGTAGTAGGGCTGGCTGACGATCGGGCGGTCGATGCCGTTGTCGTCACACAGGTTGCAGATTTCGGCGACGCGCCAGGCGCGGTAGTTGGAAACGCCGAAATAGCGGATCTTGCCCTGTCGGATCAGATCGCCCATCGCGCGCACCGTCTCTTCCAGCGGCGTGGCGTGGTCCTCCTTGTGCAGGTAGTAGATGTCGATGTGGTCGGTGCCGAGGCGCTTGAGGCTTTCTTCGGCCGCCTGCATCACCCAGCGTCGCGACAGCCCGCCACGATTGGGGTCGTCACCCGCCTGGTTGGCGAGCTTCGTCGCCAGGACCCAGCTCTGGCGATTGTTGGAGATGGCGCGCCCGACCACAATCTCGGACTGCCCGCCATTGTAGTTGTCCGCGGAGTCGATGAAGTTGATGCCGGCCTCGCGCGCCTTCGCGATGATCCGCGAGGAAGTCGCCTCGTCCGCCGGACCGCCGAACATCATGGTGCCCAGGCAGATCGGTGAAATCTTCAGGCCGCTGCGGCCGAGCTGGCGGTATTGCATCTGCTTCCTCCGGTCGTCGTTCCAGGGCGATGCGAAGCATCGGACCCGGAAACCCGAGATTCCGGGTCTGCGCTTCGCGCATCCCGGAATGACAGCTTCATTCGTTCTTCAAGATCTTGAACACGCCGTTGGCCATGGCGATGACGCGACTGTCGACGGTCACTTTCGTGCCGATGAAGATCAGGCTGCGGGTCGAGCGCACCACGCGGGGGCGAGAAATCAGCACCTCGCCGATCTTGCCGGCCTCTACGAAATGCGTGTCGAGCTGCACGGTGGCCAGAGTCGGCTTGCCCGAGACGTAGCGGGCGGTCATGCCGCAGGTGCGATCGGCGAAGGTCATCAGCACGCCGCCCTGCACCAGGCCGCGGCGGTTGTGATGCTTGTCCTGGGTGATCAGCGCATACTCATGCTCGTCATCGACGGTGCGTTGCCACAGCGGGCCGATCAGATGCAGGAAGCCGGTGGTCTCGACGATGGTCCAGCCGTCTGACTTGAGTTTTGCGGCAGCTTTGTCGGCCATCCCGTCCGGTCCAATTCCTGCATATGGTCATGTCTTGTTGTACATTTCATCGAACGCCAACCTGTTGTAGTCAAGCGGCATGACCCGCGTTTTCGACGATACCACCCGGCAGGAAATCGCAGAGCTTTGCGCCGCCTTCCCGCGCACCCTGTCTGATGACGCGAGCCCATCGCTGAAGCGGGCGGCGGTAGCGATCGCGCTCACCGATAGCGGTGCGGGGGGGGGCGCATCCTTCCTGCTGACCCGCCGCTCCGAAGACCTGCGTTCTCATGGCGGGCAATGGGCGTTGCCGGGCGGGCGCTGCGACCCGGGCGAGACGCAGGCGCAGGCGGCGCTGCGCGAGCTGCATGAGGAACTCGGCCTTTCGCTCGCCGAGAACTCCGTGCTCGGCCTGCTCGACGATTATCCGACCCGATCCGGCTATCTCATCACGCCCGTGGTAGTGTGGGCCGGTCCAGCCGTCTCGATAGTGCCGAACCCGGCCGAAGTCGCCTACGTGCATCACGTTGCTCTCGATGACATCGAGCGGGAGAATGCCTTCAGCTTCACCAGCATTCCCGAGAGCACGCGTCGTGTGATCCGGTTTCACATGGACGATGGGCACATCCACGCGCCCACGGCGGCGCTGATCTACCAGTTCAGCGAGATCCTGGCCGGCCGCCAGACTCGGGTGGCCGAGCTGGAGCAGCCCGTCTTTGCCTGGCGCTAGCGGGAACGGTTGTGCGCGGCCGTCATTTCGGCAAGCATGTCTGCACCAGAAATGACGCCGGGAGTTTGTCCATGTCGATCCGCATCCGTCTCTTCGTCGGCATCGCCGCATTGGCGGCGTCGTTCGCTCCCGCGCAGGCGCAGAACTATCCCACCCGGCCGATCACGCTGGTGATCCCGTTTGCGCCCGGCGGCAGCACCACCATCGTCGGCCGCGGCATTGCGGAAAAGATGAGCGAGCTGCTGGGCGAAAAGATTATCATCGACAACCGTCCGGGCGCCGGCGGAACCGTCGGCACCCGCGCGGTAGCCAAGGGCGAACCCGATGGCTATACGCTGCTGCTGGGTTACACCGGCACGCTCGCCATAGGTCCGTCCCTGTACAAGAACGTCGGCTACGACCCGCGCAAGGATTTTGCGCCGGTCGGGATGATCGGCAACGCACCGAATTCCCTGGTCGTCAATCCCGACTTCCCTGCGAAGACACTGGCCGAACTGATCGCCTATGCGAAGGCCAACCCCGGCAAACTCAATTTCGGTTCGGCCGGCGCAGGCACGGCGAGCCATATCACCGGCGAATATTTCGCGCGGGCCGCCGGCATCACGCTGGTGCACATTCCCTACAAGGGGACCGGCCCGGCGCTGACCGATCTGCTCGGTGGCCATATTCCGATGGCGTTCGCGCCGATCCCGGCCTCGCACAGCAATGTGGCAGCAGGAAAATTGCGGGCGCTGGCCGTCACCAGCCCCGGCCGGTCAGGCCTGCTGCCCGACGTTCCGACGATCGCCGAATCCGGCTTTCCGGGCTTCGATGCGTCTCTCTATTACGGTCTCGCGGCCCCCGCAGGTACGCCGCGTCCCGTCATCGACAAGCTCAACAAGGCCTTGCGCGAGGCGCTCGCCTCCGAAGAGGTGAAGCGGCAGCTCGGCAATGACGGCACCGACATCACCCCGGGTGCGCCTGAGGACTACGCCGCGCTGATCGACAGGGACGAGAAGAAGTGGGCGCAGCTCGTCAAGGCGAGCGGCGTGGAGCCGGAATAGGCGGGCGTTCTAACCGACTTTTGAAGCTGACGGGGTGGCCTCGCTTGCTACAACGGGCCATGCCCCAGCAAGTGATTCGCCTTGGTTTCGTTGCGTTCGCGCTGCTAGCCGCCACGGGTCAGTCGCGTGCGACGGAATGGCCTGTACTCACCGATTCCGTTGCGAATGCGATGGCGCAGTCGCCGGAAGCGATGGCCGAATATCGCCGCAAGCTGAAGGAGTATCAGGAAGCGCGCGGGGCGTTCGAGGCGGAGGCGGGCGCCTATTGGGGTGCGATTGCCGAGAAGCGCAAGGGCCGCAACGCCAAGCGCCGTGCCGGGCAGACCGTCACGCTCGACGACTACGTTCTGACGCATCCGCCGGTCTATACCGGGCCGAAAAAGCCGGTCGATCCTTCGCCGCAACCCGAGCCGGAGCCGCGCCAGCGCAAGGCGATCCCGATGGTGCCGGACTTGATCCAGGCCGCGGCCGAGCACTTCCAGTTTTCGCCGCAGCGGCCGTCAAGCGAGATCGAATTCAAGCGCGCCTATGCGCGGGCAGCGGCAGCGGCGGGCCTGACCCGCGAGCAGGCGGTGCGGGTCTATTCCTTCGAGACCGGCGGCAACGGAAACTACGACATGCAATCGGGCTATCGCGGACCGGGCACGCGTCCCATTTCCACCGCGATCGGCTACAACCAGTTGCTCACCACCAATAGCGTCGAGCTGATTGCCGAGCAGGGGGATGCGCTCCTCAAGGCGCTGCAGGACAAGGCCGCCGCGGCCTCGGGCGCGGCGCGCAAGACGATCGAGGGCAAGATCGCCGTCATGAAGCGGATGATCGCCTTCGCGCGCTCCGTGCCGGACACCTGGTCGGAGCACGAAAAGCTCGCCAATACCGAAAAGGGTTGGGCGCTGCACGCCATGGTACTCGACCTGGACGTCGGTCCGCATCTACAGACCCACAAGCTCCTGACCTCGGTGCTTTTCGCGCGCACCAAGGGTCACACCCGGCCGCTCAGCGCGGCCGAACTGGAGATGATGAACCTCACCGGCGACGGTACCGGGCTCGACATGGTGACGATGCCGCAGGCCATGCGCGAGCAGGTGCCGACGTCGAACTTCTTCCAGCGTGGCGGCTACGAGCGGAATCCGGTCGCAAGCCGCCACAACACCGTGGCGAAACTGATTGCCGTCACCAACGAGCGGATGGACTTCAACAGCGCCAAGCCCGGCGCGCAGGAACTGGCGTCGTCGTTCTAGATGCTTCCCCGCGAGGAGGATCGGGCGAATGTCAGCTTAGTTCGTGCCGAACATGAACTTTCCGTCGCCTTCGAGATAGGGGCCGGTCCGCATGTAGAGCTGGCCGTTCTGGCCGATGAAAAACAGCGTGCCTCGCGGCACCTTCTTGGCGCCCTTGAGCAGCGTGCCGGCGTTGTTGGTACCCATCTTGT
>WBZP01003445.1_pt1 | contig 17149 bp, 12 predicted proteins | sample 5204301 | NCBI WGS metagenome assembly WBZP01 (sample SAMN12412401, study PRJNA552823) | activated sludge metagenome | isolation source: activated sludge from nitrification reactor of wastewater treatment plant... | place: USA: Pennsylvania | collected 2017
GAACCTGGACAAGGCACGCCGACTGCTCTGGCCCATCAAGCAGAAGTACGGCCGCAAGATCTCCTGGGCAGACCTGCTCGTCTACGCCGGGAACGTCGCCATGGAGTCGATGGGCTTCAAGAGCTTCGGATTCGGCTTCGGACGGAAGGACATCTGGGAACCCGAGGAGATCATCTGGGGCCCTGAGAACACCTGGCTAGGCGACGAACGGTACCGCGGGGACCGTGAGCTCAACGGGCCCTTCGGCGCCGTCCAGATGGGTTTGATCTACGTGAACCCGGAAGGCCCGAACGGGCTGCCCAGCGCGCTCGCAGCGGCCCGCGACATCCGCGAGACCTTCGGCCGGATGGCAATGAACGACGAAGAGACCGTCGCGCTGATTGCCGGCGGCCACACGTTCGGGAAGACGCACGGCGCCGCCGATGCCGTGAAGAACGTGGGGGCGGAGCCGGAAGGCGCCCCGATCGAGGCGCAGGGCCTCGGCTGGAAGAACGCCTACGGCACCGGCAAGGGCGACGACACCATCACGAGTGGCCTCGAAGGCGCATGGACGCCGACCCCGACCAAATGGGACAACAGCTTCCTGGAGACGCTCTACAAGTACGACTGGGACCTGAGCAAGAGCCCTGCCGGCGCCTACCAGTGGGTGCCGACGGACCCCGCGGCGAAGACCACCGTCCCGGACGCGCACGACGCATCGAAGCGTCACGCGCCAATCATGCTCACGACTGACCTCGCGCTCCGCCTGGACCCGATTTATGGCCCGATTTCGAAGCGTTTCCATGACAATCCTGACCAGTTCGCGGATGCGTTCGCGCGCGCCTGGTTCAAACTGCTGCATCGCGACATGGGGCCGGTCTCGCGCTACCTCGGGCCGTTCGTGCCGGGCCCGCAGACCTGGCAGGACCCGCTGCCGGCGGCCGCTGGCGAGCCGATCAATGACGCCGACATCGCGGCGCTCAAGTCACGCATCCTGTCTTCCGGCCTCCCGGTTTCGCGGCTGGTGGCGACGGCGTGGTCCGCTGCGCGCAGCTTCCGCGGGACCGACAAGCGGGGCGGCGCGAACGGCGGGCGCCTTCGGCTTGCCCCGCAGAAAGACTGGGCTGCCAACGAGCCGGCTGAGCTCGCCCAGGCGCTGGGGGTTCTCGACGGTATCCAGCGGGACTTCAATAGCCAGGCCGGCGGCCGGCAGGTCTCGCTTGCGGACCTGATCGTCCTTGGCGGCTGCGCGGCTGTGGAAAAGGCGGCGAAAGACGCCGGGGTCGACGTAAGCGTGCCCTTCTCGCCGGGCCGCACCGACGCCTCTCAGGAGCAGACCGACGCTGGCTCGTTCTCGGTCCTGGAGCCGGCCGGCGACGGTTTCCGCAACTACGTGCGCCCGGGTGTGCCGCTTTCCCCCGAAACCTTGCTGCTGGACCGCGCCTACATGCTCACGCTCACCGCTCCGGAAATGACGGTGCTCATCGGCGGCATGCGGGCGCTCAATGCCAACGCCGGCGGTTCGCAGCACGGCGTCTTCACGTCGAAGCCCGGCACGCTGACCAACGACTTCTTCGTGAACCTGCTGGACCTGGGCACCGAGTGGAAGGTCGCCGGGGACAACGTCTACGAAGGCCGCGACCGTGCGACCGGAGAAGTGAAGTGGACCGGCACGAGCGTCGACCTCGTCTTCGGCTCCAACTCCATCCTTCGTTCGCTGGCCGAGGTCTACGCCAGCGACGACGCGAAGGAGAAGTTCGTCCGGGACTTCGTCGCCGCGTGGAACAAGGTGATGAACCTGGACCGCTTCGACCTGGCCTGAGCATTGAGCCAGGGCCGGCCTCAATCAAAAGGGGAGCCTCACGGCTCCCCTTTTCCGTTCAACCAGACCGTTCAGCCCGCGGCAGTCACCCTCGCCACATCAACGCCACCCGGCGCATCGAGCCGCACATGCAGCGGGTTGCCGGGCTGGTAGTCGCCGGAGACCGGGATGACCACCTCGGTCCACTCACCGGCGGGAGCGTCGAATCGCACCGACCCGAGCATGACGAGAGCGCCGCCGTTGTCGTGCCAGGTCTGCGCCTCACCCCTGCCCGCCCGGAGGGTCACGGTCGCGGAAGTCACGCGATCGGGATTCACCAGGTAGACATCGCCGACATCGCCGCTCCGCCGGTACTGGCGCCCCGCCGTATCGGTCTTGAGGTCGCCCCAGCCCATGGCGATGTGAATCGTGTCGTTCTCGCCGAACACGACCGTACCGTCCCGGGGCGCCATGTAGAACGCGAGGTGCCCCGCGTCGAACAACCGCTCCGGGAACTGCCAGCGAAACGGCCGGTCGGTCTTTCGCGCGCGGACGAACAGGTGGTAGCGGTAGTGCCCCTTCGTCGCCTTCGCTACCACGTTGTTCATGAGCGAACGGAACGCGCGGCGGTTCCGGCCTTCCGGTGGGTAGATGTCGATATCGGCGATGCGGTCGATGCTGTAGCCGCAGCCATCGAGCAGTTCCTTGAGTTCGCTGAAGGTGTATTCGCGGCTGTGGCGTGAGCCCTTGAGCGGCGCGCCGAGGTGGTACGGGTCGTAGATGTTCCGCCCGGCCAGGAAGTTCGCGATCGAGTCCGCGCGGCTCGCATTTGGTGTCGAGAGCACCAGCGCGCCGCCCGGCTTCAGCACCCGGTGGATTTCGGCCAGCGTGTGCACCGGGTTCTCCGTCAGGTGCTCGATGACTTCGCACCAGGTCACCAGGTCGAAGGTGTTGTCCGGATACGGGAAGCGTTCCTTCTCGGCGTCGAAGCAGGTGCAGACGAAGTCATACGACTCGCCGTACTCGGGGCTCTCCAGCGTCTGTTCGATGGTGGCCCGTCCGTCGGCCGCGAAGCCGGTGAGCGAGAGCTCGTAGTTGCGGAACCGCTGGAGCATCAGGGTGATGTGGAACGGCGGGCTGCCGAGTTCGAGCGCTTTCCCCCGCTCCTTCGGGTTGGGCACAAAGCGCAACACCTGCCGCCAGAGCGGGAGCCCTCCATGGACGAGGATCCCGTGCACGGTTTCGTTCCGAAACGGCCAGCGAAAGCTGAGGAGATAGCGGCTCAGTCCCTCGGCGTCTCGTTCAGAAGGTGGAGGCGGCGCGGCGGGTGCAGTCATGGAACGCGCATGATACGCGGCGAATTGACGATTCACGATTCACGCAGGGATTTGCCCGATTCACGATTCACGATTCACGATTTGCGATTGGTCGCACTTAGCCAAACGGTCTGCGGTGAGCCTGGCAGTTGATCCCGACCACGGTTCGAATCGTGAATCGTGAATCTGTCACGGCTATGCTTTGCCCAATGGGACCGATCGAAGCGCTCAAACGCATCGCCTTCCTGCTCGAACGCGCCAACGAACCGGCGTACCGCGTCAAGGCGTTTCGCGGGGCCGCCGACGCCATCGCCGCCCTCACCCCTGCGGAAGTCGCCGGGATGGCGGAACGCGGGGAGCTGAAGAAGCTGAAGGGCGTGGGCGATGTTACCGCCGGGGTCATCACCGAGGCCGTGCGCGGCGAGGTCCCCGGCTACCTGGCGAAGCTGGAGGCGGAAGGAGACGCTTCGTGGCCGCCACAACTCGGGCGCGAACTGCGCGCCGCGCTCAAGGGTGACTGTCACGTCCACTCCGACTGGTCGGATGGTGGTTCGCCCATCCGGGAGATGGCCGAGACGGCCATCTCGCTTGGGCATGAGTACATCGTGCTCACCGACCACTCGCCGCGGCTCACGGTGGCGCGCGGCCTGAGCCCGGAACGGCTGCGAGAGCAGCTCGGCATCGTCGCTGGCCTGAACGCAGAGCTCGCGCCATTCCGCATCCTCACCGGCATCGAAGTCGACATCCTGGACGACGGCGCGCTGGACCAGGAACCGGAACTGCTGGAGCAGTTGGACATTGTCGTGGCGAGCGTCCATAGCAAGCTGCGCATGGAGCGCGAGGCGATGACGCGCCGCATGGTGATGGCCGTCGCGAACCCGAACATGGACATCCTCGGGCATTGCACCGGCCGCTACGTCGTTGGGAAGAACCGCCCCGAATCCGAGTTCGACGCCGAGATCGTGTTCGAGGCGTGCAGGCAGTTCGGCAAGGCGGTGGAGATCAACTCCCGGCCAGAGCGGCTGGACCCGCCGCGCCGGCTGCTCTCCCTGGCGCTCGAAATGGACTGCGTCTTCACCATCGACAGCGACGCCCACGCGCCCGGCCAGTTGGACTGGCAGCCCTACGGCTGCGAACGCGCGGAGCAATGCGGCGTTCCGGCGGAGCGCATCATGAACACGCGGGACCGCGAGGGGCTGCTGGCCTGGGCGAAAGAGCACCCGGCGACGTGAGTGAGCCTGATGACTCAATCGACGTGGATGAGGTCATGGCGAATCCAGCCCTGTTGCGTGGACTGGAGCCCGGCGAAGCCTCGATCCGCATCAAGCGTTCATCCGCCTGGCGGCAGGAAGTCCTCAATCGTGGTAGCCATGCCGGCTCAGGCTGGGTGCTGCGCGAGTATGAGGGGGAGTCGCCGACGGGCCGCGTGATACGTTGGCACCCCGGCGGTGGGCATCACGGGCCCGCGCCGTACTGGCGCGTCAGCAGTCCCCGTGAAGGGAGGTCTCAGATTGTCCGCTGACGCCTCTGGTACGATGTCGCATATGGAACGAGACGCCGCCTTGAATGCGCGGCGGGCGCTTGTCGAGGCCGTCGCTCTCCTCGCCGCCCCGGCCGATGCACAGGCCGCGTGGTTGTCCAGCATCGGCACGAGCCCGTCCGCGGACGAACTTGCCCTCGAATTCGGCGACTGGTACCAGCTCCTCGGCCAGCTAGAAGCGCTCGGCCTCGTCTCCTCATCAGCGGTGAGCTCGTCGGACGCCCTTTCGCACGCTCTGGCGGAACTTCCCGAAGGCAGCTGGGACGAGAGTGCGCTCGCCCGTCATCCCATGTGGGCCCAGATACGGCACTTCGCTGGACTGGCATTGGTCGAACTCGTGACGTCGTCGCCGGAACCGCGTGCGACGTACGTCCGCGCCGCATCGTAGCTCACGTCGAACTGAGCGCGGAACGCGCACGTGCCCCATCCAGGACCATCGACTTCAAGGCGTGCTGTTCGAATATCGCGGCCTGCGGAGCGGCTACTGTTCCGCCCCCGCCGCCACCACCTCCTCCAATGCCGGCAGTCCGCGAATGGTCCGGCCTACCGTGCCGATGACCGCGGCGGTCATGCACACGCCCGACACGATCAGCACGGCCATCCGGGCCGAGACCGATCCAAGGAGGAACCCGGCGGCCAGCGGCCCCAACGGCATGGCCGCCACCGTGATGTTGCTCGCGGCGGTGGTGACGCGGGCGGTCAGCCGGTCCGGCGTGACGGCGTAGCGGTAGCTCGCGAGGGCGGCGTCGGTGTTCGGGAAGCAGAAGGCCTGGGCCGCGAGGGCCACGCCGAGCACCGCCGGGTTCGGCCAGATGATGAACGCGAGCACGCCGAACGACGCCCAGAACTCCGAGAGGAGAATCGTCCGCAGCGAGAACACCCGGCGAAGCAACGGCGAAGCAAACGAGCCGGCAAGTGTGGTAACGCCGACGAGCGAGACGAGCAGGCCGATGGTGGCGCCTGAATAGTCCTCTCGCTTCGCCAGCACGATCATCGCGAACTGGCCCGCGCGGAAGGAGAAGTTGCTGAACGCGATCATCAGTGCGGAGATGCGCAGGAACGGCACCTGCCAGAGGAACTTCAACCCCTCGACCAGGTCCGCGCGGACGCTGGCCCGCGACGAGTAGCGGGCGCCCTGGAACGGCCTTCGGATCAGCAGGATGGAGACCGTCGAGAACGCGTAGGACAACGTGTCCGCCAGGAACGGAAGCACGCGCGAGAAAACGTAGAGCACACCGCCGAGCGACGGCGCCGCCAACCGGACGACTGACGCGCGGGCCTGCTCGACACTGGCCGCGGCCGGAAGCTGGGCACGCGGGACAATCGAACGGAACGCTCCGCTGTAGGCGGCGCCGAACATCACCGCCCCACAGCCATCGATGAACGCGACTGCGACGAGCTGACCGAAGGTCACGCGGTCCGCGAGGATGGCGATCACGAGCGAGCCGAGGGCGAGGGCGTTCACGGCGTCCGCGGCGATCATGAGCCGCCGGCGTTCATAGCGGTCACCGACCACGCCGGCGATCGAGCTGAACAACAGGTAGGGGAGGAACGCGGCCGCCTGGACGATGCCGGCCTGCGCGGGCGAACCCGTGACCGCCAGTGCCAGGAGCGGGTAGGCGACGGCGGACATCCCGGAACCAGCGCGCGACAGCAACTGGCCCGCCTGGAGCAGGACGAAGTCCCGGTTGCGGCTGAGCGGCACTTCCTCGGGCATAAGCGGCGATGATAGCGCGGGTCGCGCCGTGTCAGGCGATCATGACGGCGCGGCCGGAGGTCCACTGCCGGTAGAGCGCACTGTAGTAGCCGCCCTTCGCCACGAGGTCACGGTGGTTGCCGTCTTCGACGATTGAGCCGTGGTCGACCACGAGGATGCGGTCGGCGTGTTCCGCCGTGCTCAGGCGGTGGGCGATGACGACGCTGGTACGGCCCTTCAAGAGCTTGCGCAGGGCCTCTTCCACCTGCTCTTCGGTGGCCGGGTCCAGCGAACTGGTCGCCTCGTCAAGGATGAGGACGGGCGGGTCCGCCAGGAACGCGCGAGCGATCGAGACCAGCTGCTTCTCGCCCGCCGACAGACGCGAACCCCGGAAGCTGACCATCGTGTCGTACCCCTGCGGGAGAGACTCGACGAAGTCGTGGATGCCCAGCGTCCGGCAGGCCTGTTCAACCGCGTCGTCTCCGGCTGTGGGCCGCCCGAAGAGGATGTTCTCGCGGATGGTCCCGGTGAACAGGAAGCCTTCCTGCGGGACCATCGTCACGCTGCGCCGAAGGTCCGCATTGGCCAGGGAGCGGAGGTCGTGGCCGTCGATCGACACGCCGCCTTCCACCGGGTCATAGAAGCGGGTCATCAGCTTTGCGAGCGTGGATTTGCCGGCGCCCGTCGGCCCAACGAGGACGACGTGCTCGCCCGGCGCGATGCTCGTCGTTATGTTCGTTAACACCGGCCGTTCCGGGTTGTAGCCAAAGGTGACCGCGTCGAGCGCGATCCGGCCCGCGAGCGGCGCACCGAGGACGGCGGGCGTCTCCGGTTCCGGCACGTCCGGTTCGATCGAAAGGATGCCGAAGATCTTGTTCAGCGCCGCGCCGGCGCTCTGCACCATGTCGAAGACCTGCGAGAGGTTCTGGATGGGCTGGAAAATGAACTCCAGGTAGAAGACGAACGCCGTCACGGTGCCGATGGTGACGGCGTCGCCGGCCACCAGCCGCCCGCCGAAGTAGAGGATGATGCCGATGCCAACGGCGCTCAGCCACTCGATAAACGGGAAGAACACCGCCGAGATGCGGACGGTGTTCACGTTCGCCCAGAAGTTGCTCTCGTTGATCGCGCCGAAGCGCTCCATGTTCTGCTGCTCACGCGCGAACGCCTGCACCACGCGGAGACCGGAGAAGCTCTCCTGCATGTGGATCATCACGTCGGCGATGCGCTCCCGGACCGACCCGTAGGCGCGCTCTGAGTACTTCCGGAAGATGACCGTGGCGACGATCAACGGCGGCAGAATGAGTGCCGTCGCCATCGAGAGCTTCCAGCTGAGCACGAAAAGGATCACCGTCGCGCCCGCCAGCGTGAGCGTGGACTGCACGACCATGAGGAAGCCGTTGTTCAGCACGTCGTTCACCGTTGCCACGTCCGAAGTCATGCGCGCGACCAGGCGTCCGGCGTTTTCGCGGCCAAAGAACGCAAGGGACATCCGCTGGTAATGGGTGAACAGGCGGAGGCGGAGTTCGCGGAGGAAGTCCTGGCCTATCCGGTTAACCAGGTAGGTGCTGAGCGCCTGGAACACGTACACCAGCGCCAGCAGGCCGAAGAACACGGCCCCGGCCCAGAACAGCTTCTCGCCGCTGCCGCTGCCCTTCCCCGTGCCAACGCCTTCGTCCAGGGCGTACTGGATGACCAGCGGCCGGGCGAGGCTCGCGAAGGTGTAGATGACGATCGCCGCGGTTGCGACGGCCATGGCGGGCCAGCGCGGCGCCAGCATGCGCATCGCCCCGGCGAGCCCGTTGGCGCGCGGCGCGTGGTCAGGCAGTTCGGTCACATCGTCGCTCATGACGCAACCGCCTCCAACTGGCCCAACACTTCCCGGTAGCGCCGCGAGTTGCGGATCAGGTCCGCGTGGGTGCCAACGGCTTCGACACGCCCTTCATCGACCAGCACCACCTGGTCCGCGAGCGAAATGGTCGAAAGCCGGTGCGAGATGATCACCGTGGTGCGCCCCTGCATGACTTCGCGCAGCGCCGACCTGATTTCTTCTTCCATCCTCGCGTCCACGCTGGAGGTGGCATCGTCCAGGATGAGGATGCGCGGCTCCATCAGGATCGCCCGGGCGATCGCGATGCGCTGGCGCTGGCCGCCGGAAAGCGAGAAGCCCTGCTCGCCGACGATCGTGTCGTAGCCATCGGCGAGGCCGGAGATGAACTCATGGGCGTGGGCGAGGCGGGCTGCCTTCTCAATCTGCTCGTCCGTTGCGTCGATGCGTCCGTAGGCGATGTTGTTTCGCACCGTGTCGGAGAAGAGGAACGTGTCCTCGAAGACGATGCCGATGCTGCGCCGCAGGTCCTTCAGGCGCAGTTCGCGGACGTCGGCGCCGTCGATGCGGACGACGCCGGACTTCGGCTCGTAGAACCGTGGGAGCAACCGCGCGACGGTCGACTTCCCGCTGCCGGTTGCCCCAACCAACGCGACCGAGGCGCCCGCCGGGACGTCCAGCGTGAAGTTCTCCAGCACGGGCCTGTTGTCCTGGTAGGCGAAGGTCACGCCGCTGAAGGTGATTTCGCCGCCGCCCGCCGGCAGGTGCTTCGCGTGCGGCGCCTCGGTGATCGTCGGCTCTTCCTTCAGGACGTTCCAGACGCGGGCGGAGGAGACGAGCGCTCGCTGGCCGCTCGCGATCATTTCGCCCAGGCTCTGGACCGGCCAGACGAGCATGTTCAAGAACTGGAGCGATGAGACGAGCTCGCCGGTGGACATGTGACCGTGCAACGCAAGCCAGCCGCCATACCCGAGGATGACGAGCTGACCGATGCCGGGCAGGAAGTAGAACAGCGGGCCATAGACCGTCCGCAGCCGTACGACTTCCATCGAATCGCGGTGGACGTCGTCGGCAACGGTCTGGAGGCGGCCGATCTCGTGCTGTTCCCGCCCGAACGCGCGGACCAGGCGCGCCCCGGCAATGCTCTCTTCGACCACGCTGGCAAGACTCGCCAGGCCGACCTGGATCCGCTCCGTGCCAGGTTCGAGGCGGCTGAAGAAGCGCACGCTCAGCCACGTCACAAGTGGGTACACCGCCATCGCCAGGAAGGCGAGCGTGAGGTTCACGCGCAAGAGGAAGAAGAACGAGCCAACCGCCATCAGCAGGTAGGCGGAGTTGATCGGGATGTTCACGAGGAACGCCTGGACTTCGTGCAGGTCCGCGCTGCCGCGGGACATGAGCTGACCCGTGGCCGTGCGGTCGTGGTAGTCGAACGAGAGGCGGTTGACGCGGTTATAGAGCTCCATCCGCAGGTCGGCTTCGATTCGGTAGCTGGTGCGCATGGCCCAGTAGCGCCGCATCCCGGCGAACACGGCCTGGAACGCGACCACAACAACGAGCAGGACGACGAGCCGGACAAGGAGGCCGTGGTCCTCCTTCACGATCGCGCGGTCGATGGTCAGGCCGGTGATGACGGGGACCACAAGCCGCACCAGGCCCCAACTGAGGCCGCGCTGAACGCAACGAGAAGCGATAGCCACTGGACCCGCAGCTGGCGCAGGACAAGGTCCCTGCCGGCACGCAGGTCTAAGTGCTCGTCAGACAATTGAGGCCCTCCTGGAAGGCAGGGGGACGAAACGGCGGCTGCAGCCCCACGCAAGCAGCCCGGTACGAATGGTAACGCCGGAACCGCGGTTCAGTTAACCGCGAATGAATATCCCTTCACTTTGCGCGCCGGATTCCGTCGCGGAGCGTGGTTTCTTGTCCAACCGCCGCGCCCGGCACCTTCGCCACCCCCACCCGCTGCGAGAGATAGATGCCCGAGTGGCCGCTGACCAGGTAGGCCACAAAGCAGGCGACGGCGATGTAGGGCGCGTTCCCCGCGCCGAAGAGCTCGATGCCCATGACGGTGCAGGCGAGCGGGGTGTTCGCCGCGCCCGCGAACACCGCCACAAAGCCGAGCCCGGCAAACAGGTCGACCGGCGCCCGCAGCAGGACCGCGAGCCGGTTGCCGAGCGAAGTGCCAATGAAGAACAACGGCGTCACTTCCCCGCCCTTGAAGCCGCCGCCAACACAGAGCGCGGTCAGCGCGAGCTTCCACCACCACGAAAAATCGCCCGCGCCGCCGGGGGCGAAGCTGGAGACGATGGTCACGTCTCCCGGGTGCGGGGATGTCACCCCGAGACCAAGGTATTCCCTCGTGCCGAGCGCGAGTGTGGCCGCCACCACCAGCAGCCCGGCGATCGCCGGCCGGAGCAGCGGTGAGGCGACGGTCCGCCGGAATACGCGGCCGATGCCATGCGCAAGCTCGGCGAAGAGCACCGCCGCGAGGCCGAAGACCGCGCCGCCCAGAGCAACCTTCGCCATCAACCAGGCGTCGAACGGCAGCCTCCCGTCCGGGACCGTCACCGCGACGTGGTAAGCCTGGTGGTGGATGTCCCAGGCCGCGGTCGTGAAGTCGGCGGCAAGCGAGGCGTAGAGCACCGGGATCAGCGCGCTGTACTCCATCTTCCCGATGGCGAGGACTTCCATGGCGAACACCGCGCCGGCGATGGGCGTGCCGAAGACCGCGCCAAAGCCGGCCGCGACGCCGGCCATCAGGAGCGTGCGCAACTCGTGCTCTTCCAGGCGGAAGAAGCGGTTGAAGGCGCTGGCGATGCCGCCGCCCATTTGCACGGCCGTGCCTTCCCGGCCGACCGAAGCACCGAAGAGGTGCGCGCCCACGGTGCCGGCGAAGATCAACGGCGTAATCCGCGGCGGGACACCACCACCAGGCTCGTGGATCTCGTCCACGATCAGGTTGTTGCCGCCTTCCACGGAACGGCCGAAGCGGTGGTACATCGCGGCGCTGGCGAGGCCCGCGAACGGGAGCAGGTAGAGCAGCCAGGGGTGCTCGAAACGGGCATCGGTCACCCGTTCCAGCGACCAGAGGAAGAGGGCACAGACCGAGCCGATGACGATGGCAACCGGCGTCAGCAACACGATCCAGCGGACGAAGTAGCGCGCGATGGCCCACTGTTCGGACGGCCGGAAGTGGAAGTGTTCGGCGATAACGCTTCCGAACGAAAAACGGGACACGGGCTTAGTCACGGGCGCGGACTCCTACGAAATCGTAGGAGTCATCAGCTCCCCGCGCGTCTGCTGGCGGGGGCGGTTAACGGCAGGACTCCATCGCCGGGGAGGAGTATACACGGCCTCCGGGCGCGAGCGGCGAATCCTCCAGCCCTTGCATGTTGACAGCGCAAGACGTTTTGGTTTAGTGAGAGCCCGACCCAGGATTATCCCAGATAGTGAATCCCACCGTTCCGCCGCCCAAAAACCCCAGTAGAGTGCCGCCACTCACTGAGTCAGCGGGGGTCAGAGTTGTGTAAGCAGAATTCTTGGGAGAACTGGTGGGAGTTGGCCCAACCGGCCCATGAACGTGATAGTCCTGATAATAGTCTGGTCCTTGGCCCCACCATTCATACTGTGCGCCCCAAGAGTGGTATGAGTACAGCTCCACGTGCGCATGGGTGCCCTCGCTACAGATGGTACCGGACGCTCCATCATCTCCAACGTAGACTTCTCCAATCTTGCGGGCAGAGAAGTAGTAAATGGTACCACCGGTGCCATTACCGTTCACATGTTGCAGCATCACTGTAAATCCAGTCGCCTTGATTATAGGCCCAATCTGCATCTGCCAAATGTGCCAAGGAAATCTCGCCCAACTTGTGAGTTCTCTGCGTTCCACTCATCGACGTCCATGTGACGTAGATGTCAATCAATTGGTAGTCGCAGGCAGCGTTGGAGCCAGAGAAGTTGCCCTCGGCGGAAACGTAACCCTCGATGATGATGGCTGTCCCTGGCTTCACTTGGAGTGTGTACCCGGAGTCATAGCCAGCGTAATCCACCGTAAGATAGGCATCGCCCGATCCTGCGACGTCGAGAGCGAAGTCACCGCCGAGCGCATCAACGCAAGCGTCGAACTCTATGTTGTCACCATTGAGGTTGTGGCAACCGTCATGGTAACGGAGACCGCTGCTAATTGACCCTCCAATGGGGCTTCCAACAGACAACCAAATGTGGCCAGGGTTGTGGTCATCGTGGCTGACGCTGTCGTGGCTTCAGCTCCCGGCCCCTGCATGCGTCGTCGACGCGATGGCCAACGGCTTCGTGAGGCGTAGCCCCGCTAGCACCAACAAGCTCGTCAGAACGACAAGTACTGCCACGCGCACATGATGGGTTTTCCGACCGATGTCCAACATCCCTAAATCCCTCCTGTCGGCTTCTTGGCTTCCCGAGCAGTTGAACACGCCGTGTCACCGCGGCTCCACGATGGAGGTGGTTAATCGCTCCGAGCCTCGCTGAGCCTGGCATCGAGTTCGACCGATGCTGGGCGTGCCCACGCAGCGACCCGATCCGGCTCGAGCAGCGATGGATCGTTGAGCGCCGCGCGAAGCTGAGCGCACGCCGCGCGCGCGGCGTCCGACAATTCACGCAATGCCTGGGGCGCTCCAGCGGGAATCTGTGGGAGTTTCGCGCAACGAACGGATGCATTGGATGCGCTCAGCTTCGGATCCTTCAGCCCCATGCATGGGCCATCACAAGGGAGATCCGGCTCGGCAAGATGTCTCAACCGATAGGCGATCGATTCGCTCTCCGACAGCAATTGGTTGCGCACGCCATCTTCCACCTCGACAGCGGGGGCGGACTCGGAGCCGGAGCCGCCCGCCAACGCCAATGCTGCAGCGCCAATAACACCGAGTATCAAGGCGACGAAGATCGCCCAACTGAACTGGATCCGTTTCAGCATACTCACACCTCGCTCGCCGGTGATCGTGTCGGCGATTCCTACGGTGCCGAGCAGCCGACTCCGAACTCTGGCACTAGGCGCGCGCGTGGATACGTGTAGAAGAGTACCCGAGTACTGAGCACACCTCAATCCTCAGGACGAATCCTCCACAAACAGTTCACCACGGTGACCAGCGTCTGGTTAGGCGACCGGCGTTATTCGCGCGCTTCCTCCGTCGCCCTGTCCCGTCCTGTCAGCGCGATGAGCTCCTCGTGGTATTCGAACCAGAGCGTGTGGTAGCTGTCCTTCAACGGCGATGCCAGCATTGTGTGGTCGCCGGCGCGGAGGGCCGCAATCGCGGATTCGAAACGCCGCTGGTAGGCGGCGAGGCGTGGCGCCTTCGCAGACACGGCTTCGACAACCGGCGTAAACGACGCGTGCAACGCGTCCATCTCGCCCACCAGCCAGGGCCAGCGTTCGTGTTCGGCGCCGTTGATGCCGGCGTGCTGAAACTCGGTCACGAGGGCCTTGAACCCGTGGTTCAGTTCGAGGAACCGTAGCCACTCCTCTTCGAGCAACCCGGCCTGGATGGCGGCGGATTCGAGCGCGATCTGTTCGAGCACCCAGCCGCGCCCGTCTGGAGTCAGCGCGTAGCCCCGCGGCGTGGTTTTGAGGATCGCCTGGTGGGTTTCGAGCGCCGCCTGCACCTCCCCGTCGCCGATGCCCAGCGCCGCGCCCAGCCGCTCCGCCGAGCAGAGCCCCTTGAGCTGGATGGTGCGCAGGAATTCGAGCGGCGTTATCTCGCGGGTCGCGGCCGCGGCAGCCGGCCCCCCGGCACTCTCCGCCTCCAGCGCCCAGGCACGCAGCTTGCGCGCCTCCGGGAGGTCCAGCCCGGCCGCTTCGCGGACATCGCCGGCGTAGAGGTGGCCGGTGGTCCCGTCCACCGTGACGGTGTCGCCTTCGGGGTAGAAACCGCTGGTGGTGCGCAGGCCGGAAGGCTCGACCGTCGCGTCCGCGAGGCTGCAGACCGCCGGTATGGCCCAGCCGCGGGCGACCACCGCCGCGTGACTGACCATGCCGCCGAGGGTGGTCACGAGCCCGGCCGAAGCGACCATGCCGTGCACGTCGGACGGCGACGTTTCGGGCCGCGCCAGCACGACCGCCATCCCCGCCGATGCCATTTCGGCGGCGCGATCCGCGTCGCAGCAGAGCGCACCCGTGCCAACGCCCGGCGAAACGGCGAGGCCGCTGGCGATGGGAACCTGGCCAGCCTTCACGCGGCCGAGAGTTGCCAACTCGCGGAGCGTCTCTTCGCCCGCGCGGCCGAGGGCCTCTTCTTTCGTGAGCGGGAAGTCCGGGTCTTCAGCCATGTCCACGGCGACGCGGACCGCGGCCAGCGGGCTCCTCCTGCCGACACGCGCCTGGAGCATGTAAAGCTTGCCGTCGCTGACCGTGAACTCGATGTCGCACATGTCGCGGTAGTGGCGTTCGAGCCGCTCGCACATCGAGAGGAGCTCGGCGTGCACCTCCGGGATTTGCGCCGCGAGCGCATCGAGGCCGCCCACCTTGTGCGTGCCTGCCACCACGTCCTCGCCCTGTGCGCGGGCGAGGTAATCGCCGCGCGGCGAGCTGTCGCCCGTCGCGGGGTCGCGCGTGAACGCGACGCCAGTGCCGGACCGGTCATCCAGGTTGCCGAACACCATCGCCTGGACCGTGGCGGCGGTGCCGAGGCTTGCCGGGATGTTCTCGTGCTGGCGAAAGACGATGGCGCGCTCCGACTGCCACGACCCGAAGACTGCCCGGATGCCGCCGAGCAACTGGGCGAAGGGTTCGGCCGGGATGCCGCCGTGAGGCGCAACAAGCTCCCGGACGCGTTCGGCCGCCTCCAGGATGCCGGCCTCGCTGCCATCGTTGGAAGCGGCGTGAATGGCGGTCTCATGCGCGATGCCGAGCACGATCTCCGCGTACATGCGGTTGAAGCGCAGCCAGGTGTCGGCGGCAAACACGCGGTTGCCCGATTCACGAGCCAGGCGCTCGCGGATTTCGGGCGTCATCCCCACGTTCAGCAGCGTGTCCATCATCCCGGGCATCGAGACCGGCGCGCCGGAGCGGACGCTCACCAGCAGCGGGTTCGCGGGGTCTCCGAATCGCCGCCCGGTGCGTCCGGCCAGGCGTTCGAGCTGTGCGCGGATCTGATCGTCGAGACCAGCGTCCCAGCCGTGCGCGAGGAAGTCGTTGCAGACGCGCGTCGTTACGACGAAGCCCGGCGGCACCGGCAGTCCGAGGTCGCGGGCCATTACCGCCAGCCCCGCGGCCTTGCCACCGAGCAGTTTCGCCGGCTCGATCCCCGCGGGCAGCGGGTCTTCGAAGGCGTGGACAGCGGGGAGCGTCGCGTCAGCCATCAGGGCAGCGAGACGATGGTCACCGTGCCGGCGTCGCCGTTCACCGTGACGGTGGCGCCGTTCGGGATGCGCCGGGTTGCGCTCGTCACCGAAGGCACGCAGGGAATGCCCAGTTCGCGGCTGACAATCATCGCGTGGCTCTGCGCCGCGCCGACATCGACGACCACACCGCCGGCCGAAACGAACAGCGGCGTCCACGACGGATCGGTAATCGGGGCGACGAGGATGTCGCCGGGTTCGAGCGCCGTCGGGTCGATCGGGTCAAGCACGACGCGGGCTACACCGGTGACGGACCCGGGGCACCCGGGGAACCCCTGGAGCACGTCGCCCGCCTTCACGGCTTCGACTTCCGTCGCGCCCCGGGCCGGCCATGCCGACGGATCGGTGATCGTGCCCCAGAAGACGAACGGCTCCTGCAGGTTCGCGTAGGCCTGCATCAGGTCGCGGCGGCGGGCCAGTTCAGAGCGGAACGGCCGCGGGTCCTTGATCCAGTCGTCCATTTCGCTCGCGAGCACGAGGCCGAAGTCGTTCACGTTGTCGGTGAGGCCCTGCTCCACCAGGCGCTTGCCCAGCAGGTGCATGGCCATGCGCGCCTCCTGGATGAGCTTCACGTTGTTCGTTTTCGTCCGTTCGCGGCCGGCCTGGAAGAGCACAGCGGCGCGAGCCGCCGCCAGGAACATGCCCTGTGTCGCGGGGTCGCCGGCCAGCATCTCGCTGATCTCCTTCGTGACCCGCTCGCGCTCCTCGGCCATGTGCCTGTTGCGGAGCGCCGGGTCCGCATCCGCGGGGGCAAGGCGCATCCGGTCGATAGCGGCGAGCGCCAGTTCGGGCCGGGTCTCCCAGGTGTTGTACATCGGCTCCCACTCGTTGGGCCCGCGCGAACCGAAGTCCTTGATGAACTGCTTGAACTCAGCGAGGAACGCCTCGCCGGATGGGCCGGCGCTCTTCAGCCGGTCGAGTACGCCGTCAACGCCCTTGTCGAACTCGGCGCCCAGCGCGGCGTCGTCCGCGACTCGCCGGCCGAGCTTCCACATCGCCATCGAGGGCGCCGCCGATTCGACGTCGCCGACGCCGGAGATGAGCTTCATTTCGTCTCCGGCGCGGCCCACCGCGGCGCAGATCTGTCCGAGCGCGCCGACGGGCACCGTCGCCAGGAAGGTGATGAAGATGTGCTCCGAGAAGAAGCGGCCCAGGTACGTGATATAGAGGTTCTTCGCGAACTCCCAGAGTTCCTGGTTGGACATGGCCTCCAGGTCCGGCCGCGCGGCGCGAATGCTGTCCACCAGCTTCTCGGAGTCCGCCGGGACATCGAGTTTGTCCGCGGTCAGGGCCCACTGGAACGTGGCGCCGATGGCGGCGGTCCGCTCTTCGTTCTGGTCGCCGGGGGCAACTTCGTAAGGCGGGATGCCAGGCTGCGCGCCGAAAAAGAGGTCGTCCATCATCTGCGCGGTGAGGCCCGGCCCCCGCTCGCCCAGGATGCGCGTAACCGACGCGTTCAGGTAGCAGTAGCCACCGAAAACGCCGAGCGTTTCCATATTGTCGGAGGCGAATTCGTCCCGGGTGAACGCGCCCATACGGACGAGCGCGTCGCGCCAGGCCTGTTCGGTGTGGTCCCGCATGAAGAGGCTGAAGGTCAGCGGCGCCACCGGGTCAGGGA
>WBZP01003447.1_pt1 | contig 17148 bp, 15 predicted proteins | sample 5204301 | NCBI WGS metagenome assembly WBZP01 (sample SAMN12412401, study PRJNA552823) | activated sludge metagenome | isolation source: activated sludge from nitrification reactor of wastewater treatment plant... | place: USA: Pennsylvania | collected 2017
GCCACCATCGGCCGTCCCGCCGACGAGAAGCTCCTGCTCGATTTCTTCGTCACCGACACCGGCATCGGCATCCCGCCCGACCGGATGGACCTGCTCTTCAAGCCCTTCAGCCAGGTGGACGCCTCCACCACGCGCAAGTTCGGCGGCACCGGCCTGGGCCTGGCCATCTGCGACCGCCTCACCCAGCTCATGGGCGGCAGCATCTCCGTCACCAGCACGCCGCACCAGGGCTCGCGCTTTCACTTCTGCATCCAGGCCCAGGTTGTGGATGTCAGCAGCGAGTCCACGCCCCCGCTGTATGCGGCCCTGCCTCCCGGCTGCACCGTTCTCGCGGTGGACGATCTCGCCGTCAACCGCACGGCCCTCGACCATTATCTGACCAGCTGGGAAGCCCGCCCGCTGCTCGCCGGGGATGCCGCCACCGCCCTCACCCTGGCCGCCTCGGCGCCGCTCGCCGCCGCCATCATTGATCAGGAGCTGCCCGGCCGCTCCGGGCTGGAGCTGGTGGATGAGCTGCGCCTGCGCCACCCCGGCCTCCCCATTGTCCTGCTCACCCCCGCCGCCGCCGCTCGCCGGGCCGCCAACACCGATCCGCGGCTCCACTTGCTCGCCAAGCCGCTCAAGCCCTACGCGCTGCACTCCGCCCTCCGCCGCCTCCTCAACGGCCAGGCCAGCTCGCCCGACGCCACCACCAACACCGGCGTGGCCGTCCGCCTCGCCGACACCATCCCCATCGACATCCTCCTCGTGGAGGACAACCCCGTGAACCAGAAGATCGCCCTGCGCTACCTCGAGCTCATGGGCTACGTCGCCGACGCCGTCGGCAACGGCCTCGAGGCCCTCCACGCCCTCCGGGAGCGGAACTACCACCTCGTCTTCATGGACGTGCAGATGCCCGAGATGGACGGCTTCGAGGCCACCCGCCAGATCCGCACCATCATCTCGCCCGAGCGCCAGCCCGTCATCATCGCCCTCACGGCCAACGCCCTGCAGGGCGACCGCGAACGCTGCATCGAAGCCGGCATGAACGACTACCTCGCCAAGCCCGTGAAGATCGACGAGCTCCAGGCCGCCATCGCCCGGCACTTCCAGCCGCCGGCGTGACAGCCGCACCCGGCCTCACAGCCAGCGCCGCATCTCCTCGATCTCCCCGCGCCTCGCCGGATCCCCGGCGAGGTTCTTCATTTCCAGCGGATCGCGCTCCAAATCGAAGTATAACCACGGCGTCCCGTCGGCGTTCAGCACCAGCTTGTGCTGCGCCGAGCGGAACCCCCTCCATGCCACCGGACACTGCTGTGCGATCTCCGTCGCGGCCGGCATCGAGATGGGCGCGCTGTCGCGCTTGATCTTCCACTCCTTTCCCTCCGCCCACGCCACCGCCATGTGCGGCAGGTCAACGAGGCTGACCGGACTGCTGTCCTTCCTTGGAGCTTGGAGGTTGGGGCTTGGAGCTTTCCCACGGGGATATCGCACCAGCAACGGAACCCGTATGCTCTCCTCAAATGGCCATGCCTTCCGAAACAACCCGTGGGAGCCATGCATGTCCCCATGCACCGAGGTGAACACGATGATCGTCCCGGATAGCTCCACCTCGCTCAGCAGTTTTCCGATGGCCCGGTCGGTCGCCTCGATGTGGGCGTAATACCCGGCCAGCTCCTCGCGCGCCTGTCTCTCGACATCCCCGCCCACCGGCACATTCGCCCGCAGCTGCAAATCCCCCGGTTTCACCTCCCCCACATGCGGCGCGGGCGCGTGATACGGCGGATGCGGCGCTTCCAGGCTCACGACACAGAACTGTGGGAGCGAGCCTGCTCGCGACATCCACTCGGCCGCACGCTGCACCAGCACGTCAGCCTGGTAACCCTTGAAGTGCCTGGGCTGCGGGAGTCGCGTGCCATGCAGCCACGGATCATTGAGCAGAAACCCGCTCTCGAAACCCTCCCACCATTCAAAGCCCCCGCGCCGCTCCGGCGGCACGAGCATCCTCGCATGGGCCTCACCGACCAATGGCGCCGCGCGGTCCCGCTCCGCCAGGTGCCACTTCCCAAACCACGCCGTCGCATATCCCCGGTCCTTCAGCGCATGGGCCACAGTCCGGCCTGTAGCCGGGGTCGCTGACCCCGGTTGATACACCGGCAGCGCATCCCAATACCCCCGCACCCCGTTCTCCGGGCAAAGCTTTCCCGTCAGCAGTGCCGCGCGCGCCTGCGGCCCGAGCGGATGCGGCGTGACGGCCTGCGTGTAATTGACCGCCTCGCTCGCCAGCCCATCGAGCCACGGCGTCCGCGCATTCGGATCGCGCGCATAGCCCGTGGCCTGCGCCCGCCACTGCGTAGTCACAACCCAGAGAATATTCGGACGCGACATGACTTTAGGTCACAGGACAAGTTCACTCATCCGATCTATCAGCCCTTGGCCCGGCGACGGCTGATGGGTCGCGAGTGTCCACAGGATGTTCGGCTGTGTCGGCATGATCAACGCTCGCAACCATCATTACCTCTCACCCCAATCAGCCATAGGCCAGGCGACGGCTGATGGGTCGCGAGTGTCCATAGGATATTCGGCTGGCTGGCCATGAAGGCGATTCGGCCACAAAAAAACACAAACCGCCGCAAAAGCGAACCCGCCGGTTGCCCAAGGATTCAGCTCACCAGCCGCAGCAACCGGCGGAGATCCGGCGCGAGAGCCTTGGGCAGGTTCGAGGCCGCGATCGAGAACTCCCAGCGCGCTTCCGCCTCCTGCGCCTTCGTGAGGGGCATCCCCGGGGCCCCGTTGTCCAGCGGCGCCGCCCGGTAGGTCACGTCCGCCTTGTTCTTGAACATGTCGGCCCCCGCCGTTGGCAGCGCCGCGGCAAACCGCGCCATCGTGTAATCAAAGCCCGCCAGCGTGCGCTCCGGCTTGTTGTCCCGCCACACCACCAGCTTCGCGTGGCCTGGGCCGCTGTATTCCTCCCGGTAGAATCCCGGCCGGTCACTGTCACTCGTGCCTCCTTTAAGTGACGAACTCGCGACGATGGCCTTGAAATACGGTTGATACGCCTTGTCCCAGCCGGAGGAGAAGGCATCGAACTTCACCCCGCACACCGAGTGCCGCGCCGAGCAGACGTAGTGGGCGAGCGTGCCGCGCAGCTCCGTCTTCACCCCCGCGTGGCCCAGCGTCAGCACGCAGGTGTCGCCGGTGTAGGCCACCGCCCCGAGGCTGATCTGGATGTGGGCCCCCCCGGTGGACACATCCACCAGCGTGCCCGGCCAGTCCTTGCTCGCCGTGGCGGCGTCCGCGCTGCGGATCTTGATGGAGGCGCGGATGCGACAGTCGTCGCTCACCTCGTAGCGCGTCTGCTTGCGTTTTGATTCACCGGTCTTGGTCTCGTTCGAACCCATAAGAAGCCGAGACTATGGGTATTTTTTCGCAAAGCACAACCCACCTCCGGTCATATCTCGCCCCCCGTGGCGGGAAGTTCGGCTTGCCGCCCACTGTCGGCTGCCTGATGAATTACCGGGAGATGAAACCGGCCAAACCGCCCGCCCCCCTGCCCACCATCCGCTTCACGGCCAAGGCGGAGGAGACCCGGCTCAGCCTGCCCAAGGCCGCGATCGCGAGGCTGCCGGCGGGCCGGACGGTGATTGAGGCCACACTCAACGGCTTCCCCTTCCGCGCCACGCTCGAGGGCAGGGACGGTCACCAACTCGCATTAAGCCCGGCCCTGCTCGCGGCCGCCGGTGCCTCCGCGGGCGACACCGTCGCGGTGGAGATCATCCGGGTCGGCGACGAGCCGGTGGCGCGGGTGCCGGCGGATTTGCTCGAGGCCATCGCCGCCTCGCCCAAGGCGCAGGCCCAGTGGGCGGAGATCACGCCCAATGCGCGCCAGAACTGGGTGCTCTGGCTGAGTTCGGGCAAGCTGGCGTCCACCCGCCTGACCCGCATCAAGACCGCCTGCTCCATGCTGGGTGCGGGCAAAAAGCGCGTCTGTTGCTTCGGCGGCCTGGGCTGGCTGCGCAAGGACCACCCCGCCGCCGGCGCGAACTGGCAGCCCTTGCCGAAGCCCGGGGCGTAAGGTTTTCCCCGGGCCTTGGCCGCAGTTCCCGGCCCTTAGCCGGAACGATGCAGTAGGACTCCTTCAATCACCGATAACCTGCTGTCTGAAAATAGGAGCCCTCCTGCATTGGAATCGAGGTTCCGTTCACCTTTCAGTGCCTGCGTGTGGGAGCGAGCTTGCTCGCGACATCGCCCAAAAAGTCGCGAGCAAGCTCGCTCCCACATTTCCCGACTGCATCGTTCCGGCTCAGGCGCCGCCGGCCCCCGTGGGATTCAGCAGGCGGCCGGCCGCGCGCGAGGCGATCAGCATCATCAGCCCGGCGCCGCCGACCAGCCCGGCGTGCAGCAGCCAGAAGTTCACGCCGCTCATCGTCTCGACGTAGCCGCCGAGTTTCCCGACGAGGAAGTTGCCGGCAAAGAGATGCAGGTAATAGATGCCCATGATCGTGCCCGCGACCTTCTGCGGCGCCACGCGCACATACATCGCGAGCCCAACCGGAAACACGTTGGCGAAGCCGATGCTGTTCAGCACCTCGAATCCCAGGATCCAGCCGATGCCGGCCTTGGCGCCGCCGGCGGAGGCAAGCGCCGCGCCGACCATGCACAGCTGGCCCGCGGCGCTCAGGGACAGGCCGAGGATGATCTTCGTGATCTCGGTCGGCTCCTTGAACCGTTTCGCCCACCAGCGCCAGAACGCGACCGCCGCGACCAGCGCCGACACGCTCACGGCCGCATCGAGCGATTGCAGCCAGGAGGTGGGCATCGTCTTGCCAAAGAACACGAGGTTCACGTGCTCGGGCACCCAGATCATGTAGGCGTTGAAGAGCTGCTGGTTGCCCACGGCACCCACCGCGAGCACCGGGATCAATCCGATGAGCACGGCGATGGCCTTCCACTCGTCGCCCGTGAGCGGCGTCTTGGCCCCGGCGGCCGCCTTGGTCCTCGGCTGCTCCTTCGGCAGCCATTTGCGTCCGGAGAGATAAATGACGAGGCCGAGGACCATGCCGACCCCCGCGGCCCCGAAGCCCCAGTGCCAGCCGACCTTCTCGCCCAGCGTCCCGGTGACCAGCGGGGAGACAATCACCGCCGCGTTGATGAACAGGTAATAGATCTGGAAGGCATCCGCGCGCCGCAGGTCACCGGGCGCGTAAAGCTCGCCGACCTGGCTCGCAAGGTTGCCCTTGAAGCAGCCCACCCCGATCTGCAGGCACAACAGCGCCGCGAGGAACGAGCCCTCGAACGCCATGAGAAAATGGCCGATCGACATCAGGATGGCGCCGACCGTGACGGTCGCCGTGCGGCCCAGCCAGCGGTCGGCGACGATGCCGCCCAGGATGGGCGTCAGATAAACCAGGCTCGTGTAGGTGCCGAAGATGGCCGACGACAGGCCGATCACCGTGAGGCTGTCGCCGCCATTGTAGGCGGCCTCCATGACGCGCCGGAACCAGCCCATCCCCGCGATGTTCTCCACATGCCCCGGCAGCAGGAGCTGGCGGGTCATGTAGAGCACCAGCAGGGTCTGCATGCCATAGTAGGAGAATCTCTCCCACGCCTCCGCAAAGGCGATGTAACCGAGGCCACGGGGATGGCCGAGAAAGGCGCGATCGTGATCCACGGCCGCGCCGCTGGGGGCAGGGGTTGTGCTCAAGCCCCCACGCTTGCGGTGCCCCGCTCCCGTGGCAAGCCGCCCCTTTGTTTTCCGGCGTGCGCTTCGGGGCCCTCGTGTTAGACCGTCGGCCATGCTCCCCGCCAAGGACGCCGCCCTCGCCCTGCTGCACCAGCACGTCCGCGACGACTACCAGCGCCACCACGCCCTGATGGTCGCCACCGCGCTGGAGGGCTACGCCGGCCAGTTCGGTGAAGACCCGCTCCTGTGGCATCTCACCGGCCTGCTGCATGATCTCGATTACGAGGAGCATCCCGACACCCATCCCGGCCCGTCGCTGCAATGGTTCAACGACTGGGGCTACCCGCCGGAGCTCATCCACGCCGTCGAGGCCCACGCCTACGGCTACCACGGCTTCACCACCCTGCCCGCCACGAAACTCGCCGCCGCGCTCGTCGCCACCGACGAACTCACCGGCATCTTCTACGCCTACCGGAAAATGAACCCGGTGCCCTACGGCCACATGAAGCCCGCCTCGATCAGGAAGAAATTCAAGGACGCCACCTTCGCCGCCAAGATCGACCGCGCCACCATCCAGCTGGGCTGCGACCGGCTCGGCGTGCCCCTGGACGACCACATCGCCAATCTCGTGCGCTTCCTCGCCCCGCTGCCGTAGGGCGGTGCCAAAGCAGGTGTGCCACAGCGGCTGCCTCCTGTAGGGGCATACGGAACGATGCAGCAGGACTCCTTCAACCACAGATAACCTGCTGTCTGATAAAGGAGCCCTCCTGCATCGCAATCGAGGTTCCGTTCGCCTTTCAGAGCCTGACTGTGGGAGCGAGCTTGCTCGCGACCTCGCCCAATAAGTCGCGAGCAAGCTCGCTCCCACATTCCAGACTGCATCGTTCTCGCTAAGTAGAAACTATCCGAAAACTGCCTCCTGTAGGGGCGTGGCTCGTCCACGCCCGACACGAGTAACACCATCGCCCGGGCGGGCACCGGGCGCGCGCCTGCATTTGCAGAATCTGCATGGTTCCCGGATAGCTTCCGCCCCAGCCCGGCCGGCCCCGTGGCCGGATCAGGGCTTGGTGACCCGCTGCACCTTGAAGCAGTCGGTGCACATGCCGTGTGTGAACTCGATGTGGCTGCGCGCGCTGAAGTAATCCTCCACCTGCTGCCAGTAGCCGGCATCGTCCCGCACCTTCTTGCACCAGGCGCAAATCGGCAGCAGCCCCGAGAGCGTCTGCACCTCGGCGTGGGCGCTGCTCAGTTCCTCGTGCCGCAGTTGGAGATTCGCCAGCAGCAGGCTGACGAACAGCGCCACCATGAAAAAGCTCACCTCCAGGTCCCCGATGATCTGCAGCGAGGCCGCGGCCTCCGTCCAGCCGAGCCCGTCGAGAATCACGGCCAGCCCCACGCGCAGGCCGTGGAATATTCCATGAAAAAGGAAGGCGTTGGCCGGGGCCACGAGTGATCGCCAAAAGACCGGCCGGGCCCGGCGCAGGCACCCGTAGGAAGCCAGCGAGAGCGCGCCCCAGATGACGCCGTTGCTGACCATGCGCCACACCGAGGGCTGGGAGATGGCCAGGAAACTGACCAGCAACGCCAGATGGAACAGGACCAGCCCCGCGACCAGCTTCCACTGCCGGGAAATCTCGGCCGTCCGTTGCGCGCCGAGGAGCAGCACCGCGTGCCCCACCGTCACCAGCAGCGTCGGGATGAGCTTGGCCGCCCAATTGGGCAGCTCCGGCCGCAGCGCGAAAAAAAGGTCGGCCACCGTCATCACCCAGGCCGACACCATCCAGCACCGCATGGCCGCCGAGCGCCCCTGCCGCCACCAGAAATGCGTCAGCAAGCCCGCCAAAATCGCGCCGATGACGATGTTCGTCAGATAGGTGATGGTCTCCTGGCTCATCCGGCCGCCGAGCATGTCCGGCGTCGGTTGATTGGGAAGTCCTATTATTTCCGCGCCAAACCCTCCCCCCGGCACCGCCGCCGGAGCCCGGGCAACCAGAAACTATTGAGACTTACCCAAGGAAGTTACGCCCACCTGTCATTGCGAGGAGTGAAACGACGACGCAATCCAGCTGGATCGCCACGGCGCGCTTCGCGCACCTCGCGATGACAAAACCAGTAACTACTTTGGGTAAGTCTCAATAAGGTTCGCCAGCGTCGGGTTTCGCGTGCCTGCTGGCCTCCTGAAAATCAAGACCGCCACCTTTGCCCTCAGCGCCCCGGACCTCGCCTCGTGCCCGCCGCCCCGCCTGCCGGAGTTCGCGCTCATCGGCCGTTCCAACGTCGGCAAGTCCTCCCTGATCAACCTGCTGACGGAGAAGCCGGGCCTTGCGAAGGTCTCCGGCCTGCCCGGCAAGACCAGGCTGATCAATTTCTTCACGATCAACGGCGCGTGGAACCTCGTGGATTTGCCGGGCTATGGCCATGCCCACGGGGCGAAGACCGAGCGCCAGCTCTTCAACACCGCCGTGCGCGACTATCTCGGCCACCGCCCGAACCTCCACCGCACCTTCGTGCTGATCGACTCCCGCCACGAACCGCAGGAGCTCGACCTCAAGTTCGTCCACTGGCTGGGCACGCACGGCCTCCCCTTCGCGCTCATCTTCACCAAGATTGACAAGCAGGCCGCCCAGCACACGCGCAACACCATCGCCCGGTTCCGCGCCGCGATGGCGCGGTCCACCGACGCCCAGCCCCCCGTCTTCGCCAGTTCCGCCACCACGCAGAGCGGCCGGGCCGACATCCTCGCCTTCATCGCCGAGGCCCTGCCGGCGCCCAACGCACCCAAGCCCTTCGCCGGCGCCCCGATGATGAACCACCCGCGCCGCCCGCCTTCCCCTCCGCCCGGCGACGACATGCTCGGCGACGATCTCGATGATTAGCACACAGCGGTCGGTGCCGCGATGTGTGCCGACGGCCCAGCGGCCCGGCCGGAAAGCGCGCCGCTTACTACGTAGAAGCGCGTAGATGCATCCCGTTGACTTGGCGCCGCCTGTTGCCGTCATGGATGCACCTCCCCGTGGTCCCACCCCGCAACTGCCTCACCTCGATATCCGGCGCACGGCGCGACGGACTTTTTCGGCCGGGCCCCGGTCCGTCAGCCCACCCCCACCCATGAAATCCCGCCTGCTCGCTTCCGTCCTCGCCCTCGCCCTGCTCCCCTGCGCCCGCGCGGCTGACGCCGCCGACCTCGCCCGGGCGCAGATCGTCTTCGCCAAGGTGATGAACAGCCTCCAGCAATTCCAGAAAGTCGCCGGCGCCACCGGCGCAGCCACGCCGGCGCCGGTCGCCCCCGCACCGGTGCCGGGCAAAACGGGCAAGTATTTCGCCCCCTACGACAGCAACGGACAGCTGACCGAGTGGGCCAGCAAGGCTCTCAGCGCCCATATCGGCGCGGCGATCGGCTCCAAGGCCGGGGAGAAGGCCGGCACGATGGCCGCCTCCAAGATTCCGCTGGCGGGCGGCTTCCTCGCGATGGGCGCCAAGAAAAAGGGCAAGGAACTCGGCGCGCTCGCCGCCGTGGGCGGGGCCGATTTCGTCAAGAAAAGCTCCGACGCCTCCTTCAACAGCGTGCAGGATCTCGCCGTCCACATGCACCTCAACCACGCGGGCAAGGCCGACTACATTAAGGCTTTCGCCGCCGCCATGGCCATCTATCCGGACTTCGAGAAAACCTACGAGCAGGCGATCAAGCAGGCCTACGGGGCCCGCTGAGGCAACCGCGTCGGCCTATTGAGTCTCGCGCAATAGGCTGAAGTCGCGCTGCCGGCGGCAGGGCGGAGCGGCTCGCTCCGCCGCGGCGCACCGGGCCGGTGCGCCCTACCCGTCCGATATTATGCGAGCCTAAATAAACCGCTGAACCGGCCGCCCTCAGGCCTTCAGCAGGCAGCACTGCTTGTATTTTTTCCCGCTGCCGCAGGGGCACGGCTCGTTGCGGCCGACCTTCGGCGCCGCTGACTTGTAAGGCGCGGGCCCGAGCCGCGCCTCGCGCTCGTAGAGCCAGGTTCCGTTGATCCGCAGGAACTCCGCCTTCTCGTGCAGCACCTTCTCCACCTTGTCCTCGATCCCGTAGGCTGAGAAATCCACGTAAGCCTTGTCGGGATTGCCCGCGACCACCTCGTGGCCGTGCACCTCGAGTCGGGTCCAGGTCACCGCCGGCTCGCCCTCCTCGGCGACATACGGCTTGCCCGCCGTCGGCCGATGGGTGTCGTGCAGGAACTTGAAGTTGTGCGCCACGTGCGCCGTGAACCGCGCGCGCATCAGCTGCTCCGCCGTCGCGGGCTGCTTCTTGCCCGCATGATAGGGCCCGCAGCACGCCTCGAACAGCTGGCCGCTGCCGCAAGGGCAGGGCTGTCCGGGTTTCGCTTTGTGGTCAGTCGTTTCGGAAGGCATCCCCCAGACCTAGCGGGCCCGGCGGGGCCAAAGCGAGGGCAAATCATTCGCCACCGTCATTCCGAGACTGGACCGCAAGCCGCGAGGCTTGCGTGGGACTCGCCTATGAACATTCCACATCATTGTCATGCTGAGCGTAGCGAAGCATCCATCACGACATCTCAGGCGGTTGGGCCGATGGATGAGGATGTCGCTTCGCTCAGGACGGCAGGGCACGGCCATTTCATCCGTGAGTATCCGTGGAATCCGTGGTTAAAAAATCCCCCCATGAAAAAACCCACGGCCGAGGAACGCAGGCACCGCTGCACCCGCAAGCGGCGTTACCGCACCCAGGGCGATGCCCTCGATGCCGCGCTCCTCGCCGGGGTGGAGCGCGAACGCACCGCCTACCGCTGCCCGCTCTGCGGCCACTGGCACCTGGCGAGCACCGGCCGGAGTTGAAGCGGGGACTGCGGCCCGGAGTCGTTTGACTCCCAACCCGCACCGCGCATCTCTCAACCGCCGCCGCCATGCTCCGCCTGCTCCTGCCGCCCAATCTCGCCGCCGCCGCCCCGCGCGACGCCATCGCCGTGCGCGTGGAGCTGGACCTCGCGATCCCGCCCGCCCCCGGCCTGGTGCCGGCCCTCGCCATCCTCCAGCGCCTCGGCGTCGCCCCGCAACCCGTGTCGCTCATCCAGCTGAAGCGCGCCCAGCTCCGCGAGCTCGTCCAGGCACTCCTCGGCGAACGCGTCTTCTTCCGCGCCGACCGCCCCACCCTGCCCCTCGCTTGGAATGGCATCGATCTGCCGGGAGTGAGCGAGCATTTGCGCGAACCCGCCGCGCCGACCCCGGCGCCGCCTCGCCCGGTCAAGCCCCAGCCCCGCGAAATCCCCGCGCCCGACCTCACCCCGCTCACCGTGGACGGCTCCGAGCATTACCTCGCCATCACCCTGCCCTCGCGCGAGTCGATGGTTTACGACGCCGCCCTCGAGTTCCTCCGCGCCCACCGCTTCATCCTCGACCCGCTCACCCGCAAGTGGTGGCTGCGCGACCGCCACAAGGTCCTCAACCTCCTCGCCACGCACGGCGCGCTGTTGCGCGACAACCTCCACGCCGAGTTCACGCCCAACTTCGAGAAGAACACGGCCCGCCTGCAGGCCGCCACGATCGCCGCCCAAATCAGCGAGGCCGTCGACGGCTACGACGTCACCCTCGGCCTCGCGGCCGGCACCGCCCCGGACGCGCAAATCCGCTCCGCCGTGGCGACCGGCCGCGGTTCCGCGAGGCCGACGGCGCCATCTACCTCATCGACGCCGCCAAGCTCGCCGAGCTTGAGGCCGCGCAGCGCGCGCTCGCCGGCGAGCTCTCCGCCGCCAGCGCCAGCGGCCGCCACCGCATCGCCAAGGCCCGCGCCGCCGAGGTCACCGATCTGCTGGAGAACATCGCCCCGCACTTCTCCGCGCCGGAAACCTGGCACGCCCGCAGCACCGCGCTGAAAAATCTCTCGACGCTCCAGCCCGCCCCCGTGCCGGCCGGCTTCGCCGCCACCCTCCGCCCCTACCAGCAGCTCGGCGTCGCCTGGCTCTGGCACCTGCACGGCCAGGGACTCGGCGGCATCCTGGCCGACGAAATGGGCCTCGGCAAAACCCTCCAGGCATTGGCGTTGTTGTGTGCAGCCAAGGTGGAACCCGGCCTCCGGCCGGGTTTTCAGGACGCACCTGCAACCAACCCGGCCGGAGGCCGGGTTCCACCTCGGAACAATCCGGCGCTCGTCGTCGTGCCGGCCTCGCTCGTGGAGAACTGGCGGCGCGAGGCGGCGCGCTTCGCGCCGGCGCTGCGCGTGTTCGTCCATCACGGCACCGCCCGCCTCACGGCGACGGAGTTTGCCGGCTACGATCTCGTGCTCACCTCCTACGGCACGCTGGCGCGCGACGCGGAGCTGTTCGCGGGCGGCCGGTTCGATGTCATCCTCGCCGACGAGGCGCAGCACCTGAAGAACCGCCGCACGCAGGCCGCCCAGGCGCTGCGCGTGCTGCACGGCCGCAGCCGCTTCCTGCTCACGGGCACGCCGCTGGAAAACTCGCTCGACGACCTGCGCTCCCTCTTCGAGTTCCTCATGCCCGGCTTCCTGCCGAAGCTGCCGCCGGGCCTGAAGCGCGAGGAACGCGCCTTCCACGACGAGCGCCTCCGCGTCCAGACCGCGCCCTACATCCTGCGCCGCACCAAGGCCGCCGTCGCCCCCGAGCTGCCGCCGAAGATCGAGCAGGTCGTCTGGTGCGAGCCCACCGCCGCGCAGGCCGCGCTCTACCGCCGCCTGCAGGAGGACACCGAGCGCGCGCTCATCGACCTCGCGGCCTCCGGCGCCTCCGAGGGCCGCCTGCACCTGGCCACGCTCACCCAGTTGCTCCGCCTCCGCCAGCTCTGCTGCGACCCGCGCCTGGTTTCCGAGGTAGGGCGCGTTGTCCCTAACCCGCCCTACCAGAATTCCGCAAAATTGGACGCCTTCCGCGAGCTGCTCGCCGAATCCATCGACGAGGGCCACCGCATGCTCGTCTTCTCCCAGTTCACCTCGCTGCTGGCACTGCTGCGCGAGGAGCTCGACGCCGAGGGCGTCACCCACTGCTACCTCGACGGCTCGATGTCGCCCAAGGCCCGGCAGGCCGCCGTGGACCGATTCCAGAACGACGCGACCATCCCCGTCTTCCTCATCTCCCTCAAGGCCGGCGGCACGGGCCTCAACCTCACCGGCGCCGACACCGTCGTGCACTACGACCCGTGGTGGAATCCCGCCGTCGAGGCGCAGGCCACGGACCGCACCCACCGCATCGGGCAGACCAAGGTGGTCACCAGCTACCGCCTGATCTGCTCCGGCACGGTCGAGGAAAAAGTCATGGCCCTGCAGGAGGAGAAACGCGCCCTCCTCGCCGGCGTGTTCGAGGCCAGCGACGCGGCCGCCGCCAAGCTCAGCCTGGCCGACCTGCGCGCGCTGCTGAAATAGGGTTCCTCACTGTTCTCAATGGGTAAAGCCCAGGTTGTGAACTCCCAGCCTCCAGAGTTTTACCACTGATGGGATTCATCAACGGAAGAATCCTTTGAGGTGTGCGGCGGCTCATCGCCGCCGCCGATTGGATTGGGGGCCTGCTCATCGCAGGCTGTTCTCCCCAGTCCGCGATCAGCGGACTCCCCGAAACCCCATCCCGAAGGCGATTAGCCGGAGGGGGACCTTGAAAGTTTCGCCCGTTGGCGAAACTCATCAGTGGTTCCATAACAGCAGTCGGCGATAGGCGACCTACTGAAAGTAGCGAAGAATCTGAAATAGGGCGCGCCGCCATTTTCCGCGTTTTCATTTTGCCCGCGGGTGCCCATCTTGCCGGCCGATGTTCCGCCGCCTGCTCTTCTTCTCCGTCCTCGGCGCCGTCGCGACCGCCGGCTGGGCGCAGAGCGCCGCCGCTCCGCTGCGCCCCGAGGACACGCCGGCGCAACCGGCCGACCCGGCGCCGGACGCCCCGCCCGCCCCGCCGGACAGTCCGCCCGTAGCCAACTGGTTCGAGGCCCAGGTGGAGCTGCATCGCCGCGGGTATTCCTGCGGCTCCATCGACGGCGTGCGCGGCGCGCAGACCGCCGAAGCCCTGATGGCCTTCCAGCGCAACGAGGGGCTCCCGCCGACCGGCGCCCTTGATGCCGCGACCCGCGACCTCCTCCGCCTCACCGCCGCGCCCCTGTCCTCCCACATCTTCACGGCGGCGGATCTGGCCGGCCTCGAGCCCGCCGCCGTCACCTGGCTGGAAAAATCCCAGCGTCCCGCCCTCGCCTACGCCTCCGCCCTCGAATTGGCCGCCGAGCTCTCCCGCACCAACCCGAAGCTCCTCCGCACCCTGAATCCGGCCTTCAACTGGGACGACCTCCTGCCCGGCGCCACCATCGCCGTGCCGGCCGTCGCGCCGTTCACCAGCCCCCTCAGGGTCGCGCGCATCCACATCCGCCTCGCGGAAAAAGTCCTCGAGGCCACCACCGAGGAGGGCCGGATCGTCCTGCACTGCCCCGTGAGCATCGCCCGCAACGTCGAGAAGCGCCCGGTCGGAGAGTTGAAGGTCACCGTCGTCATCCCCAATCCCGACTACACCTTTGATCCGGCGGTTTTCCCCGAATCCGCCGAGGCGCAGACCCTGGGCCGCAAGCTCATCCTGCCGCCCGGGCCGAACAATCCCGTCGGCCTCGCCTGGATCGGCCTCGACCGACCCGGCTACGGCCTGCACGGCACGCCCGACCCGGAAAAGGTCGGCCGCACCGAGTCCCACGGCTGCTTCCGCCTCGCCAACTGGGACGCCGTCGCCCTGCTCTCCCTCGTCAGGGTTGGCACGCCCGTGCTGGTGGAGCCGTAACCCCGGGATTTCCTTTTCGCGGCGAATCTGCCTTCCTCGGGCCCATGCTTTCGCGCTCTCTGCTCCTCGCCCTGCTGCTCGCCCCCGCGGCCTTCGCGCAGGATGACCATGCCAAATCCATCGAGGCCTGGCGCGCCGCGCGCGTCGCCCGCCTGACCGCCCCGGACAGCTGGCTCACCCTGGTCGGCCGCCACCTGCTCGTCCCGGGCGACAACTCCCTCGGCACCGAGTCCGACAATTCCATCCGCCTCGCCGTCGGCCCGCCCTACCTCGCCACCGTCACGCTCGCCGCCGATGGCACCCTCACGCTTGCGCCCGCCCCGAGCGCGTTCCTCGCGGCCAACGGCGTGCCGGTCCACCGCCCGGTCCCCCTGGTCTGGCAAGGCGACGAACCCACCCGCGTGACCTTTGGCTCGGCGAATTTCTACGTGATGCGGCGCGGCGAGGGCCTCTACCTCCGCGTGCGCGACACCGAGGCCGCCAGCCGCATGCACTTCGCCGGCCTCGACTACTTCCCCATCGATCCCGCCTGGCGCATCGAGGCCGCGTGGGTGCCCTTCGATCCGGTGCGGCAGGTCGGCATCACCAACATGATCGGCGTCACCGAGCCCGCGCCGGTGCCGGGCAAGGCCGTGTTCACCCGCGATGGCCGCACCGTCGAGCTGCTCCCCATCGATGAGGGCGGCGAGGACCTGTTCTTTGTGCTGACCGATTTGACGGCCGGCGAGGAAACTTACGGGGCCTCGCGCTTTCTCTACGCGCCCAAGCCCAAGCCGGGCGAGACGAAGCTCATCCTCGACTTCAACCGCCTGCAAAATCCGCCGTGCGCCTTCACCGCCTTCGCCACCTGCCCGCTCCCGCCGAAGGAAAACCGGATGCCCTTCCGCGTCACGGCCGGGGAGAAAAACTACCGCGGCGCCCATTGAGCCCGCGCGGCAATCCCGGCTTGCGCCGCCCGCGCGCGGCGGCTTCCGTCGGCGGCGTGCAACCGCGCGGCATCCAGCCCTTGTCCGTCAACCCCGGCAGCTCCACCCGATGAACGCCCGCGACTGGGACCGCCTGGCGGCGGCCTATGACTCCGAAGTGTGCGACATCTTCGTCCGCGACCGCCGCAATGTCATCCGCCGCTGGCTCCGGGCGCGGGGCCTGCTGCGGGGTCGCCGGACCGTCCTCGATCTCGGCTGCGGCATCGGTTCGTTCTTCAAGCTCCATGGCCGGCACTTCGGCGAAAAGACCGGCACCGACCACTCGCGGCGCATGCTGCAGATCGCCGCCCGCCGCTGCCGCGCCGTGCCCGGCTGCCGCTGGTTGCAGGCCGACGCCCGGGGCCTGCCCCCGGCGCTCCGGGACCGTGCCGATTTGGTGGTCTGCTCCAACGTCATCACCTTCGTCTCGGCGGCCGCGTGCCACCGCGCCATGCGCGAGACCGTGCGCGGGGCCAGGCCGGGCGGCTGGCTGCTGTTCATCCTGCCCGCCCTGGAAAGCCACGACCAGGTCGTCGCCGTCGAGTCCGGCTGCACTCGGGCCGTGCGCACCTCGCCCGCGGCCATCGTGCGCCGCGATGACCGGATGCAGCGTTTCTACACGGCGGAGGGCGCCCGCCAGCTCGCCGCCCGCGCCGGCCTGCAGTCCATCACCGTGCGGAAGGTCTGGTATCCGTGGAGCGACGAGGGCGTCACGCGCCCGCCGCGCGGGGCCGAGGCGCCCTGGGACTGGCTGCTCACGGCGCGGCGGCCGCGGCGGGTTCGCGGCGGGAAATGAGCTGACATGTCCGCCTCCCACGCCCGCCAGCCGGCCGTCGGCTTCATCTTTGTCACGCTGACGCTGGCGATCACCGGCTTTGGGTTGCTCGTGCCCGTGCTGCCCAAGCTCATTGTGCAGTTCCAAGGCGGGGACCTCACCACCGGCTCCCATTCCTATGGCTGGCTCGTGAGCATCTACGCGCTGATGCAGTTCATCGGCGCGCCCATCCTGGGCTCGTTGTCGGATCGGTTCGGCCGGCGCCGCATCATCCTGATCGCGACCGCCGGCTCGGCCGTGGACTACGTCATCATGGCTGCCGCGCCGTCGCTGGCGTGGCTGTTTGTCGCGCGCATCATCGCGGGGTTCACGGCCGGCGTCTATGCCACGGCCAACGCCTACCTGGTGGACATCACCCCACCGGAGAAGCGGGCGGGCGCCTTCGGGCTGCTCGGCGCCGCGTTCGGCATCGGCTTCGTCGTCGGGCCGGTCGCGGGCGGCGTGCTGGGCGAGGTGGATCTGCGGCTGCCGTTCTGGGTGGCCGCCGGCTGCTCCGCCCTCAACTGGCTCTGGGGCCTGCTGGTGCTGCCGGAGTCGCTGCCGCCGGCCCACCGGCGGGAATTTTCGTGGGCCCGGGCCAACCCCCTCGGGGCGCTGCTGGCCCTGAAGCGCCTGCCGGCGGTGCTGGGCCTGACGGAGAGCTACTTCATCCTGATGCTGGCGCAGACCATGATGTTTTCCATGTGGGCGCTCTACACGGCCTACCGCTTCAACTGGAGCCCGGCCGAGGTGGGCCTCTCGCTGATGTTCACCGGCATCCTCTCCGGTTTCGTGCAGGCGGTGCTGGTGAAAAGAATCGTGCCGAGGCTCGGGGACACGCGCGCCGTCGTGGTCGGTTTTTCCGTCACCGCCCTCGCCTACCTCGGCTACGGCCTCGCGCCGCACGGCTGGGTGATCTACCTGATCATGACCTTCGCCTGCTTTGCCGGCCTCTCGGGC
>WBZP01003448.1_pt1 | contig 17141 bp, 12 predicted proteins | sample 5204301 | NCBI WGS metagenome assembly WBZP01 (sample SAMN12412401, study PRJNA552823) | activated sludge metagenome | isolation source: activated sludge from nitrification reactor of wastewater treatment plant... | place: USA: Pennsylvania | collected 2017
GGTACAGCATGTACTGTCCGCCCGAGTGGAGAGCGACTACATCGGAGCGGAGCCCGGTCTGTTCGAAAGACTCTTTTTCCAGGCTGGCAATGATCTGTTTGCGCTGCGCGTTCTGTTTTTCCGGTGTCGCTTTCGAATCGACGGCACCGACCACCCGAGACGTGACATCGGCGTAGGTCCACAGAATGCGGATCTCAAGGTCAGGACAGCGCAGCTCGTCATTGGGCGTCGGTGCGTAGAACCCATCGCGCAGCAGATCGCGACTTGCCGTCGACAACTTGTGCAGTTGACCGCGTGCTACATGATGGTTGGTGAGGAGCAGGCCATCGTCGGAAACCAGCGAGCCCGAACCTCCATCTGAGACCCGGACCGCCGCCCGTTGCTGGTGAAGCAGCCATTCGTCCGTCGGCGCGAAGTTGTGGGCCTTCTGCCATTCGGTGCGCGGCGCTTGATGAACTGGCCACATGCCCTCGTCGGCGTGGGCCAGCACAGCACAGAACATTCCCCCTAGAAAGGTCACCGTGCGGTGGCCCCAAATGCTCCCCATGCCACCATCTTCGATGGCAAAGGCTGATTACTCAACGAAATTTTGTAATCGAAAAAATGAGCTCGTTTTGACTAATTTGGACGACGAGGTGGGGCAGGGGGCGTCGGCGTGGTTTTGCTGCGGAGTTGCGGTTGCGTGGGTGCGCCTCGCCGTAGATACAGCGCTGCCATCTCGAACTCGAAGAAGCCGAGCATGCTGCTGGCCACCACTTTGCGCCACAGGTCGCTGGCTCGAGTGCGATCGTTTCGCCGCAGGGCAGCTTGGGCCAGATAGAAGTTGGCCTCGGCCTGTTTGCCGGGAGTGTCGGCGTGGCGAAGCAGATCAGACTCGGACAATGTGCCGCTGCCGAATCGCGCCAGATCGGCGTGCCACTTGCCGCCTTGGACCGATTGAAGGAACGCCGTCGCCAGTGGGTCCGGGGCCAGGCCCGATCGCGCTTGCAGATCGAGCATCCATAGCGAGCAATACACCTTCAGTGGTTCACCCAGGTGCTGCGACTGGAGCGCTCGGTGATACAGGTCGAGGGACAAATCCAGCTCACCCCGCTGTACCAAAAAGGCGATCGCATCGGCGTATAGCTGGCCCGAACTCTTGTTGTTTTCCTCGGCAGAGGGCAGGTGATCGCCCGCCAGACGGAATGCCTGCAACGACAGCTCGCGTTCACCCGACTGGTAGTAGAGCTTGCCGCGCTCGATCTCAGCCTCGGCGCGGCGTTCGGGCGGCATCTTGCCAGAGGTCAGCAGTACGTCGTAGCGACGAAGGCTCTGCTTGCGAGTCTCACCGCCGGACCCTTCGCGGACCTGATCCATCGCCTCGCCGATCAGCCGTCCCAGGCGCGCTGCAAAGAACTCTTTGCTCAGCGGATCGTACTGCGCGGCGGCCGAGTGAACCGTGCGCGCCCGTTCCAGCGTAGTCACCGCCTGCGCTGCTTCGCCACGACGGAGCTGGATCATCCCAAGCAGCTCGAGCGCCTGCGCATTGGCCAGCACCGTGACCGATCGTGTCAGGTGACGTGTTGCCTCACTGATGCCGCCGATGTTGAAGTAGCCGCGCCCGACCTCGGCCAGCGCCAGCGCCATGCTAAGCCCCGGCGTCGTATCGGGAAACTGCTGCTTCATTCGCCCGTAATAGGCTTCGATTTCGGCCAGCGCACCCTCCATTTCAGCGGTGCGTTCGTCACTGACCAGCTCCGACAAGCGCTCGACGTAGAGCAGCCCAAGCTTTTCCCAGATGGCGCGGTCCGAAGGTGACAGCGTCCTGGCCCGCTCGAACGCTCGTACGGCCAAGCCCTTGCGATCCTGAACCGCCGCCAGCTCGCCGATACACACCGCCGCCGGGGCGAAGGTGGGGGAGCGCTTGGCGACATCGCGACAGACCTGCAAACTTACATCCACATCGTCGGCGTTTTGGGCCAGACCGAGCGCCAACCGGATCGCAGAATTGAGCTGATCTTCGGACAGTTGCTCGGTTGGACTCGCCAGCGTGTCGCGGATGAGGTCGGCCATCCGGGATTCTTCGGCGCTCAGCTTGCCAAGCTTGTCAATCTCGACGAGCGCTTCTTTGGGCTGCGACACCCGCAGATACAGCCGCGCCAGCTTAAACGCCGTCGTGCCGGTCTGGCCTTTGCGCCGCATTGTCTGCGACAGCGACTGTAGGAAATCGCGTGGGCTGAGCATGTCGTTGCCCTGCGATTCGCGTACATAGAGATCGACGAGTTGCTTGCGAATCAGCGGCACCGGCCACAGTCGATACGCCTGCTCTAGATCGGAGGACAGCGTTGGTGGAGGATCGCTGATGAGCTGGGCCAGCGAACGGCCGCGACCGCGCAGCGTGTTCTGCGCTGTGTCTCCGGTTCCTTGCAGCCAGTCATAGAGCTGCTGGTAGCGCGAAATCGGCAGCGCCGCATTCGGTTCGAGCGTCTGCTGAACCATCAGTGCCACAACCGCCTCGGGGTGAGATCCTCGTCGAGAAAATGCGCGATCGATGCTTCGTGCCGCCGCGAGCAGCTCGGGCTGGGTGGGAGGACGGCTCGGATCTTGAAGCTCCGCTGGCTCGAACAGCGACAGCGCACGCGAAAACATCGCAAAGGAATCCTCGGCATGGCCGCGTGCCAAGGCTTGCTCCGTCGCTGTGCAGTAATACTGAACCAGCGCTTGGCGTCGCCCGAGGCGAGTCGGATCGCTTTCGGCGAGGGTGTCGAGCTGCTGACGGACCCGCTCGGCTTCCTCCTCGCTGCCCGGGATGGCTCCGATCACCGCGACCGGTGGCTGCGGCCGAATGACCAGCTTGGCAGCGGCGGGCGGCGGAGTAGCGGGCGGCGTGACCGGCGGTTGAACTTTTTGAGGTGTGTGTCCGCAGCCGATGAGGCCCAGCCACAAGACCCACGAAAGGCGCTCACCTTGGCGAGCAGACCGACGTGGAGTTCCGGGAGAAAAGCGCGTGCGCATGCAAACTTTTGCCAGTCTACTACGCTCCTTCTCGGGAAACCCAAATAACGCCTTCACAACCCATCTGCTGTCAGCTCGTCCGGTCGGTGAATATTGCCGTCCGCATCGCTCTGAAAAGACACCATAAATTTCGGCAGAAAAATTGTGAGATATTTCGCACAAAAACGAGCGAGATTTTGAGGTACGCTTACTGGAGCTGAACCACTCCACGGTGGCATCAATAGGTAATACGTCGGCAACGAGCAGCAGGATGGGTACCGTAAATACCCAAAACCACTTGGTAAGGAACAAATGATGAGTAAAAAGTGGGTTGGATCGCGAATCTTCTTGGGCACAGTCTGTGGTGTACTCGGCGCTTGCGGGGCTCCGAGCATTGATGGTCCCGTCGAGCCACCGCCGCCGCCGCACAAGGCGATGGCGATGCAGGTTACGGTTCTGCATGGCGGGCGGGCTGCCCCGACGATGTCGTTTGTAGCGGCCAAGCAGCCGGTGGTGTCAGACTCCCCCGAACAAGTGGCCTGGGCGACGCTGCGCGGCATCAAGGACGGACACAAACTCGGCGACCAGGCGATTGAGTCGGCCAAGCTTCGCGAGATTCACGATGCAGGCAATGGACCGCTCATCGCTCGCTTCGAGCAAGAGGTCGACGGTGTGCCGGTGTTCTTGCGAACCCTCAACATCGCGATGGATCGCAACCTTCAGCCGACGCTGGCGAGTGGCCAACTGGCCGGTAAGCTGCGCAAGGTGTCCGATCGCTTCCAGCTCGACGAGTCGGTGGCGGTTGAGTCGGCGCTGCGGGCGATGTCGGGTGAACGTGGTTCGGCGCAGTCCATGGGCGCGGCCATTCCGGCAGGGGGAGGCTATAGCAACCGTCAGCTCGTCGCCCAGCTTTCCGGTTCGGGGGCAACCGCCAATGTCAGTTCACGCAGCCGACGGGTCTACTTCCCGAGTGACGCAGGCCTGATTCCCGCCTACTACGTTGAACTGGACGTCGCGCCTGTGGATTCGACCAACAGCACGATGCGGGCCTACGTGATCTCGGCGGTCGACAGCGCGGTGCTGTTTGAAAAGAGCCTGACCGAGGATGTTGCCTATAGCTATCGCGTATATGCAGACGGAGCGCCGGGCTACGTGCCGTTTGACGGCATGCAAGGCAACTCGTACTTTCCATATCCGAAGGCAGCTCCCGACGGTAGTGCCCCAGCGATTGTGCCGCCAGGGCTTGTCTCGGTGGAGAACGTACCGTTCCGTCGCAATGACCCATGGCTGTCCGCAAGCGCGACTGAGCTAAACGGCAACAACGGCTGGGTCTATGTCGATCAGACGGCACCCGATGGCTACTCGGCGGGCGACCTGTTGGTCACGCCAACGGCTCCGGGGGTGTTCGACCGCACCTTCGATCCAAGCACGACCAAGCCGTCGGCCAACGACACCGCCAAGCGTGTGGTCGCTACCAACCTGTTCTACATCATCAACTACCTGCACGACGTGACCTACGACGCGGGCTGGACCGAAGCGGCGCAGAACCCCCAGAAGTCGAACTACGGTCGCGGTGGTGTCGAAGGGGACAACATCCGTCTGGAGGCGCAGGACTCGGGCGGTCGCAACAACGCCAACGCCAGCACGCCTGCCGACGGTGGTATGCCGCGCATCCAGATGTATCTGTGGGATGCGACGTTTACGGGTTTGCAGGTTACGGCTCCGGCTGGAATCGCGGGTAACTACGCTAGCCGAGGCGCTCCGTACGGCGCGACCACCTACAACCTCACCAACAGCGTGGTGGCCCTCCAAGATGCGCCGGGAATGGGCGGATCGACCACGGACGGCTGCGATATGGTCACCAACGCGGCTGCGGTGGCGGGCAAGATTGCGCTCATTGACCGTGGCACCTGCGCGTTTGTGCTCAAGTCGAAGAATGCTCAGAACGCGGGCGCAATTGGGGTTCTGATCGCCAACAATGCGGCCGGTGCCGGGCCTCCGGGTATCGGTGGCACTGACGCCACAATCACCATTCCAACGCAGGGCATCAGCCTGGAAGACGGTGCCAAGATCAGGGCGGCACTCGCGATGGGCGTGACCGTCAAGCTCACCGGATCGGCAGCGGAACGGGATGGTTCTCTCGACGGCGGGATCGTCTCGCACGAGTGGGGCCACATCCTGTCGAACCGGCTGATCGGCAACGGCTCGGGACTTGGCAACAACCAAGGCCGCAGCATGGGCGAGGGCTGGAGTGACTTCAACGCCATGCTCATGATGATTCGCTCAGACGATGAGATGGCTGCCGCCAATACCAATTGGAGCGGGGCCTTCCCCACTGGCGCGCCCTCGGTTTGGGCTGCGGGGAACAATGCCTTCTACGAGGGAATCCGGCGCTATCCGTACTCGACGGACAAGGCCAAGAACCCGCTGACGCTCAAGTACATCGAGGAAAAAGTGCCGCTGCCGGCGACCCCGAAGCCTGCATTCGGTGCAGATGGTACCGGTAGCGCGGAGGTGCATAGCTCCGGCGAGGTGTGGACGACGGCGTTGTGGGAGTGCTACGCGGCCCTGCTCAACGACAAGACCCGCCTGACCTTCCAGCAGGCCCAAGAGCGGATGCGGCGCTACCTGGTCGCGTCGCTGAAGCTGACGCCAGCCAATCCGACCTTCACCGAGGCGCGAGACGCGATGCTGTTCGCGATGTTTTCAAGCGATCGCAAGGACTACGACCTGTGCGTCGACGGATTCGCCAAGCGTGGATTTGGCTCGGGCGCGGTTTCCCCGGATCGTGGTTCGACGGATCATGCCGGTGTCAAAGAGAGCTTCCAGACCGGCGCGGCCTTGTTCATCGATGACGTCCAGCTCGACCAATCGCTGGTGTCCTGCGATAGCGATGGTGTGCTCGACAACGGCGAGACCGGCTACCTGAGTGTGACGGTGCGCAACGGCGGCACCAAGGATCTCCAGAACGGCACACTCAAGATATCGACGCCAGCGGATGGCAACGTGCAGATCGAGGGCGCAAAGGACAAGACAATTGCCCTGCCAGCGTTGACACCGTTTGAAACCAAGGTGATCCAGGTCAAGGTCAGCATGGCGGGGGCGGCTGGCATTGTTCCGTACTCGATCGATGTGGAGGCCAAGGGTGACAACGTGGTCCAGACGGACCCGATCACAGCCAGCTTGGTGGACCTTGGTAACTACGACTTGAAGGCGGGATCTGCGAGTATCGAGAAGTTTGGCGGCAGGCCCACCAACTGGGTGGTCAGCGACGATCCAGCGCTGAACACCAATGAGCCGTGGCAGCAAGAGATCGGTCCGACTGCGGGCTTGTTTTACGGCCCAGACACCTCGTCCCCGGCGGATCACTACCTGACCTCGCCCTCCATCGAAGTGGGGACCGGTAGCTTTTCGCTGACCGTCAAGCATCGCTACAGCTTTGAGACGGACACCTCGGTAACGCCGCCGGACTATTACGACGGTGGTGTGATCGAGTACAGCCTCGATGGCAAGACCTGGCTCGACGTCAAGGATGTGGCCGGTGTGACGGTCATGGGCGGCTATGGCGGCACGCTGGTTGGCGGCGCGAGCCTGAGCCCGATCAAGGGTCGCCAAGCATTCGTTGGTGCCAGCGCGGGCATTGCGGTCGGCAACTGGGTGACGAGCAGCTTCAACTTCGGAACCGCGCTCGCGGGCAAGAAACTGAACCTGCGCTTCCGGCTCGGCACCGATGATGCGAGCGGTGATTACGGCTGGGACATCGACGAAGTCACCGTTGCCGGTGCCGCCACGCCCCCGTTCCAGCAGCAGGTGGTGCAGAGCGCGACCGCCGTTTGCAAAGCGAAGGCCGTGTTTACCGTGACGCAGGCCGATCTGCGGAGCATCCCGGTCGGCTTCCAGGTCCGGCTCGATCCCACGATCAGTGCGGCACCGGGCGCGCTGTCTTGGGCCTGGACGCAGGTTGATGGCACGCCAGTTGAGCTGCAAGGGGCCGATACCGCCAACGTGATGTTTACTGCTCCGAATGCTGCGACGACGATTCATCTCAAGTACGTCGTGCAAAGCGGTGCGGAAACGCGTGAAGGCGTGGTCGCAATCGAGGTCGTGAAGGCCGCCGACACCACAATGGGTGGAGCGGCCACCGGTTGCCAGATGGGCGGAGCCAGTGCTCCTTCTTTGTGGTCCGGCCTGGTTGCTTCGGCGCTGCTACTGCTCGGTCGTCGTCGGCGCAGGTCGTAATTTCCGCCCGCCGCCCCCGCCGCCCGAAGTTCGGACTGGCGGGGCGCGCACCTCACTTGTCCCACCAAAACGCAAGAATATTGGCTCGCACAGCCGGTTCTCTTCCCATTCGGATGTGAGAGGGAGTATGAACACCCGTGAGTTGTTCAAAACAACCCATAGGAGATCATCAAAATGGCTAAGAGCAAAGGCACCGTGAAGTGGTTTAACGAGTCCAAAGGTTTCGGCTTCATCACGCCGACCGACGGAAGCAAAGATCTGTTCGTCCACTTTTCGGCGATTCAGGGCGACTCGTTCAAGACCCTGACTGAAGGTCAGACCGTCGAGTTCACTGTTGAGAATGGTCCGAAGGGCCCAGCAGCTACGAACGTCACCGTCGTGTAGTTGGTTGTCCGCCGTGAGGGTTCCGTCTGGAACCCCCGCAGGGTAGGAAGAGTCCTCTTTGCTTCGCTTTGGAAGCAGCGGGCCCGACTACTCGACGACGATGGCACCGCGCAGCATGTTCATGCCGCAAGTGAAGGTGACCTCTCCCTTTTCCTGTGGAAGGTGCAGGGCGATCTCGGTCGGCTTCTCTTCAGTGAGGGTCTTTTTGATGTTCTGCGACGGAAGGACGACCTCGCGACCACACTCGCCGGCGCTCTTGTCGTAGCGGAAGCTGAGGGTAAGATCCTCGCCGGGTCGACCAACGACTCGTGGCGGCGTGAAGCCTTGATTGCTGACGGTGACTTCGACGCGGCGAGGTCCGCCTGCGGTTGCGGCAGCGGGCGGTTCGGACTTACGACAGCCGCTAGCTAGTGCAGTGGCCGTCGTGAGGGCGATGAGCAGAAGAGTCTTCATATCGACTACTTTAGCCGCAACCGGCCAAAGCCCAAATTTTCGGGACGCTTAGCGGCCCTTCTTGGCGGCCTGCGCGGCCTTGTAGTCCTTGGCCTTGTTCTCGTACTTGATCTGTGTCGCGGTCTTGGCGAATGCCGGGGCAGCGAGCATGGTGAGGGCGAACGAGGCAATCAGGGTCGAAACGAGGGTCTTGGTCATGGGATGCTCCTCTGAGTCCGCCAGACTTACCGTCTGAGCGGTAGGTTGTTGGTTCGCGCTTGGGCATCTCGAAGACTCGCGGCCTTCGGTGGCGGGCGCAGTCGAGGTCATTGCAACGGCTGGGCCAGACGGGTCGTTCCGTCGCAGCGCCATGCAAGCAGGGCCAGGTTGCGCAGGTTTGGCGTAGGGCAGTGCGCAGATTTGGCGTCCCACACTACGCAGGTTTGGCGCGCCAAGACGGGTTGGGGGTTGCACTCGCTTTTGGGGCGGGGTAACACTGCGACCTTCGATTCGGGCTGCTGCCCGACGACGGTAACTTCGAGGAGAACTTACGTGTCTAACGCTACTTTGCCCGAGATTTTGACCGAAGCGACGCGGCGCAAGTCCGTCATCACCGACTGCGTGCTTCTGATCGACGAAGAAGTGTCGAAAAAGGGCGGCTTGTCCGGGATCGCCATCAAGGGCGCGTTCGCGATCGTCAAGGCGGTCAAGCCAGGCTTCCTTGCCGAAGCGGTGGACCACATGCTGGATGACTTCGCAGCGCGGCTGGATCCGTTTTATCAAGGGCAACAAAAGTCGGCGGGACGTTCGCTTCCCAGCTATTTTGGCGAACACAGCAGTGCTGTGGCTGAGGCGCTGCTGGGCATCACCGATCAGCGGGCACAACGGGCGCAAAATCAGACGCTGAAGAAGACCTACGAAAAGCTCCGCCCGACCGCGAAGAAGCACGTTGAAGAGGCCGTGCCGGGGATTGCGCGGCTCATTGAAAAGCACAGCGCGAAGGTGGCTGCCTGAGTTTCTATCAGCGACTCCGCCACGGCATCAGCCGGCTGGCGTTTCGGTTCGGGGCTCGCTTCTACGCGTGGATGACCTGGCACGAGGTGTGGCGGCAGCACTGCGGCAGCCTCGCCGAGCACTTTCCACCACCGGCGTCAGGCCGCAAACTCTCGGTGCTCGACTTGGGGATTGGCCCTGGGGTATCGGGTATCGGTATCCTTGAGCGGCGTCCTGATGTGTGGCTGGTCGGGCTCGACTTTTCGGAAGAGATGCTGCGGCACGCCCGTCGCTATCTGCGGCTGTCTGGCAACCGCTTTCCGCTCGTCCACGGCGATGTCACTCACCTGCCGTTTGCCGACGACAGCTTTGATGTACTGACCCACCACAGTTTCCTATATCTCCTCGGGAGCCGTGACGAGGGATTGGCAGAGATGTTTCGTGTGCTAAAGCCCGGTGGTCACTACGTGATGCTCGAACCGAATCGCGGGGGATCTGTGGCGGTGGTGCCGCGCATGAAAGGCCCGTTCCAGTTTCGGCTGTCGATGCTGCTGTGGCGGGTTTTTTCGACAGGCTTTGGTCAGTTTGAAAAGCCCGAGCTGACGTCGCTGCTTGAACGTCATGGCTTTGTATGCGAGCGAGTCGATGAAACGCTTGATGGACTCGGCTTTATCGCGGTGGCTCGGAAGCCCCTCGCGTAAACAAAAAGGAGCAAGCTCTCTATGCAGTTTCCTGAATACCGGCCTCGGCGGATGCGGCGCAACGACGGTCTGCGGCGGATGATTCGCGAGACCCGCCTTTCCGTCGACAACTTCGTCTATCCGATGTTTGTTTGTCCCGGTCGCGACACCCGTCGGCCGATCGCATCGATGCCCGGACAATCGCAACTTTCCGTCGACCAAGCCGTACTCGAGGCCAAGCAGTGTTTCGATCTCGGCATTCCTTCGGTGATCCTGTTTGGCGTTCCCGACGATGCGAAGAAAGATCGCGTCGGCAGCGATGCCTGGAACGGAGATGGTCTTCCGCAGCAAGCCTGTCGCGCCATCAAGCGCGCTTGTCCCGAAATGGTGGTCATCCTCGACTCCTGTTTCGATGAATACACGTCACACGGACACTGCGGTGTGGTGATGCCGGAAGCGGGCTGGCCCGACGTCGACAACGACGCGACGCTCGAAAACCTGGGCCGGGTGGTGGTCTCGCAGGCCAAGGCCGGAGCAGATATGGTCGCACCATCGGGAATGATGGATGGGTTTGTCACCGCGAGCCGCGAGGCGCTCGACGAAGCGGGATATTCCCACGTTGGAATCATGGCCTATTCGGCCAAGTACGCGAGCTGCTTTTATGGTCCCTTCCGTCAGGCCGCTGGCACCGCCTCGGGCTTTGGTCATCGCAAGAGCTACCAGATGGACTACGCCAACACCGACGAAGCTGTCCGCGAAGCTGGGCTCGATCAGGACGAAGGTGCCGACATCCTGATGGTTAAGCCGGCGCTGTCGTACCTGGACGTGATCTCGCGGTTGCGTGACGAGTGTGACCTGCCGCTCGCCGCCTACAATGTCTCGGGTGAGTACGCGATGCTCAAGGCTGCGGCGGAAAAGGGACTGCTGGACGAGGAACAAGCGGTGCTCGAGGTGTTGACGTCGATCCGTCGAGCCGGTGCAAATATCATCCTGACGTATCACGCCAAAGACGCGGCTCGCTGGTTGGCCAAGAGCTCTCGCTGAAACTGCTGCCGCGCATGCCGCTATCCAAGCAGTCGCCAAATCGCTACGATTACAAACCATACTGGTTCTCTGAGAGGAGATCTGATGACGTCGACGACGCGACGCTGGCTGCACGGACTCACGGCAGCGGCACTTTTGTGGACCGGATCGGGGTGTCTCAAGCTGACGCTCTACAACGCTTCGGTGATGAAGCCGAGTCAGGTGGCGGTGTACTTCTCGGTGACGGACTCCGGAGGCAATCCGGTGCCGAACCTGACGGCCGACAAGTTCCGGATCTTCGAGGACAAGGGCCTCGTCTCGGTCTACGAGTCGAAGCAGACGATCTTGAACCCCGAGGTTGCGGCGGTTCACTACACGATGCTGCTCGTCGACCTGTCTGGCAGCATCACCCAGTCGGGTGCGATGGATCAGTTAAAGCCCGCTGTGCAGAGCTTTGCTGATCGAGTCGGTAGTCTCCAGAAAGTCGCGATCTACGGCTTTGATGGCAGCAAAGAGATCTTCCCGATCATCGGCTTTACGGATGGCGAAGGTGGAGTGCGGGCAGCCGCAGAGCGGCTCGGATCGTTTAAGGGCCGTGATCCCTCGACGAACCTAAACGGCGCGGTCATCGAGGGGCTGAAGGTGCTCGATAAGGCGCTGGAGCATGCGCAGACCCCGCTGAAGTTCGGCTCGCTGGTGGTGTTCACCGACGGAACCGATCGGGCTCGACGAGTGCTGCGGCCCGAGGTCGACAAAGCGCTCGAAGAGGCGCAGGGCAAGGACACCGCGCTGTACGTCATCGGCGTTGGCAAAGAAATCGACAGTGGCGAGCTGCGCAACATCGGGCGAACCGCTTCGTTTTTGAGCACAGACCCTGCCGCGCTGGCCAAAGCCTTCGACGCCATCGCCAGCCGCGTCGAGGCCTACACCAAGAGCTTCTACCTTCTTTCGTACTGTTCGCCCGCCCGTGCCCAAGAGCACGACCTCAAGGTCGAGACCGGCAGTGGCTTGTCGAAGGGCGATCTGACCTACCACTTCGACGCAGCCGGCTTCAGCCCCAACTGCGACTCGAACCGGATGCCCAAGTTCGACATCAAGCATCCGATCCTTCGCAAAAAATAGCGCTATTCGTCGCGGTGGACTGTCTCGGGCGAAAACGCTGGCAGACACACCGCAATGTACTCTGCCCCGGTCTCGCCCGGCGTGCTGTACTGAACCCACTCCTGTTTGGGGGTCACGATCGCTTCGCCTGCGTGGACATCGGTTACCCCATCGCGGGTGGTCACACGCAGCGTGCCAGCGAGCACCACCGTGTATTCATCGAACTCTGGGGTCTGTCCGGGCTCGACCCAGCCGCCCGGACTCTTCATCCGGGCGATGCTGAGGCTGCCGCTCTTTGAGTTGACCCGCCCGACAAACTCCTCGATGAGCTTCGGCTTGTTGCCAGCGGCGGTAATGACGGTGGGCTTACGAATGTGGGTCACCATTCGCACATCCTAACAGCACCCGCGTCTGGCTGTCTTGACAAGTGCGACGAAGCTATCGCACTGTGGCGCACCCTCTCATGGTAAGTGAAACTGACAAGCCACGTCTCGAAGCAGAGCCGCCCAATGGCTGCTCACATGAGCACCAGCCCAAGTCGGAAGCGGGGACGCAGTTCGACTATGAGGCGATTCCTGCCGGATATTACGACCGGGTGATGCGGGAAGGGAACCCGATCCGCAGGTTGTGGCATGTCTCGAAATTCGAGCGGGTGCTGGACTACTTACCAACGGACACCGATCAGTCAGTTTTGGATATTGGCTGTTTTGCGGGGACGTTCCTTTCACTGCTTCCGAAGGATCGTTTTTCGCGGCAGCTCGGCGTCGATATTTTGCCCGCGCAGATCGACTACGCCAACCGGACCTATGGCACGGCGTTCCGTAGTTTTCGACACGTCCCGAGCATCACGCACCTGCGTACGGTCGATGGGAGCTTCGATTGCGTGACGCTGATCGAGGTCATCGAGCACCTGCAAGCGGCCGAGATTCGCGATCTGTTTTCAGAGCTGGCACGACTGATTCGGCCCGGTGGCAGGCTTGTCCTCACCACCCCCAATTACACCAGTAGCTGGCCCGTGCTGGAGCTGATCCTAAACCGTCTTTCCGACGTGAGTTATGAGGAACAGCATATTACTCGTTTCACATACTTCAATATGGCGCGACGGCTTGCCGAGCTATATCCGCAATTTGATGCAGAGTTTGAGGTTGATCTCAAGACGACGACGCACTTCATCACGCCGTTTTTGGCCGGGGTCTCTTATGAGTGGGCGCGGAGTCTGTCCCGAATCGTTCCGCACACAAGCTGGCGAATGCCGTTTGGCAACCTGGTGTTGATGGTGCTCACGCGGCGGGGCGCTGGTTCGTAGTTCTGCTGGTCCTTACTTCACCGTCGCTCGCCGTAGTACCGCTTCATCAACTCGCAGCACGCTCACACCATCCCGATCCATGACCACCACGGCACCGGCGTCGCGGAGTGCCTGGTTGCGGGCGTGGATTCGCGGGAACTGTTCCGGATAGATGTTGAGATCAAAGATCTGCCACGTCGCCGAGGAAAATTCTGGCCAACCATAGTACTGATACTGCGCCTTTTCGATCTTCCACAGAGAACAGAACTCGACAAAGGGGCGTCCTGACAAGTGGGCACCAAACCAGTTCTGGACACAGACCGGGGCATCCGGAGGAATCACAGAGACCGCTTCACGCAGTGCCGCATGATGCGGCCAGCGATGGTGTTGTGGATAGTCAAAGCGCTGGATGACAGAGACAATCGCTACCACCCCAATCAAACATCGAGTCAGTCGTGGTCGACGATCGAGAATCCGTGGCGCACCGAAGATCGCGGCCCAAGCAAGCACCGGCATCACGGTGACCAGATAGTGAAAGCCAAAGCCAAACTGTTCCTCTCGCATGGACAGAAAGTGAGCCCCTGCCAAAGGCAGAGCCGCAGCCGCTCGCAGGCCACCAAACAGAGAAGCAAATCCCCAAGATCCGAAGATGAGCAAGATGGTAAGGGCCTTCGGGAGTGTTAGCGAGGCTCCCAAAGAGCGCAGGGGATGGAAGAGCAGAGAGCGAAACACCTCGCTCACCGAGCCGCCAAGATGCGCATAGCGTCCTAAGTAAAACCATGCGGCACCGGGCTGAGCAGGTGGACGGAAGGCTGGCATAAACACCTTGAGTGCCAGGGCCATCCAGACAGCCGCCACGACTGCCAAAACCAGTCCAAAGACGCGGTAGCGGGATTCCGTTGCGAGCACCAGACCAAGCGGCAGAAGGACCATTGCGGCGTCCTCCTTCCCACCAAGCATGAGCAGAAACCACAGCGCTCCGTGGAGCGGCCGGTCGCAGTCGAGATCATACAGTCCTCTGGCCAGTGCGGCGGCCATGAACATCTCCGGATGAAAGTCGGACAACGTCGATACAAACAGAGGTGGACAGAACAGCGTGCCAATTCCGATCAGGAGGCTGAGTCGTTCATTCAGGTGGCGACGGGCGAGCAGGAAGATGTTCCAAGCGATGAGGACTTCGGCGAGTGCTTGCGCCGCCAGCATCCATTCCATCGGGTAGGGCAGCCACTCCAGCGGTGCCAGCAGCGCGAGGCTCGGTGAGAAATGATCACCGAGGTAGTTCATGTGCTTGATCGATGACGCGAAAGGGAGTCCACGGGCGGTGTTCCACAGGACTTGGTGAAAAATGCCCAGGTCGTACAAAGAGGAATGAAAGGTGTGATGGCGAATCAGCGATAGGATCGTGATAAACAGAAACGCTCCGGCACAGAGCCGCACGAACACTCTGTGGGAGTGCCCGTGCGCATCAGTCGGATCCTTTGAATCCATTCGCATAAGCGAGCACGGTACGTTTGCGCCGTGGAGGTTGTCAAGCTGGGTTCGACCTGGCTTCCTCCGTCGGTCTGTCAGCTTCGACCAAGCTCGCTTAGGGAGCAGTGATGGATCCCTGGGAAGGCGGGCCCAAGCGTCGGACCGTCACACCATGCAGTAGGAGTCCGGCACCCTCGGAGAATAGTCGGACTTCGATTCGAGCGGAGCGTTTGGGAATGCGAGCTTTGAACTCGATCTCACGCCGACCATTGGCCAGTGCTTCGGCGTCGAGCACGGTCTTTCCGAACTGCTCGATATCGAATCCGCCGATCATGTCCAGGGTGGCCACTCGGCCGTGGGCAGGCTTGGTCAGCTCTACATCGAAGCGGACGGAGTAATCTCCTTCTGGGAGAGTGGTGTAGGGCCCAAATACTACGGGGCTGTGGCCCTCTTTCAGCTCAAATACGGTAGGGGCTCCCAGCGCATCGTTTCGGATCAGGATTGATCTCTCATCGCTACGTCGGAGATCCAGCGCTGTGTACCGCCGCTCCATCTGCCCGGGATCGGGCGAAACCAGTCGGACTTGTTTGCCCCGCACCGGATCCACCAGACTACGCAGTGCAGCGGGTTTTGGTAGGAGTACCAACCGACCGGCTCCCATCAGGTTCATGCTGGCGATGGGCGTTCCAAAGTGCTCGTAGAACTCCTTCTCGCAACCGGGAGGCAGACGATCTGTGGCGAGCTGGATACCCGCAAAGTCGTTGAGTACGTAGAACTGTTCCAGGAAGGTCCACTCTTCGGTGCGTAGGCAGCGCTGCTGGCGTGTTGCTCGAGTGATATCGCTAGAGTCGGGGTTGTTTAGCAAGTCCCAGCCCTGCGTGTTAAACGGCTCGACTTGGGTTGGATGGAGTCGACCCAAATACTGACCGATGACCTTCTTTTCGTGAAAGCGCTGGAGTGCATACACTCCCTTGATTCTCTGCCAGTATGGACAGAGTCCACCGACGTCACCATTGCCACCGCAGATGCAGAAAGGGAAATCGAGGATGGCCTCTCCCGGTAGTTTTTTGACGGTGTCCAAATACTGAAGTTGTTGCGCAGACAAAGAATAGTGCGGATGCTCGTTTTTGATCAGAACCAAAGTGGTTAGCTCCAGCACCGCCAGAGCGGCCAACACAACGAGTCCGAGGATTCTGCGGAGGGGTCGCACCGCCGAAAAAGAAACGTCGATGGCGAGTAGTGCGAGAATGGTGCTGTAGACCAGCGTCGCCCGCGAATACACCCGACAGAAGAAGAACCACGGCAGTAGATGTAGCAGCGGAAGATACGCACCACTGCACACGTACAGTCCAAAGGTGAAAAGGAGCCACAGCAGGGGAGAGCGAACGCGCCAAGCTTTGGCTTGATAGACGCCTAGTCCTCCGAGAAGCAGCAAGAATACGCCCGCGCCGCCGCCGCCAATTCCGTCTTCCGCCAAGTCTCCCAGGACATTTAGAAAGGGCGGCTGCATGGATGGGTGAAGCCAGGGCGTGTACGGAATCAACAGGCGCAGCGGAATCGCCCACCAGACACCCCCTTGACCGCGAAAGCGACCGACTGCCAAGGAATCACGGACAATTCCTGCGGTGACCCAACCATAAAACCAAGCGATGATCACCGTCGTACCCAACAATAGTCCGATGAGGAGGCGGTGGCGCTTGGCCTCCTCCTTCCAGGAAGTGATGATGGCCGCGAAAGTCAGGTCTCCAGAGTGAATCTCTTTGCGGACAAACCAGATGAGGTAGCCGCCCGCAAACAGAGCGGACGTGAGTGAGTATCCAAGGACGTGACCGAGTTCCAACCCGAACGCCAGCGTCAGCAGAAGCACCCGCAGCAGGAGGAGTCGCAGGGGTACCGACTTTTCCGCCATCATCCGTTCTACGAGGACAAAATCACAGACAATGCCGAGCGTCGTCCAGTGATAGCAGGCGATGTTGTAGTGATAGGCGTACTTCTGCATCGAGTAGAAGTTGAAGGCATGGGCGATCACGCTGGTCAGCGCCGCCCGGACCGCACCATGCCGAGGCAGGAGCAGCAGATAGGAGCCGAGCGTGCTCAGCGTAACCCCAAGCAGATAGTAGATCTGGAGCAGAGGAGCGTTTGGGAACAGCGGTTTGAACAGCGAAAACAGAATGTCTCGCTCAACACACCAGCTTTGCAGCGCGACGTTGGCACCGAACGGATACAGCACTTCGTCCGTGCGCAGGTTCAGATGAGGAATCGGCCAAAAGGACAGGTGTTTCGAGGCGTACCAGGCTAGGTATTCATGCAGGAAGGACTCGCTATAGTCCCCAATCGGGCCGCTGAAGTTGCGGATGACTGCGAACGAATAGAACAGGACCACCACGACTACGGCGGTCATTCCAATCGTCAGATTCCAGGCGGGAGATCGGTGCGGAATCGGAGTCTTAGGGGACAACGCCGAGTCGTGAAGAGTAAGGTTGCGAGCCATGAAGGCCCGGACTGTACCACACGCCGTGTGCACACAGCCGCCTAGGAAGTAGCGGTAGAACGAAGTCGCT
>WBZP01003449.1_pt1 | contig 17140 bp, 13 predicted proteins | sample 5204301 | NCBI WGS metagenome assembly WBZP01 (sample SAMN12412401, study PRJNA552823) | activated sludge metagenome | isolation source: activated sludge from nitrification reactor of wastewater treatment plant... | place: USA: Pennsylvania | collected 2017
CCCAAAGGGCTCTGCCGCTCATCGTCGCCAGCCCTCTGGCCTCAAACGACCAAACCAACACCCCAAACGGCGTGCGACACGCCAATTTACGCGAAACTAAAGTACACGGAAACTACGGAAACTACGGAAACTACGGGAAAAAGCCATTTGGCTATGTAACTTCGTTGTCCGTCGCGCACATGCTCTCTCGAGTTGTTCCGTTGTTTCCGTCTTTTCCGTGTACTGGCATTTGCTGTTTTATCCTCGGCGCATGAATTGAGCGAAGGGCATCCATGAAGGTTTACCGCAACACAAACGAGATTTCGCGTCGCGACAAGATGGGCCGCCGGCTGAGCATGGTGGGTCTGGTCATCCTCTTCCTGGGCTTGCTGGCCAGCTTTGTGCCGACGTGGCTCTACCCGCCGGGCACCACGCCCACCAGCGCGGTGGGCACCTTTATTGCCAACAACTGGGCGCTGCTCAGCTTTGGCGCGCTGCCGCTGGGCTTTCTGGCCGCCAGCGCAGGCACCTACTTCATCACCCGCTATGCCCGTCGCCGCTGGCCGTCGAGCAACGTCGTCGCCCGCCCCGACGAGTACTTCGAGCGCAGCCTGAAGGGGCTGGACGACCGCTATGCCCTCTTCCTCTATGCCCTGCCTGTGGGCTACGCACTGCTCACCCCCTTCGCTCTGCTCACCTTTGCCATGCGCAGCGACAAGGGGCGCATCGGCGTCGACGGCGACAAGTGGCGCGAGGCCTGGAGCCCCAGCCGCCTGCTCACCATCTTTGCGCGCGAGGGCGTGGGCAACCCCTCCGACGAGCTGCGCGACCACGCCGCCAAGTTGCAGGCGCATCTGGCCAAGGCCACTCCGCCCACCGGCGTGGAGCTCTCCACCACGCCCATCGACGGTTCGGTTGTCTTCCTCAACGCCGAGGCGAAGCTGACGCTCAACAACCCCACCGTGCCCGTGCTGCGCGTGGACCAGGTGAAGGAGTGGGTGCGCAAGCGCAGCCGCGACCTCAAGCCGCTCCCCGCCGCCCACTACAAAGCGCTCTACGACTACCTGCAGCAGGCCAACACCGCCAACCAGACGACCGTGCAGCCGGCGGTGGACGAGGGCAAGAAACCCTCGATCTCCAGCCGCAAGTAAGCCCGCCCTACCCCACTCAAGAAAAGCCCGGCCCCAGAGTCGCCTCTGGGGCCGGGTCTGTTTTGCCGCTCTATCGACGCGCCGCGCGCGGTCAACCCCGCGTGCAGCTGCCGTTTCGCGCGCCGATGCTTGCCATACCTTGCGCCTTACCCTGCTTGCGTCAGGTATCTGGCTGTGATGCTCGCTGCGCAATCGGCCAGGCCGCGCGGCGGGCCGGCGTAGAGCAGCTCGCCGCCGGCGCTGCCGCCCTCCGGCCCCAGGTCGATGATCCAGTCGGCCTGGCGGATCACGTCAAGGTGGTGCTCGATCAGCACAACCGTGTTGCGGGCATCCACCAGGCGGTCGATGATCCCCATCAGCAGGCCGATGTCGGACAGGTGCAGACCGGTGGTGGGTTCATCCATCACATAGACGCTGCCCTTCTTGTGCAACTCGGTGGCAAGCTTGAGCCGCTGCCCTTCGCCGCCCGAAACCGTGCTCAGTGGCTGGCCCAGGCGCAGGTAGCTCAGCCCCACATCGTTGAGCGTCTGCAGCACGGGCCGCACCTTGCTCTCGGTGAAGAAGTCGAGCGCCTCTTCGGCCGTCATGTTCAGCACGTCGCTGATCGAACGGCCGCGCAGCGTGTAGGCCAGCACCTCCTCCTTGAAGCGCTTGCCCTCGCAGAGCTCGCACTGCTCAAGGTAGCCGTCCATAAAGGCGAGGTCGGTGTAGGTGACGCCGAGGCCGTTGCAGCCGGGGCAACTGCCTTCGGAATTGAAGCTGAAGAGCGACGGGCTGACGTTGTTTGCCTTGGCGAAAGCCTGGCGGATCGGGTCCATGATGCCCACAAAGGTCGCCGGGGCCGAGCGGCTGTTGGCGGTGACGCGCGCCTGGTCGATCACAATTGCGTCGGGGTGCTGGGCGCAGAAGATATCGTTGATCAGCGTGCTCTTGCCCGAGCCGGCAACGCCCGTCACCACTGTCAGCACGCCGGTGGGGATGTCGACCGAGAGGTTGCGCAGGTTGTGCAGGGTGGCGTTGCGCACGGGGATCCAGCCGCTGGGTGCGCGCACCTGCTCCTTCAGCGGCATGTGGCGGCGAATGGCGTGGCCCGTCACCGTCTTTGCCTGCTCCAGCCCGGCAAAGTTGCCCTCGAAGACGACCTCGCCGCCGTGGGTGCCGGCGCGCGGCCCCAGGTCCACAATGTGGTCGGCAATCGCCATCACGGCGGGGTCGTGCTCCACAATCAGCACGGTGTTGCCCTTGTCGCGCAGCTTGCGCAGCAGCGAGGTGAGCCGGTTGACGTCGCGGGCGTGCAGCCCCACCGTCGGCTCGTCCAGAATGTAGAGCATCTCGGTGAGGCTGTTGCCCAGGTGGCGAATCATCTTCACGCGCTGCGATTCGCCGCCCGAGAGCGTTGCCGTCTCGCGCGCCAGGCTCAGGTAGCCCAGTCCAATCTCCACCAGATGCTCGAGCCGCTCAATCAGGCGCGCGGCCAGCTTGGCGGCCAGCGGGTCGGTGAACGTGCGCAGCACCTCGATCAGCCGCGTCGCCTCCATCTCGGAGAGTTCGGTAATGCCCCACGGGCCGATGCGGCAGGCCAGCGCCGCCTGGTTGAGCCGCGCCCCGTGGCAGAGCGGGCAGCTCTGCGAGTTCACAAATTGTTCGAAGACCGCCCGGTTGCGCTCCGACATCGCCGCCGCGTCCTTCTTTAGGTAGGTGCGGGTAAAGCGCTCGACCAGCCCCTCGTACTGCATGCCGAACTCGCCGAACGAGACGCGCACGTCGGCGCCGTGCAGGAGCTGCTGCAGCTTCTCTTCGCTGTACTGCTCGATCGGCAGGTCGTTGTCGAAGAGCCCCGAGCGCGCGTAGCTCTTCCAGACCCACTTGCCCACCTTGAAATCGGGGTGGAGGATGGCGCCGCCGTTGAGCGACTTCGAGCGGTCGAGCAGCTTCTCCAGGTCGACCTGAGTGGTGCGGCCGATGCCTTCGCATTCGGGGCACATGCCCTGCACGGTGTTGAAGGAGAAGGCATAGCCGGGGCCGACGTGGGGCTGGCCCACGCGCGAGAAGAGCAGACGCAGCAGTACGGCGATATCGGTGTAGGTGCCCATTGTGGAACGCGAGCCGCCGCCCACCCGCTTCTGGTCGATGATGATCGGTGCGTTGAGGTGCTCGATGTGGTCGACGTCGGCCTGGCCGTAGTGGGGCAGAAAGCCCTGAACGAAGAAGGTGAAGGTTTCGTTGAGCTGCCGCTGCGCCTCGGCGGCGATGGTGTCGAAGACGAGCGACGACTTGCCGGAACCCGAAACGCCGGTGAAGACCGTAATCTTCTGTTTGGGAATGTCGAGTGAGACGTTCTTGAGGTTGTTTTCGCGTGCACCGCGCACTTCAATAAAGCTTCGCTCCGCCATACCGTCGCCTTTCTGGTGGACCTGGAATGGAATCGGAAGACAGCGAAAGGCGCAACACACCAGCGTTGCGCCCGCACCACGAACCTGCATCGTACCCCAGATCGCCCGGCCGCCCAAATCGCGCGGGGCAAGCGCCGGCAGCACTTCCTGCTCAGCCAAAGCCGGCCTTGCGCTCCTTCATGCTGATCCAGCGCCCGCGGCCGATGATCAGGTGGTCCAGCACCTCGATATCGAGCAGGCGGCCGGCTTGCACTGCCTCCTCGGTGGTGCGGATGTCTTCGGGGCTGGGCGCGGGGTCGCCGCTGGGGTGGTTGTGGATCAGGATCACCGAGGCGGCGTTGGCGCGCACGGCGTCGCGAAAGAGCTCTCCCACACGCACGACGGCGGTGTTGAGGCTGCCGCTGTAGACGCGCACAATGCGCAGCACCCGGTTCTTGGTGTCGAGCAGCACCACGCGCATCTCCTCCTTTTCGAGCAGCCCCATTTCGACCAGCACCAGGCTGGCGACGTCGGCGGGGGCGGTGATGCGCGTGCGCTCTTCGGGCGTAGCCAGGTGCATGCGCCGCCCCAGTTCGAGCGCGGCGTGCAGCTGCGTGGCCTTGGCCTCGCCCATACCCTTGACGGCGCAGAGCTCGCCCACCGAGGCGCGCGCCAACCCCACCAGCCCCTCAAAGTGGGCAAGCAGGCGGGTTGCCATGGCCACGGCGTTTTCGCCCTGGCCGCCCACGCGCAGGATGATCGCCATCAGCTCGGAGGCGGAGAGCGCCTGCGGCCCGTCGGCGATCAGCCGCTCGCGCGGGCGGGCTTCGCTGGGCAGCTCACGGATGGTGGGGACGTAGGGCGTCGACTTTTCCATGGGGGCCTTCTTGTGTGTGCGGTCGCGGCGCTTCTGTGGGGAGAATCGCAGCCAGGTATTGAACCGGCAACTGGAGTGCAATCGTGCGCCTCTGAAAAGAGTCTCCGCGTTCGTAGCGGCGAATTCGATTCGCCGAACAGCTGGGATGAGCGCAGCGAGTCTTGGCGCTTCTCGGTGCCGGGTATTGGTTTTGCGCCCGCAATCAAGAGCCAGGCCTCGCGTGTGCTCGGTTGGCTGTTCGGCGAATGGAATTCGCCGCTACGAGAGGGGTCGCGCTCTTGCCATGTTCTAGATCTGAAGAACCATGATCCCCAGGGCCGCCATTACCTGGGCGGGGACGGGCTGCGCGTGCGGCGGTCGTCTTCGGCCAGCAGCGCGGTGAGCCAGGAGCGCGCTGCCTCGGCCCCGGGGGCAGGCGGCGGAGCGCCGATGCGCTGCGCCATCAGCACCGCCAGCCGCTGCAGCAGGGCGGGCGGAACGCTGCCCACCGCCTCGCGCCGCAGTGTCTCTTGCACCAGCGCCACGTCGTCGCGCGTCAGCCTGCGCAGCGAACCGGCGGGCGCGGGCGCAGCGGGCAGGGGCGCGGGTACTGTCTGCGCCGGCGCGGCAGCCGATTCGCTGCGCAGGCTGGCCAGCGTGATCGCGCGCTCCTCGCGCACTACCAGCGTGCCGGCGGCAAAGTCGCCCAAGCGGCGCGCCCGCTCGTTGCTTACCATCGTCACAAAACCCAGCGCATAGAAGGCGGGCAGAAAGTCGACCAGCCGCACCAGGTTGCGCACCGCCACCTCGAGCGCGCCGGCCGGGCTGCCGTCCAGACGCACCACGCGCGTGTGGGCCAGCCGCTTGCCCGGCGTCTGCCCGTTCAGCAGCAGCTCGAAGCCGATGAAGTAGCCCCAGATGATCGTCATTTGCAGCAGAGCGTAGAGCGCGATCAGCAGCCCCGGCCCCCAGCCGATCTCCCCCTCCAGCCCAAAGAAGAGCAATTCCTCGGCTTCCATCCAGAAGAGCAGCGCGTAGAGCAGCAGGTTGAGCAGCCCCAGCAGCGCGGCGACCAGTATCGTGTCGATCAGCGCGCCGATCAAGCGGCTGCCGATGCCCGCCACCTCGTAGCCGAAGGTCACACTCTCGGGCGTCTCGATGGTATACTCGTCGCGCAGCCAGTCGGGCGCGGCCAGCTGCGCCGCCGCCGAAGGGCGCGCATAGCCGGCCGGCGTGCCCTGATTCGCGGCGGCGGGCGCCTGGATGCCTCCCGCCTGGCCCAGCAGCGGCGCGACAGGCCAGTCACTCACCGGCGCCTGCCTCTGCGCTCTTGCGCCCCACGCGCCACTCTCTCATCCCATGAATCCCACCCAGCTGATCGAGCAGCGCTACGCACAATGGGAGCAGCTGGAGCAGCTGCAGGCGCGCGCCCGCAGCGCCACCGCCGGCCTTGCCCCCGACGAGGTTGAGCGGCTGGGGCAGCTCTACCGCCACGCCACCGCCGACCTGGCGCTGGCGCAGCGGGCTTTTCCGCACCATCGCGTCACCGCCTACCTCAACCAGCTGGTAAGCCGCACCCACGTCGACCTCTATCGCGAGCGGCCGCTGACGTGGCGGGCGCTGGCCGATTTCTACCGGGTTGGCTTCCCCCGATTATACCGCTCCCTGCTACCCTGGACGAGCAGCGCCTTTCTGCTCTTTGCCGCCGCAGCGCTGGCCGCCTTCTTCCTCGTCTGGCGCAGCCCGCAGGCGCTGGTGGTGCTGCAGGGCCCGGGCATCCGGCCGCTGATCGAGCAGGTGGAACGGGGCGAACTCTGGACCGAGATCGCTCCCACCGCGCGTTCGGCGGCGGCCGGGCTGATCCTCACCAACAACATCCGCGTCATGTTCCTTACCTTTGCCGGCGGTGTCACGGCGGGGCTGCTCACGCTCTGGGTCATCGTCTCGAACGGGCTGGGGCTGGGCGGCGTCTTTGGGCTGCTGCAGGCGCACGGCATGGCCGATGGGCTGGCCAACTTCGTGGTCGCGCACGGCTTTATCGAACTGAGCGTGATCTTTCTGGCCGGCGGCTGCGGGTTGGCCATGGGCGATGCGCTGCTGCGCCCCGGGCTGCTCAGCAGGCGCGACGCGCTGATTGGGCGCGCCCGCCAGGGGGTGCAGGCGATCCTGGCCAGCGTGCCGCTGCTGGTGCTGGCAGGGCTGATCGAGGGTTTCATCAGCCCCAGCGCGCTGCCCTTCTGGTTCAAGCTGGGCGTGGGGCTGGCCACCGGCGCCGCGCTGCACACCTACTGGCTGCGCGCTGGCCGCACCCCCGCCCCGCAGGAGATGCTGTGAAGACCCGATTCCCCGAACGCACCTGCTACCGCCTGGGCGAGTTGACGGTGCCGAACTGCTTTCTGCGCCTTGACGAGCACTTCGACGCTGCCTTCAGCCTGGAGCTGCCCAACGCGCCGCAGACCGAAGTGGCCGTGCTGCTGGCCGAAAGCATCTGCGCCCGCATGGCCGAAATCGAGATGTACGCCTACCAGATCGGCGACGCGCGCAAGCGGCAGAAGATGGACAAGGAGGGCGACATCCGCGCCGCAATTCTGACGCGCGCCTTCTTCGTGGGCTACTTGGGCGCCGCGCGCGCCTTGATCGACGCCTGCGCCGGCGCGCTCGTGATCCTGCATGAGCTGCAACTGCCGCGCGCCCAGCGCTCGTTCGCCTCGCCCGACTTCTGGGCGGTGCTCGTGGAACGCAAACCCAGCGTACACCGGCGCTACCATATGCTGCGCCTCTTCTTCAATGAGATCTTCCGCTGGAATGACGAGAGCACCGACCGCGTGCCCCCGCTCGAGGTGCTCTACGCCACCTTTGGCCAGTTCTCTACCCGCGACGCCCAACTGCGCGTGCTCGACGAGAACGACACCGACCTGGTGACGCTCGCCTACAGCCGCCGCACCTTCAACTGGGTGGACCCACTGGCGCTGCACGACAAATGGCGGCCGCAGTTCGTCGGCCTCTGCGAGAAGCTCTGCGACGAAATCCGCCTCGCAGTCCCCATCCGCGAATAGGCGCCACACAGACCTGCGCGCTGCACAGCGCTGCGCCACTCTGTACGAAGCGCCCAGAGTGTGTACAATGGAGGAGCATCACAACCCGGCCTGCGGGCGCACGCCCCCAGCCCCACCAGCGTGAAGGGTTCCATGAAAGAGCGCATCCTCGTGATTGAGGACGACCGCCACATTCGCGACATGCTGCGGCGCGGCCTCGTCTTTGAAGACTACGACGTCGAGATCGCCGAAAACGGCGAAGACGGCCTGCGCATTGCCCGCGACAAGGTGCCCGACGCCGTGATCCTGGACCTGATGCTCCCCGGCATTGACGGGCTGGAGGTCTGCCGGCGGCTGCGCCAGGTGAGCAATGTGCCGATTGTGATGCTGACCGCACGCAATGCCGTGGCCGACCGCGTAACGGGCCTCGACGCCGGCGCCGACGACTACATCGTCAAACCCTTTGCGTTCGACGAGCTGCTCGCCCGCCTGCGCGCCCTCTTCCGCCGCAACCGGCAAGAGAACCAGGGCGACGCACTCAGCTATGCCGACCTGACGCTCAACGCCCGCACGCGCCAGTGCTTCCGCGCCGGCGCCGAAATCCAGCTCACCGCACGCGAGTTCGACCTGCTCGAGCTCTTCATGCGCCACCCCAACCAGGTGCTGACGCGTGAAGTGATCTACGACCACATCTGGAACTACGACTTTGGCGGCGAGAGCAACATCATCGAGGTCTACATCCGCTATCTGCGCTCGAAGCTGGAAGCGGGCGACCGCAGCCGCCTGATCCAGACGGTGCGCGGCGTCGGCTACGCCCTGCGCGAAAGCTGACCTGGAGCGAAGAGCGAAAAGCGAGAAAGTACACGGAAACAACGGAACTGCTCAAGCTTACAGGTGGGAATGGCCAACAAACGTACCCTACCGGCGTGCTTTTCCCCGTTGTTTCCGTCGTTTCCGTGTACTTTCTCTGTAGTTGTTGTCGTTGCCGCTAACCAGCCATGACCATTCGCCTGCGCCTTACCCTCTGGTACACCGCCCTGCTGGGGATGACGCTGATCTTCTTCAGCGTCGTCGTCTACTCGGCGCTCTCCACCAGCATCTACGCCCAGATCCAGCAGGATTCGAGCCGCCAGGCCACCGAAGTCGCCAACGCCATCAGCACTCAACTCGAGCGCGACATCGCCAACTTCGAAGAGGGCGGCCGCATCGAGTTGCCCGACCTGAACTTCTTCGCCACCGGCGTCGGCGTCCAGCTAATCAGCCTGCGCGGCGATATTGTGCAGCGCAGCAGCAACCTCGAGAGCATTAACATCCCCTACTACGAATCGGCGCTCAACAACGTGCGCAACCGCAAGAGCCACGAGTTCGAGACGGCTTCGGGCGGCGTGCCGATGCGCATCTACAGCGCGCCGCTGATCGTGGCCGACAGTGTGGTGGGCGCCGTGCAGATCGTGCGCCCGCTGGGCACGGCGCAGGACGCGCTCAACCAGGTCAGCCGCTACCTGATCCTGGGCACGGGGCTGAGCCTGATCGTAGCCGCCGTCGTTGGGGCGTTCCTGGCGCGGCGCGAGCTGCTGCCAATTGCCCACATCACGCGCACCGCCAGCAGTATCAGCCGCGCCAAAGACCTGGACCTGCGCCTTGAGATCGAGGAGACGGGCTCGGAGATCGGCGAGCTCTCTGCTACCTTCAACGAGATGCTCGACCGCATCCAGAAGCTCTTCAAGGGCCAGGAGCGGCTGGTGGCCGACGTCAGCCACGAGCTGCGCACCCCCCTCACCAGCATCCAGGGCAACATGGCGCTCCTGCAGCGCATGTCGGCGCGCCTGGCCGCCAACGAACGCGCCGACGCCGACATGCTCGGCCTCTTCACCGAGATCACCGACGAGGTCTCGAATGAGACAGGGCGCATGAGCACCCTGATCAACGACCTGCTCTTCCTCGCCCAAGCCGACAGCGGCGTCCTCCAGCTGCGCATGGAACCCGTCGAGATGGACACCCTCCTGCTCGACGTCTTTCGCCAGGCGCGGCGGCTGGCCGACCATCACAAGGGCGCCGGCGCCATCGACGTGCGCATCGGCGAGGAGGACCAGGCGCTGGTGTGGGGCGATCGCGAGCGGCTCTACCAGCTGGTGCTGAACCTGGCGGACAACGCCATCAAGTACACCCCCGCCGGCGGCGTGATTACGTTGAGCCTGCAGACAGAGGAGGATTGGGTCAAGGTCTGCGTCGAAGATACGGGCATTGGCATGGCGCCCGAGCAGAAGGAGCACATCTTTGAGCGCTTCTTCCGCACCGACAAGGCGCGCAGCCGCGAGCAGGGCGGCAGCGGGCTGGGGCTGAGCATTGTGCTCTACCTGGCGCAGGCGCACAGCGGCCAGATGACGGTGGAGAGCACGCTAGGCCAGGGCAGCACCTTTACCCTCTGGCTGCCCGAGTACATCCCCGACGCGTCCCAACCTGCGCCGGCGCTGCCGGTGGTGCAAACCGCCCCAGCCACCGCTGCGCTAGTGGGCGAAGACGGCGCCGCCTCTGCGCCGCCCGTCCCCTCCGCCGACGAGCCAGTGTTCGCCGAAGCGTCACGCGCCGGCTAAGCCGGATCTTCCGCCCGCACAAGAAGCAGAGCCCGGCCGAGTCGACTCGGCCGGGCTCTGTTGTCTACTCTGCGGCGCAGCAGTGCGGCTATTCAGGCAGCTGCATCGACTCGAGCAGCTCCAGGATCGTCGCTTCCTCCGCCTCCACCGCATCCGGCGCGCCAAAGAAGACCAGCGCCGCCATCTCCGAGGGGAAGATGGTCATGTACATCGTAATCGCCATCAGCACGCCCTCTTCCACCTCCACATCACCCACGATGCGCAGGGTGCCGGCCGAGCGCTCACCGCCGGGGAAGGTGGCAATGCGCGACTCGTCGACGGTGATCGCGTCGTCGCTGCCCAGGTTCAGCCCACCGACGATCTCTTCGAGCATCTCCTGCATCTCGTCGGAGTCGACCTCGCCGGCGGTTGCGCGCGTAAAGAGCAGCAGCTCCTCTTCCGAAGGGGAAAGGCCGGTCGCCATCATCGCGCCCACGATCCCCAGCGTCGGGTCGGCCACGGTGACGCCCATCGTCTCATCGGCCGTCGGCGAATAGAACCAACCCGGCGGCACCGTCAGCGTAAAGTCACCGTTCGGGGCGCCAACTTCGTCGCCTTCGTCGCCCGCCTGCGTCATCGTCATCAGCTCGCGGTCGACCAGGATCGAGGACACCAATTCATCCGTCGCCGCCTCGTAGGCAGGCCACAGATCGTCTCCCACACCGGCAAAGATGGCGAGCACATCGGCGCCGAGGACCACGAAGTAGAGCGCGCCATCCACGATGCCCTCGTCGCCCTCGCCGCCGCTGTAGCCCACGCGCAGGATGGGCAGCCCGTCCTCCGTCAGCGAGCGCGTCATCGAGACGAGCTCGGTGTCTGTGCCGAAGGTGGTGAGGAAGGCATCGACGTTACCTTCAATAATGGGCAGGATCAGCATGCCGGGGAAGTCGCCGCCCGATTCGTTGACCTCGACGCGAAAGCCGGTGGCCTCGTCGGCAAAGGAGAGCAACGCGCCGTCGTCATCTTCACGCATCGTCCAGTTCTCGGGAGCGAGCAGGCTGATGCCCTCGGCGTTGATTTCGACCGTTTCGCCGATCACGACATCCTCACGCGCGACCGGCTCGTCCACCGGTACATCAACCGCAACATCCACCGGCGCCGCAGCGCCCGCCACGCCAGACGCGCCGGCCACCGCGCGAGCACTCTGCACCACGGCGGCAACCACCACCGGGTCCAGCGTACCCTCCTGGGCCGGCGGGGCAGCCAGCGCGGCAACCGGTGTCACCAACAGCGCGCTCGCCATCAACAGGGCGCGCGTGGTCTTCCAAAGGGAGCTGCGACTTGGAATGAGGTTCGGCATGAGTCAGCCTCCTTGGCTCAGGATAACGGGTCGTGGGTGGCCGGGTGATGGCTGGCCTGGTGGCGGCAAGGCAGCAGCGCGCCGGGCTGCTGTGCAACGGGCTGCTATGCAACGGGCTGCATAGCTATGGTACGGAGCGCCGGCTATTCAGGTTCCACATCAATGGTTCGAAATGTGGCCAACTCGGCGCTCTCGCCGCTAGCCGGCGCAGGCGTCCCCTTGCTGTGCACCCGGCGCCCGGTGGAAGGGGCGGGCAGGAAGGTCACGTGCGACTGGTTGTGCTCCTCGGCGCTGCGCGGTTCCAGCGGCAGCGCAAGAAAGAAGGTGGCGCCCCGGCCTGGCTCGCTGCGCACCCAGATCGAACCGCCGTGGGCGTCGAGGATCGCCTTGCTCAGGAAGAGCCCAAGCCCTACGCCGGCGGTGCCGCGACGCAGGCTACTGTCCACCCGGTAGTAGCGGGAAAAGATGCGCGCCGCCTCCTCTTGCGGGATGCCGATGCCCTGGTCGGCCACATAGAGCAGGACGCGTGGTTTCTCTTCGCTCTGCTCGCGCCAGCCGCCAATGCGGATTGTGCCGCCTTCGGGCGAATACTTGATGGCGTTTGTGAGCAGGTTGGCCAGCACCTGGCGCAGCCGCTCTTCGTCAGCCCAGATCGTGGGCAGCGGCTGCGGGATATCGACTTCGATTGTGTGCTGCACCGACTGTGTGCGGAAGGCTGCGGCGACGCGGTTGATCAGGTTGTTCAGGTTCACGTCGGCCCAGTCGAGCTTGAGGCCGCCGGCCTGAATGCGGCTCACGTCGAGCAGGTTATTGATCAGCGCCTCGAGGCGGTCGGCCTCCTCCTCGATGATCTCCAGCCCCTGGCGCGCAGTCTCGGGGTCCCAGTCGGCGTCGGGGCGAGCCAGTGTCTGCGCATAGCCTTTGATCAGCGCCACCGGCGTCTTCAGCTCGTGGCTGATGATCGAGGTGAAGGTGCTCTTGATCTCTTCCTCCTCGCGGAAGCGGGTGATGTCGTGCACATTGGCGATGACGTTGATGAGCTTGCCGCTTTCGCTATAGAGGGGCGAGAAGGTGACGCTGACGCTCAGCCGTTTGCGCCCCGGCAGATCAAGGTCCCCTTCGCAGTGGAGCGTACCGGCCTCGAACTCGCTGCTCAGCTCCAGTTGCTCGTCGCCGCAGAGGTCGGCGCCCTGCACGTTGACGAGCGGCAGCAGGTCGGCGCAGCTTTGGCCCACGGCCTGCTCGGGCTCGACGCCCACCATGTTAGCCAGCTCCTGGTTGACCAGGAGCACGCGGCGGCGCGCATCCAGAATCATGATGCCATCGAGGCTGCTCTGGACGATGGTTTCGAGCCGGCTGCGCTCGGTTTCGAGTTGGTGGTAGAGGCGTGCGTTGCGCACGGCAATCGCCGCCTGGTCGGCAAAGCCCTGCAGCACCTGCCAATCGAGCGAGGTAAACGCGTACTCGCCGCGGAAGAGGTAGATGACACCGAGCAGCTCCTCTTCCACCAGCAGCGGCAGACCCACCACCTGGCCCAGCGGCGAGCCGAGCTGCTCTTCGACCTGGCGCACGCGCCGCTGCAGGTCGGCAAAGTAGGGGTTGCCCTGCGGCGCATCGCTCTCCTCCTCGACGAGGATGGGCGGGATATCGAGCAGCGGCTGGAAGAAGGCGAGCAGGTTGGCGGGGATGCCGTAGACGGCGCGAATCTGGAAGCGCGCCGGCTGCTCCTGCGGCGGCAGGATGCTGCCGGGCAGGCGGGCGGGGCTCTCGCCGCTCTCGTCACTGCCATCGTTCTCGCGTGCCAGCACAATCAGGCCGGCGCGGCAGCCCACCAGCTCGGCCGCGCTGCCCAGGATCAACCGCAGCAGGCTGGGCAGTTCGAGCCGCGACGTCATGGCGCGCGAGATGCGCAGCAGCAGTTCGCGCTGCCGCAGCTGGTAGGTGGCAAGCAGGGCCGGAGCATTCATGGGGTGAGTATACGTGCTGCGTGGGGCGCGTTCAAAGCGCCGCGCCGGGGGCGGCTGGTGCACCGGCGAGCCTAGCGAAGGCTCTGGGCGGTGAAGCTGTCGGGGAGGAGCGCGGCCACACTGGTGGTGCGGAAAGCGCCGTTTTCATCGCAGATGTAGAGGGGCATTGCAGGGGGGGCCAGCTCGGCCAGCACCTGGCGGCACGAACCGCAGGGCGAGCCGCCGTCGCGCGTGGCCACCGCCAGCGCCACAAACTGCCGCCGCCCCTGCGCCACGGCTGCCGTCAGCGCCACCCGCTCGGCGCAGATCGTGGCGGGATAGGCGGCGTTCTCCACATTGCAGCCGTAGATCACCTCGCCCTCGGCCGTCAACAGCGCCGCGCCCACGGCGTAGTGGCTGTAGGGGGCGTACGCGCGCCGCCGCGCCTCGAGCGCATGCGCCACCAGCGCCTCGGCGTCAAGCGCGAATGAGGCGGCTTGGCCGGCTACGAGCTGCGCAGCATCGGGCGCACCGTCAGGTTCAGAGTGGTTCATCCTGGCATCCATGGCAGCGAGCAAAGCACGAACGGGAAGGATCGGGCTGCTGGTTCAGGCGCGGCGGTCGGCCGGCGAGACGCGCAGTGGGTTGGCTGGCTGCGTGGGCTGGCCGGCGGTGGGTGCGGGCGGCGACGCGGCGGATTGCGCCTCGCCCCCGCCAACTGAACGCTCCGGCGGGGCAACGCGCTCGACGCGCACAGTGCGGATGCGGCGCCCCTCGATCGCCAGCACCGTAAAGCGCCAGCCCAGCATCTCGAGCGCCTCGTTGACCTGCGCCACATGGCCCAGCCGCCCCAGCAGCAGGCCGCCCACGGTGTCGGCCTCTTCGTCCTCAAAGTCCACATCAAGCAGCTTGCCCAGCGTGTGCAGGTCCAGCCGGCCGTTGAGCAGCCAGGCATCTACGCCCGCCGCCTGCGACATCGCCTCCTCGGCGCTGTCGAACTCGTCGCGAATCTCGCCGACGATCTCCTCGATGATGTCCTCGATCGTCACCAGCCCCGAGGTGCCGCCGTACTCGTCGGCCACAATCGCAATGTGCACGCGCTGCTTCTGCATCTCGGCCAGCAGCTGGCGCACCTTCTTCGTCAGCGGCACAAAGGCGGCCGGGCGCAGCAGCGAACGCAGCGGCGCATCCGTGTTCTGCTGGGCATAGGCGCGCAGCAGATCCTTGGCATAGACGAGGCCGATGATCTGGTCGATGCTGCCCTGGAAGACGGGGATGCGGCTGTGGCCCGCGCGCAGCACCGTCTCGACGGCCTCGCTGAGCGGTGTCTTCTCCTCGAGCGCAACCATCGACGTACGCGGCACCATCACCTCGCGCACCACGGTCTCGTTCATCTCGAGGATCGAGGTGATCATCTCCTTCTCGCTCTCCTCGATCTCGCTCTCTTCGCCGTCGTTGGGCAGCACCAGGCGCGTGCCGTCGTCCGAGAGCAGGATCGAATCCTCCTCCTCGTCGAGGCCAAAGCGCAGGTTCTCGCTCAGCCCGCGCAGCGCCCACGCCACCGGCGCCAGCAGCGACATCACGCCCAGCATCCAGGGCGCCATCCGTACGGCCCATTCGGTGGGGCTGCCCTGCACCACCAGGCGCACAGCCAGTTGCACCAGCACCAGCAGCAGCCAGAGCAGCAGCGGCGCCAGCACCCAGAGCCAAATCGAGTCGCGCAGTGCGCTCTTCTGCACCAGGCGCGCCACCACCACGCCCAGCAGCAGCAGCCCCGCCACACGCATCAACATCGCCGAGACTACCCAGCGCCGGCGGTTATCGCGCGTGCGCTGTACCGCCTGCGCCGCCGGATTGCCGCCTTCGGCCAGGCGGTGGATTTCGCTGCGCGAGGCCAGCGCCAGCGCCGCGTCCACCATCACGGTGGGAAGATAGAGGGTCAGGCCCATCGCTGCCAGCAGCAGTTCAGGCCATAAGGGAACCACAGAATATATCCTTGTCTACTGCGGCGCAGAGGGTTCTGCTGCCGCCTTCGTCGCTGCCGTGGGCGTCTTCTCAATCGAAGCGGGCTGCCGGGCCGGCAGCGGTCGCGCCGGCACACCCACCACCAGCTCGCCCGGCGCGACGTCGTGCGTCACCACCGAGCCGGCGCCCGTGCGCCCCCCTTCGCCAATCACCAGCGGCGCCACCAGCATCGTGTCGCTGCCGATGAAGACGTTGCGGCCGATCTTCGTCTTGTGCTTGTTTGCGCCGTCATAGTTGCAGGTAATCGTGCCGGCGCCGATGTTGGTCTCCTCGCCGATCTCCGCATCCCCAATGTACGAGAAGTGGCCCATCTTGGTTCCGGCACCCAGGTAGCTGTTCTTCACTTCGCCAAAGTTGCCCATGTGCACGCCCTCGCCCAGGTGCGCGCCCTTGCGCAGATGGCCAAACGGCCCCACCTCGCTGTGGGCGTCCATGCGCGCCTGCTCCACCACCGACCAAGCCACCGTGCAGCCGTCGCCAATCATGGCGTCCACCAGTTGGCTGTGCGGGCCGATGCGCGCCCCGGCGCCGATTGTGGTCTTCCCTTGCAGCAGCGTGCCGGGCAGCAGCACCGTGTCTGGGCCAATCTGCACATCGGCGTCGATCCAGGTCGTCGCCGGGTCCATCACCGTCACCCCGGCCAGCATGTGGCGCTCGGCGATGCGGCGGCGCAGCATGGCTTCGGCCTGCGCCAGATGGACGCGCGTGTTGATGCCGTCCACTTCGTCGGCCGGCGCGGGCAGCGCCACCACCGGGCGGCCGCCGGCCACGGCAAGCGCCACCAGATCAGTCAGGTAGAACTCGCCCTTGCGGCTGCGCTCGATGCGGAAGAGGTTGTCGCGCAGCCAGTCGCCGTCGAAGCAGTAGATGCCCACGTTGAGCTCGCGCAGCGCGCGCTGCTCGGACGTACAGTCCACCTCTTCCACAATCGCCTGCAGCGGGCCGTTTGGGTTGCCATTCTGGCGCACCACGCGGCCAAAGCCTTGGGCGTCGTCGCGCACCACGGTGAGCATGGCAAAAGCGGCGCCCTCTTCGGCGCGCGCCTGGGCAAAGCGGGCCAGCAGCGCCTGCAGCGTCTCGGCGCGCAGCTGCGGCATGTCGCCATAGGTGACCACGACGGCATCGGGCGCCGCGCCGTCGCTCGGCCAGAGCAGCGGGGCCGCCTGCTGCAGCGCATGCGCCGTGCCCAGCAGCTCGGCCTGCTCTACAAAGTCCACGCCGGCGCCGATCTGCTTGCGCACCCGCTCGCTGCCGTGGCCCACCACCACGATCGGCCGCCGCACCGCCACCGGGCGCACGGCCTCGAGGCACCATTCGATCATGGCGCGGCCGGCCACCGGATGCAGCACCTTGGGCAGCGTCGATTTCATGCGCGTGCCATAGCCGGCAGCCAGCAGCACGGCGGCCACGTCGAGCGCCGGCGCTTCGTTGGAAGGCAAAGAACTGTTCACATCCATCTCACTTCACGCGCATCGCGCGGTTAGGGTTGGCAAGCGCACGCACGAAAAGATAAAAGCCAGGCGCGCCCGGCAGGCCGAGCGGGGCTGGCTGGAGGCGCAACCTGTACTCACTCCATGCTCAAACAATGTCCGACTCGGACGCATGCCAATCAGGACAAAGGTGGTTGGCGAGCGGCATGGCCGCACACTGTCTCCCTATTGTAGCACGCCAAGAGAGAATGGCGGGTACGGAGCGTATGGCTGCGTTTGAATACGCCCCCTGCCAAAAACAAAAGCACCCGCCTGGCATGGGCGGGGTCTGTGCGTGTGTGTGCGTGTGTGTGGGGGTGGGGAGCAGAAACGGGGGGGATGGAGGGAGGGGTTGTGTGTGGGAGTAGGGAGGA
>WBZP01002190.1_pt2 | contig 17136 bp, 17 predicted proteins | sample 5204301 | NCBI WGS metagenome assembly WBZP01 (sample SAMN12412401, study PRJNA552823) | activated sludge metagenome | isolation source: activated sludge from nitrification reactor of wastewater treatment plant... | place: USA: Pennsylvania | collected 2017
TAGGAGCTGACCAAAAATCATGGAGATCAAGATCGGCGTACAAAACACGCCACGCGAACTGATCATCGACGTCGACGAAGACTCCGATCAGATCCAGCAATTGATGACCGACGCATTGCCCGACGGTGTTTTCAGTGTCACGGATGCCAAGGGTCGACGTCTCATCATCCCAGCAGCAAGCATCGCCTACCTAGATGTCTCGACCACGATCACCGGAACGGTCGGATTCAGGTCATGACCATTTCAGGTGATGACTGGGTGATCTAACACACCGCTGGGCAACGCAGAACAGTTGTGCACGTCAATAGAAATGAGGAAGACACATGTCCGCATTGGCGCTCCCGCTCCTAGCCACTCCTTCATGGACCATCGGCGGGATCATCTTCACACTCATCGGTGGTCTGATCATCGGCCTTCTGGGCAAACTCGTAGCCCCAGGTGATCGTGACAGCATCCCACTCTGGCTCACGCTCCTGTGCGGCGTGGCTGGCATGCTGATTGGCACCTATGTCTACACCGCGCTAGGTGGATCGGAGAGCACCCGAGGCATCGATTGGTTGCGCCACATCGTGCAGGTCATCGTTGCTGCGGTGCTCGTGGTCGTTGCTGCCGGCATCACCGGTCGCGGCGCCAAGAAGTAGCCGCCTCCCGACGGCGTTCAGCTCGCCAGGCCGAGGGTTTCCATGCGTTGCGCATGCCCCTCGGTCAGGCGGGTGAACATCCGAGTCAATGCGGCCAGGTCTAGCCCAGGTCGGTCGACTCCGCCTGCCAGCAGGGCAGCCAAGGAGTCGCGCTCAACTGCCACGCGCTGAGCTTGAGACAACGCCTCCCCCATCAACCGGCGACCCCACAGGGCGAGACGCCCGGCCACCCGTGGGTCGTCTTCGATTGCCTGGGTGACCCGAGCTACCACAAAATTGGCATGGCCAGCGTCATCGAGGGAATCCACGATCAACTTGCGCGTCCCGGCATCGAGAAAGGCAGCGATCTCGGTGTAGAAGTCGGCAGCAAGTTGATCTCCCACATAGGCCTTGATCAACCCTTCAAGCCAGTCGCGAGGCGCGGTCTTTGCGTGAAAATCGTCAAAGGAGGCCACGAAGGGTTGCATCGCCAAAGCCGGATCGACTCCCAATGCATTGATCCGGTCGAGCAAGGGCTCGATGTGGTCGAACTGGACCTTCGCCATCTTGCCCAGAGCCAACTTGTCGTGGAGGTCGGTGGCCAACTTGGCGTCCTCGACCAGTCGCTCGAAGGCAGCAAGCTCGCCATAGGCGATCGCGCCCAAGAGGTCGACGATTGCCTGTCGATAGGCAGGGTCATTGAAGGCCACTGAATCCACGTCCGAGGCAGGGATTTCGGTCATGGCGCCACCTTACCGATAGACTGCACCAAGACCTTCGCTTGAGGTGTCCTGCCAAGACGCCTCGCGTAGCGTCAGTTTTTGGTAATCCGCAGGCCATGACACATGGAAATTCATGGTGGCCTGCTCGCATAGAACAGGCACAATCCTGACTACTTTCAAAGAACTCGGCGTACTCCCTGAGATCGCAGACGCACTCGCCCGAGTCGACATCACCACCCCGTTTCCGATCCAGGAGATGACCTTGTCGGTCGCTCTGATGGGCACTGACCTGATCGGTCAGGCCCGCACCGGCACCGGCAAGACCCTCGCATTCGGCATCCCAGTGCTGCAGCGCTCAGTCGCCCCGCATGATCCCGATTACTCCGAGCTGGCGGCACCCGGCAAGCCACAGGCGCTGATCGTGGCCCCAACGCGCGAGCTCGCGATCCAGGTGAGCTCAGATCTGACGCTTGCTGGCTCAGACCGGGGCCTACGGATCCTCACGGTGTACGGCGGGGTCCCCTACGAGCCCCAATTGGATGCCCTCACAGAGGGTGTCGACGTGGTCGTGGGCACTCCGGGTCGCCTGATCGACCTGATGGACCGCAAGTGCCTGGACATCTCCCATGTCAAGTGCCTCGTGCTGGACGAGGCCGATGAGATGCTGGACCTCGGCTTCCTTCCTGATGTCGAGAAGTTGCTGCGTAACACGCCAGAGACCCGCCAGACGATGCTGTTCAGCGCGACGATGCCAGCCGCAATCGTTGGACTGGCTCGCATGCACATGCGCCATCCGATGAACATCCGCGCCGAGCACAGCACCGACAATCAGACCGTGCCTGCAACGGCACAGTTCATCTATCAGGCACACGATCTGGACAAACCCGAGATGGTGGCCCGGATGCTCCAGGCTGAAGGCGCCGACTTGGCGATCGTGTTCACCCGCACGAAACGACAGGCCCAACGCGTGGCCGACGATCTTCAGGAGCGCGGCTTCAACGCCAGCCCACTGCATGGCGACATGGCGCAGACCGCTCGTGAACGAGCCCTCGCAAAATTCCGTGAAGGAAAGCTCCAAGTGCTGGTTGCCACCGATGTGGCTGCGCGAGGCATCGACGTCTCCGGGGTCACGCACGTGGTCAACTACACCTGCCCCGAAGACGAGAAGACCTACGTGCACCGCATTGGCCGCACCGGACGCGCAGGCGCCTCTGGCACAGCGGTCACCCTGGTGGATTGGGCCGATCTGCACCGCTGGAAGATGATCAACAAGGCACTCGATCTACCCTTCGACGAGCCCGCAGAGACCTATTCCAGCTCAGAGCACTTCTTCCACGATCTCGGCATCGTGCCGGGCACCAAGGGCCGCCTCAAACCTCCCAGCGACTCTGCTCCCGCCAAGAAGAGCCAGAAGTCCGGTCAGCGCTCAGGCCAGAAGGCAGCTGGCCAAAAATCTGGGCGGGCCCAATCCGATGGCAAACAAGCCGCTGGCTCTGAGAGCAATCGTCGCAAGCGCAATCGTCGGCGTACGCGCGGCGGACAAGGCAGCAGCCCCAAGGCCAACTCCGAAGGATAGACTCCTGGGCACGGCCCGATATCTAGGCCGTAACCACCACAGGGGTGCCGTCTTGGGCGAAATCCCACATCTGCTTGGCATCACTTAGCTTTTGTCGGATGCAGCCATGCGACTGCGGCGTGCCCAACTCAGAGACCCGTTGAAGCATCCGGCCATCCTTCGTCGGGATGCTGTGGAAGCCGATCGCCGCACGCTCGCCACGAGTGAATCTGACGAAATACTCCATCTCGCCTGAGTCGTCGATGCCGACCGCTTCACGCGAGCGCGAATAGACGGCATAGCTGCCTGGCTTGAGATTGTCGGTGAGACTGCCAGAGACAAGATAAGAGTCTTGGACCCGACCGCGGTCGCTGATCAGCCAGACCCGCTGATCACTGATCGAGAAGACCACCCGGCGCCCCTGACCGGAGTTTGCGGGCACTGACTCCTTGGCAACCTGCGATTGTGCGGACTGAGGCTGGACGGGCGCGGTTTGGGCCATCGGGCTCGGGGCAGGCTCACTCGGGGTCGGCGTGACCACCGGCAAAGGAGTTGGGGTCACGACCGCCGCACGCAGCGCGGCCTCTTGCATCAATTCGGGCGCATTTCCAACACCAGCGGCATGGTGGGCCGTGGGAGACCCCTGGCTCCCCTCAGGGATCACCCCGATCAGACCCCCCACGGCGATGGCAGTGATCGATGTCGCTGCGCCGAAGGCGAGGAGCCGACCATAACGTGGTCGAAGGGTAGGACTCGTTTGCGCCCGACGGGCCCCAGCACGCTCAGGCTGAGCCCGGTGGGAGGTTGCCACGCGACGACGCTTGGGCTGATATGCCCTACTCGACGGCGGCGGCTCCCTGCGATGCTGACCCATGAGTCGTCCTAGCCCCTCGCGACCAGACTCTGAGCGACCTCACGATAGGCATCAGCACCTTTGTTGGTGCGTGCAGTCGCCAAGATCGAACGGCCTGCAGCTGGCGCTTCGGCAAATCTGATCGACTTGGGGATCGGCGGCGTGACCACCTCTAGCTCATAGGTCTGCGAGATGTTGTCGAGGACTGCGCGGGAGTGATTGGTGCGACCGTCAAACAGGGTGGGCAAGACCCCCCAGACTTCAAGATCGCGGTTGGTGAACTTGCGTACGTCGTACACGGTGTCGAGCAATTGGCCCACGCCCCGGTGGGAGAGAGTCTCACACTGCAACGGGATCAGCACGCCCGTCGCCGCGGTCAAGGCAGCAACCGTCAGCACCCCCAGCGAAGGAGGGCAATCGAGCAAGACCCAGTCGTATTCTCCGAGGTCTTCCAGTGACCCTCGGATGACGTATTCACGTCCGGTGCGGGTCAACAGATCCGCTTCGCAGCGCGCCAACTCAATGGTCGCGGGCAGCAGGTCAACCCCGTCCTCAGTGGTCACTATCACCTCGCGTGGATCCTGCCCCTTGGTCAACACCTGGTGGACTGAGTCCTCCAGGTCTTCAGGGTCAATACCCAAGCTGAAGGTGAGACAGGCTTGTGGATCGAGGTCAACCAGAAGCACTTTGTGACCAAGCTCAACCAGCGCGACCCCGAGTGAGGCGACCGTGGTCGTCTTGGCCACGCCGCCCTTTTGGTTGGCAATTGCGAGAACAGTGGGAGATGACATCGGTTCCATTGTGCCGTACCCGCCCACTGATCTGCTTCAAGGCTGCGGCATGCTGTGGGGCATGTCACCAAAGTCGATGCGCGTGCTCCCACCTGGCACAGTCATGATCACGGGGGCCACCGCTGGCCTGGGCCTGGAATTTGCCGAACAACTTGGAGCCCAAGGACACCCGCTAGTGCTGGTGGCTCGCAATCTCGAGCGCCTCAAGGAGGTCGCCGCGGAGCTGGAAAACAAGTACGGCGTGGCCGTCACCACGATTTCGGCCGACCTCACCAATCGCGCCGATGTCGACAAGGTCGCACTCAGGCTTGGCGACCAGAAAGACCCGATCGAGATCTTGATCAACAATGCCGGTCATGGTTTGAAGCAGAGCTTCTTGGTCAATGACGTAGAAGACGAACAGGCCCATCTCGACATCCACGTCACCGCGCCGATGCGCCTATCGCATGCCGCCTTGCGCTCGATGACCCAACGCGGCCACGGCGCCATCATCAATGTCGCGAGCGTTGCTGCCTTCCTGCCCCGGGGAAGCTATTCCGCTGCCAAGGACTACATGGTGAAGTTCAGCGAATGGGCCAACAGCGAGTTCGCCGACCAAGGCGTCACCGTGATGGCGCTGTGCCCTGGCTTCACGCGCACTGAGTTCCATCAGCGGATGGATGTCTCCGCAGACTCCGCCCCAAAATATCTCTGGCTCGAAGCAGACCGCGTGGTGTCGGAGTGTTTGGCAGATCTGGCAGCAGGCAAGGCCATCTCGATCCCCAGCAAGCGTTACAAGGCAATCGTTGGCGCCGCCACGATGATCCCTTCAGGGGCCTTGCGACGCTTCCAGAGCATGGGCCGCAAATAGGACCATCCGCTCAGTAGTCCACCGGGTCACGGGAGATCGGGCAGGTCATGCAGTGGCCTCCACCACGACCACGACCCAGCTCCGCACCAACGATGGTGATCACCTCGACACCTGCCTTACGCAACAGCGAGTTGGTCAGCGTGTTGCGGTCATAGGTGAAGACCACGCCGGGCTCAAGCGCGACCGCATTGTTGCCGCTGTCCCATTGCTGGCGCTCGGACTGATAGACATCTCCGCCCGTGGGGACTTCATTGAACTTGTCCAGTCCGAGCGACCCAGCCACCACATCGAGGAATCTCTGGTCGCCCTCATCTGTGATCTCGAGACTGCCTTCTCCATCACCGGGCCGCAGCGAGAAGGTGTGGATGCCGTCGACGATTGACGGATAGTAGGTGACCACATCGCGGTCCACGAAGGTGAACACCGTGTCCAGGTGCATGGCTGCTCTCAGTTTGGGCATTCCGGCGATGATCACGCGCTCTGCTGCTCCTTGGGCAAACAGGGCCGAAGCGACCTGGGTGATCGCCTGGCGTGAAGTGCGCTCGCTCATCCCGACGAGCACCACACCATTGCCGATCGGCATCACGTCGCCACCCTCGAAGGTGGCTTGTCCCCAATCCAACTCGGGGTCACCCCACCAGATCTTCGAGCCCACGTAATCAGGGTGGAATGAATAGATGGCCTTGTAGAGCAAGGTCTCGTCGTGCCGCGCAGGCCAAAAGAGCGGGTTCATGGTGAGCCCGCCGTAGAGCCAACAGGTGGTGTCACGGGTGTAGAGAGTGTTGGGCAAGGGCCGCATCAAATATTCGCGTGCGCCCAAGGACTCCCGGGCCAAGGCGTGGTACGGCGAGCGGAAGTCATCAGGGAGATCGTTGGTGGCCAAGCCACCGATCAGGAACTCCGCGAGTTGACGGGCCCCGAGGGTCTCCAGGTATTCGCGGGTGGCGTCAACCAGACCACTGCCCACTTCGTTGGCCACGATCTTGCGGTCAAGGATCCAGTCTCGCGCCCCGGGCACCTCAAGAGTCGCGGCCAAGAGATCGTGGAGTTCGACGACCTCGACCCCACGATTGGTGAGTTTGTTTACGAAGTCAGCATGATCTCGCTGAGCATTCTCGACCCACATCACGTCGTCGAAGAGGAGATCATCGTTGTTGGTCGGGGTCAGCCTGCGATGTGCCAGCCCAGGAGAGCAAACCAAGACCTTGCGCAACTTGCCGACTTCTGAATGTACGCCGTAGGAAGCCACTGGACTCTCAGACATCAGTTGATCTCTCTTCTCAAATGGATGGATTGGACAAGCACGTTAGAGGACTATTCGACCGGTGGCCAGGGCAAAGACACCGAATGCTCCACCAACCAGAATCGCTGCCAACAGACACAACTCCGCCGGTGTGAACAATCGTCGGTCTCGCTCGCTGCGGGCCTTGACATAAAGGATGGTGGCCGGGGCCAGGACCACCGTGGACAGCAACAAGAACTGCAGGCCAGCCGCATCCACCAAGAACATCGTGTAGGCCACGGCCACACCGGCAATAATCGTCTCGCGGCGGCGTACCCCATTGGAGACGTCTTCGTAGCTCTCCCCAGTCAGGCCGAGTTTCAAGGCATAGGCAGCGGCCAAGAAATAGGGAATCAAAGCCAGGCTCGTGCACAAGTCGAGCAGGAAGTTGAGTGAATCGCTGACCACGAAGGTCAACGCCAGCACTCCTTGCACCGCCAACGAAGTGACCACCAGCGCCGTGATCGGCGTGCCATTGTGATCTTCCTTGGCCAAGAAGGCAGGGAAATCTTCGCTACGAGCGGGGATGAACATCACCTCTGCTGCCATCAGCGTCCAGGCCAGATAGGCACCCAAGACCGACACGATCACGCCGACGCTTATGAAGATCTCTCCCCAACCACCTACTACCGAGGCGAACAAACCCACCATCGACGGCTGTCGGGTAGCGGCGATGTCGGGCTGGGAGGCCACGGAATAGCTGGACAACGTGACCAGAGAGAAGATGGCCAGCACGCTCAAGAAGCCCAAGATGGTGGCCTTGCCGACATCCTTGCGGTTCTTTGCATAACGCGAATAGACGCTGGCACCCTCGATGCCCAAGAAGACGAAGGTCGTGATGATCATGGTGTTTCGGACCTGTTCGTTGAGATTGCCCAGATCGCCATAGCCGTAGGCAGTCCAGTTGTCAGCGAAGACACCGGCATCAAAGGCCACGAAGAGCACCACGATGAAGACGAGGATCGGCACGACTTTGAAGATCGTGACGATCCGGTTGATGATCGCGGCATCACGCACTCCGCGAGCAATCAGATAGTGGAAGAACCAGATCGCCACGCTCGACACCGCGGCCGCTAACACGGTGTCGCCGTCTCCGAACGCGGGGAAGAACGCACCGATCGTTGCGGTGATGAAAACCCAGTAAAAGGTGTTGCCGACCACCGCGCTGGCCCAGTAGCCGATCGCGGAGTTGAAGCCGGCGTAGTCACCGAACCCTGCTTTGGCATAGATGAACACCCCGGAGTCGAGGTCAGGCTTGCGGATGGCGAGATTCTGGAAGACGAAGGCAAGCATGAGCATGCCCGCACCCGCGATCGTCCAGGCAATCAGCGAGCCCAAGATGCCAGTAGCCACCCCAAAGCGCGCAGGGAGCGAAAAGACCCCTGCCCCAATCATGCTGCCGATCACCATCGCGGTGAGGGTCGGCAGGCTCATCTTCCCGGAGAGCGTGGCCTCTTCTTTCGTCTCAACGGAATTGGTCACGCGGACTCTCCTTCAAGTACTGGATCGATGCGCTCGATCTTGAAACCAGTCACGCCATACAAGACGCTCAGGATTGGACTGGCATAGCAAAAAACGGCGTAGGGCAAGTAGAGCAAGGTGGAGACACCAAGAGTCGCGCCCATGAAGGCGCCGCACGAATTCCACGGCACCAGAGGGGAAGTGACCGTGCCGCTGTCTGCGGCCAGGCGAGAGAGATTGGTGGGCGCCAAGCCCCGCTTGGCAAACTCAACCCGAAAGATGCGAGCAGGCAGCACCAGCGCGATGTATTGATCACCGGCCACCACATTGAGCCCGAAACCACACGCAAAAACCGTGACGAACAGTCGGCCGGTGCTGTGAGCCGAAGCGATCATCGGATCGATCAACCGCGTGATCAGCCCAAACTTCTCCAAGATCGTGCCGAAGGTGACCGCACCAAAAATCAACCACAGGGTCAACAACATGCTGTCCATGCCACCTCGCGACACCAATCGGTCTACATCTGAGACCCCAGTGGACATGTGAAAGCCCGTCGCCATCGCCTGCCACATGGCCTTGATCGACTCAGTGACCACATTGCCGGCCCCACCCACAAATTCAGCCACCAGATCGGGCTGAGTAAAGGCAGCCAACACGCCAGCAAAGAGTGCCGAGGAGAGCAGGGCCAGCGAGGCGGGCACCTTCTTCACCGACATCACGGCAAGCAGCACCAAAGGCAGCAAGTTGACTGGGTTGATCCAGAAATGCTCCCCCAAGGCATCAAGATCAGTTTCAGTGACCACGGATGCGTTGGGGTCTGGCGTACGGATGAAACCGAGCACGAAGAAGGTGATCAAGGCAATCCCGAATGCCGGCACCGACGTCCAGACTTGACGCTTGATGTGCTCATAGGGATTCACCCCGACCATTTGCGCAGTCAGGATCGTCGTCTCCGACAGTGGCGAAGTCTTGTCACCAAGATAGGCGCCTGAGATCACCGCGCCAGCAGTAATCGCTGGAGAGACATCAAGCATCGTGGCGATGCCGATCAGCCCGACTCCAACGGTGCCCGCTGTGGTCCAGGAGCTTCCAATGCTCAATGCCACAAGCGCGCAAATGATCGCGGCCGCCGCGTAGTACCAACTGGGTGAGAGCACCTGGATGCCGTAGTAGACAAGCGTTGGGATCGTGCCAGACAGATTCCAGGTGCCGATCAGAGCACCAACGCGACTTGGATCGGCCCATCCAGAGCATCAAGCCCAAAGAGGATCAGTGAGCCAGCAATGAGTACGGCGAGGGAAATAAGCGGGATGATCGCATCGGCCAAAGACGGAGTGCGTGGTTGCGTGCCCCCGTGCTCTGCGCTGACGTTGCTAGCCGTCATGTGCTGAGACTCTCACACAACAGGCAACTTGGGCAGACCAAAACCAGAGTTTGTTGGGAGATGCTCTTGCCACTAGGGCAGGCAAACTCGAAGGAAGGTCAGTCTGTCCGTGGGCGGCCAAATGGCATCTCGACCGCCTCCGGGCCAAAACCGGTGACATCAGCCAATAGCCATTCGTCTCGTAGCAGCAGTGCGGCTGACGCGGGCCTCATGATCACCCACAACCAGCGGCCATCGGCCTCCCCCGCGAAGACTCCCGCAGCCAATGGCGAATCATGATTTGTGTCTACCGGCCACAAATGCACTGGGTGCCCGCCGGCACGAAGCTGCACCAAGGCAGGCCCCTTGCCGACCTGATCGCCAGGGTCGAGCACAACTGTGTGCGCAAGGCGCGCTCCGAGGCCGACTCCTGGCTCTTCGGAAACCAAGGTGACCTCAACGTGCCCGTCAAGGTCGCTGGTGCCTGCAGTTGTCGTGAAGGTGCCGAGGGCTTTGGCATCCTCAGCCGAGGCATCAACCACAACGCCAAAGTCACTGATCTGCCAGCCCGGACTCATCGGCCAGGGCACGTATACGGCCACCTCTGCAGCCAACTGCACCAAGCGCGCGAAACTGTCGTAGTCGGGTTGATCTGGGCGCCACAACGGCGTGACATCTCCATGATTGTCGCAACGGAACGGCCCAGAATCTTCTTCAAATCCTGACTGTGGCGCAAACACAGTTGCGCACTTGGGACACGATGCCGTCCAAGACATGATCCCAGCCTAGTCGAACCCCACGACAGGCCATCACGACAACTGCCAGCGACAACACCTTGCCTGTGTGAGAATGCGGGAGTGGAAAAGGATGCGACCAACCGCACACTGACCCCAGCGCGATTGGCGACGAGTGCGGCCTTCTTCTCCCAAGGATTGGTCCTGATCTCGCTGACCACGCGGCTTCCCGAGATCCAGGACCGCTGGCAAATCAGCGAAACAACTCTGTCACTGGTCTTGTTGGCCATGATCTTGATGGCAGGGGTCGGCTCGGTGCTCACCGAGGCCTTGGCTCGGCGTACCGAATCAGCGGTGACCATCCGGATCGGCCTACTCTTCGTGATCCTCGGAGTTGCCGGCGCGAACCTCATCACCACACCGGCCTTGTCAATGTCAGCGATGGTCGTCTACGGCTTCGGGCTCGGCATCGTCGATGCGGCCGGCAATATGCAAGCCGTTGCGCTCGAGCATCGCTACGGCCGAGCCATCCTGCCATCGTTCTACAGCGCTTGGAGCCTCGGCGGGCTCAGCGCAGCCATCTTCACGCTAGTCACCGCCGAGCTTGCCATCCAGATAATCCTGGTGGTCTTGCTGATTCCCTTGATCACCATGATGCTTCCCTTCCTTCGCCGCGTTGGTGACCCTCTCGAGCAGTCACGCAAGGTCGACATCCCTTGGCGCCCAATCGTCATGGTCGGCATCGCCATGGTTGTCTTCTATGCGATCGACACCGCTGCCTTCACCTGGGGGCCGCTCTATCTCGAGCACGTCTTCGACACTCCTGACCGCTTGGTGGCCCTTGCTGCACTCGTCTATCTAGCCGCCTGCATTGCTTCACGGGCCGCAGGTGACCGCCTGGTCGATCGCTTCGGGCCAGTAGTGGTGATCCAGGCTGGAGCACTCATCGGCTGCTTGGCGCTGGTGATAATCGTGGTGGCCCCGAGTTGGGTGATCGCAGTAGTTGGCTTCACCCTTCTGGGCTTGGGCGTGGCCTTCATCGCCCCTCTGAGCTTCTCGGCTGCCGCCAAGATCGCTGGCAACTCCGCCGACCTCAGCCCTGACGAACGAATGGCCAGGGTGGATGCGGTGATTGGGCGCTTCAACCAGTTCAACTACGTCGGAGCATTGATCGGGTCGGTGATGACTGGACTCGTCGGCGCGGGCAATCTCCGGATCGGCTTCGTCGTACCAACCGTCGCGATCCTCGCGCTCCTGCCACTGGCCCGATTCTTCGCCTGGAAGCCAACCAACACTGCCTGATGACTCCAAAGATCAACCGGCCCGGGCCCGGGCCCATACCGGTCGTGCCCGGCTTCGACAAGATCCGCCACCTTCCCGGCGGCCACTCGCACGAAACCTTCCTGGCTGAGCAGAGTGGGCAGACGGTCGTACTCCGCGTGTACGGCGCAGGAGTGCGCACCCGAGGACCAGAGGCCCCCTCGGTGCAGATGGGCGTGCTCCTATTGACGCACGGTCTGATCCCCGTCGCAGAAGTAATCGACTTCAAGGAAGGCCCCAACGCCTACCTGGCGATGAGTCGTCTGCCTGGGGTGTCGCTGCACAAGGTGCTGAAAAGCGCTGATGCCTCGTTGCAAAGACAACTCGGCACCTCCATGGGCGAAATCTTGGGAAGATTGTCTGGCATTGCTCTTTCTGGGCCTGGCCCGTTCCTCGACCACCAACAGACCCTCGGCCCGCTGGACCCTGAGTCGTTCACCTTGACCCAGTGGCTGGACAAGCATTGGGCAGGCAGCGAGTTGGAATCACTGGGTGCACAGGCGCATGAGACCTTGTCAGGCCTGTGTCGCCACAGCGATGGCCTCCTGGCGACGAGCAAACGGGCCTGTCTTACTCATGGGGATCTGAGTCCGCGCAATCTGCTGTGTGATCCAGACGCAGGAGTCATCACCGGCGTGGTCGACTGGGAATTCGCCCACGCCGGACACCCGATGGAAGACGCCGGCAAGTTGATCCGCAGGATCGCTGGATCGGAGTTTGCCGATGCCGCATTGGAGTCCATGTGCCCATGGTTGCCAAAGCCAGAACAGGCGTCGGTGATCCAACTCAAAGAGCGGGCACGAGCAGCCGATCTGTATTGGCTGATCGAGGTTGCCTCGCGGCGTGGACAAACCCCGGCCACCGAGCGCGCTTGGCGCCTGCTCAACAAGATGATCCGGAAAGGCCGACTCCTGGCGGAGTTGTGACCCCGCAACCGCGCTGTGCCCTCGCAACCCCGCGGTGCCCTCGCAACCGCGCGGTGACTACTCCGTCTTGCCGGACCAATTCTTGTCAGGCTGCGGGGTGGGTCGACCCGGCTGTTCACCACCACGGGCCTCAAGATAGTTGTTCTTCGGCACCATCACCTTGCGACGGAAGATGCACACCACTTTGCCGTCTTGGTTGTAGCCAATCGTCTCAACATGGACCACGCCACGATCATCCTTGGACTTGCTCTCCCACTTGTCCAAGACCGTGGTTTCGCCGTACAGGGTGTCACCGTGGAAGGTCGGGGCCACATGACGCAGCGACTCGATCTCGAGATTGGCGATCGCCTTGCCGGAGATGTCGGGCACACTCATGCCGAGCAGGATTGAGTACACATAATTGCCGACGACGACATTCTTGCCGAACTGCGTGGTCTCCTCGGCATAGTTGACATCCAGGTGCAACGGATGGTGATTCATCGTCAACAGACAAAACATGTGGTCGTCGAATTCGGTGACCGTCTTGCCGGGCCAGTGCTTGTAGGTCGCACCAATCTCGAACTCTTCGTAACTGCGTCCAAATTGCATGTCGAGAGTCTCTCAGAGGGTAGCTCTCAACGCACACTCAGTACGCCGGATGCGCCCCGCTCCGCGTCTGTCATCACGTGGTTGACGAACGGATAGTCGCCCGGCTCCTGGGCAGACAATTCCACGAAGCCTCCCTGGGCTGGCAACAGCCCCAGAGCCTGGCTGCCGACCCCTGGCTGCTTCTTGATCAGATAGCGCCCCTCCGACCAGACCGTGTCGAACTGCTCACCCACGACATGGAAGGACAATGGATGGTCGGGGCCAGCATCAAGCACCCAGAAGCGCACGGTCTCGCCCACTTTGGCAGGCAGAGGTCGATATCGATAGGCAAAGGCATAGCCGTTGAAACTCATCATCGGCTTGCTGCTCAGATCGTGCTCTCCCTGCACGAGCACATAGGAACGGTCAACCCTGGGCAGGTCACGTGGCTCGATGACGACTGCTCCGTAGAGCCCCTTGGCGATGTGCAATGACATCGGCATCGTAGAGCAGTGATACATCCAGATGCCGGAGCGATTGGCCTTGAAACGATAGACCAGCGACTCCCCCGGGGCGATCGTGCGCATCACCTTGTTGGGGGCGATTTCACTGGCATGAAAATCGATCGAATGTCCCATGGTGCCGTCATTTATCAGGGTCACCTCGAAGGTGTCACCCACCCGGCCATGAAGCACCGGGCCAGGGGCGCTACCTCCGAACAGCCAACGCTTTTGTTTGATGCCCGGAGCCACCTCAATGGTCTTCTCGGTGACTCGCATCTCGACTCGTCGTACGGTCGGCGGGCCCGGCGGCAGTGGCGGCAGACTCGCATCTGGCGCCTGCCAGTCAGCTGGCGGTTTGGAGTGCATGTCAGCCATGTCGGTTGCCTTGGTCGCCTCATCGTTGGCCAACTCATGGCCCTCATGCGCACCTGAGCCAGTGACGACCACCTGCATGGTCATCCCCATCTGCCGATGCCCCGCAACCGAGCACCAGCCATCCATGGACTTGCCCACGACGCCAACATCGACCTTCTTGGTCTCCCCTTCGCGCATCCGGCCGCTGGATACGCCATTGGCCAAGACCAGATCATGGATCTGCCCGGCCTCCTTGTGGGTCAGTTTGATCACGAGACGATCACCCTTGTTGACAGTGATCTTGTCGGGGAAGAAGCGCATGTCCTTCATCGTGACCGCGACCGTCTTCGTCTTGCCCGTCGGTGTGACATCAGTGCTGCCAGCCATCGAGAAGCCCGCTGCTGCTGGATCCCACATCACCCCTGCACCAACAGCAACGATCAGGGTCGCCAGGGCAGCCACGACCTGCAGGCCGATTGGCTTGGCTGAAGTGTCTGGCGGTGTTGGGGCACCGCCTTCACGCATTGCTCGCATGGCCGCAACGCTCGCCTTGACTGCACCAAGCATGAAGACGATCGCACCCACCAGTGGCAGCAGGATGACCACCGACAAGGTGACCCTGATCGCAGAGATGTCCGTGGCCAACCAGATGGCCAACCCCAGGTTGACGACCAAGACCCGATATACGCCCCAACGGTCAACGACCGCGCTACCGGCCCGGACCACGGAGGGTCCGCCACCAATAACAGAGGGGATCAGATAGGCGAGGGCACCAAAGAGCACCTGGGCCACAAACCCACCGGCAAACACCGGGGTGAGTGCGTCGTACGACGAAAAGACCTGCTCCCAATCGTCGGCCCGCAGCACGTCAACGAACAACCAGATGACCCCGACCAAGAACCAGATGAATCCAGCACCCATCGACCAAGTGGCAAAGTGATCAGGGCGCTTTGCCTTGACAGTGCGAGCGAAGAACACTCCCATGGTCGCCAACCCGACTGCGTAGATGGCAACTCCGGCGGCCGCCAATGGTCTCAAGTCGAGAGCAGCGCCGGCCCACATGGTGAAGATGCCCACGATCAACACGGGAAGTGCTCGGCGAGCCCAGCGCTCAGTGCCATCCACCAGGCGGGTGCGCAGCATCGTGGGCCACAGTGTGCTGGCCGTGCCAATCACGGAGATGCCCACCCAACCCAAGAGGTTGGTGGTCGTATGAGCAAACGCCAGCCGACCTTGGATCTCGGGACCGAAACCAGCCGCTAGGCAAACCCCGAACACGACTCCGACCGGCAACAGCAGCGCGGCCACCAGGTAGTAGCGAGGGGTGTAGTCGAAGCGTGCAGGCAAGGCCCGCTTCATGGCAACAATTAGGGCGTAGGCATGCCAAAGGACCGCCGCGACGACGAGAGTGGCACCCACGATCGTCACCGGCAGCCAACCGCCAACCACTCCGACCACAACCACGAGCACGCCCGCATGCAGCAACTTCAATCGCAACTCCTGCTGCTTGCGATCATCAGCTGGAAGCTTCAACAAGGTGATCACGAAGTGTCGCGACCAGACCATCAGCGAATGCGTCACCGCACCCAACAAGAGGGCATGCACGAGCAGCCAACGTGAGGCAGGGATGGCCGGGTGGGCGAAGGCCACGATTGCGGCGACAATCAACCAGAAGATGCCGGGCCGGTCACGCCACGCCCAATTGCCACGGGCGCCCGCACTCGACCTCTTGTCCTTCTGCGGGGGTTGTTTGCCACTCTGTGGGGCCTGCAGATTATTCACGGTAACAACCGTATAAAATCAATCAACATGAACGCACATCAGCCCTTACACCAAATCGGCAGCCAAGAAGAAGCCACTAGCGGAGGCTGCGGATGCAACGAGCACGACGCCGACATCCCCACGCTCGACGCGACCGTGATCCCGCATGCAATTCGGCATGCGACCATCTTCGGCGCTCTTGCCACCCTGCATCCGGGATTCTCCTTGGATCTCCTTGCGCCTCATGATCCGCTGCCCTTGCTGGCGCAGATCAAGGAGGCTTATCAGGAGACCATGACCTGGAGTTATGTTGAGACCGGACCCCAAGTCTGGCGCCTGCGCTTCACTCGCGCCTGAGTTGACCAATTGGTCGGTCACCCCTTGAGTTGATAGTCCTTTAGGAGTGACCGGCCAATGATCATCTTCTGGATATCGCTGGTGCCCTCACCGATCAACATGAAGGCCGACTCACGATAGAGCCGCTCAATCTCGTACTCCTTGGAATATCCGTAGCCGCCGTGGATCCTAAAGGATGCCTCCACGACCTCGTTGCAATATTCCGAAGCAAGCATCTTGGCCATTCCGGCCTCGACATCCATCCGTCGGCCCGAATCTTTGAGTCGAGCGGCCCGCACCATCATCGTGTGGGCGGCTTCGACCTTGGTGGCCATCTCGGCCAGACGGAATAACACCGCTTGATGCTCAGCAATGGGTTTGCCGAAGGTATGCCTTTGTTGGGCATAGGCCACACCCAACTCGAAGGCTCGCAAACCGATGCCACAGGCTCGAGCAGCCACATTGACGCGTCCGACCTCGACGCCGTCCATCATCTGATAGAAGCCCTTGCCCGGCTCACCGCCCAAGATTTGATCGGCGCTGATTTGGTGGCCGTCAAAGACCATCTCAGTGGTGTCGATGCCCTTGTAGCCCATCTTGTCGATCTTGCCGGGCACCACCACGCCCTGCGCGACCTCACCAAAGCCGGGCTCCTTCTCCACCAAGAAGGTGGTCATGTTCTTGTAGACCGAGTCGGCACCCTCATCGGTCTTGGTGAGTACGGCGACCAGGTTGCTGGAGCCGCCATTTGTCAGCCACATCTTCTGGCCGGTGATGGTATATCCCTCAGCATCCTTGACGGCCTTCGTCGACACTGCCGCGACATCTGAACCCAAGCCAGGCTCTGACATTGAGAAGGCCCCACGGATCTCACCGGTGGCCATCTTCGGAAGGTATTTCTCCTTCTGCGCCTGAGTGCCATGCTTCATCAGCATGTAGGCCACGATGAAGTGGGTGTTGATCACACCCGAAACACTCATCCAGCCCCGGGCAATCTCCTCCACGCACAGGGCATAGGTGAGCAGGGATTCGCCCAGCCCGCCGTACTCCTCGGGGATCATCAGCCCAAAGATGCCCAGCTCTTTCATCCCCTCCACGATCTCGGTGGGGTATTCATCAGCATGCTCCAACTCAGTGG
>WBZP01003453.1_pt1 | contig 17127 bp, 18 predicted proteins | sample 5204301 | NCBI WGS metagenome assembly WBZP01 (sample SAMN12412401, study PRJNA552823) | activated sludge metagenome | isolation source: activated sludge from nitrification reactor of wastewater treatment plant... | place: USA: Pennsylvania | collected 2017
AGAACTCGGGCATCGAGTACAGCGTCAGCGTGACTCCGGTGGAGACCTTGTCGAAGGACTTCCCCCGCTTCCATCCGGCCTTGATGCCGATCCACACACCGATGATCGAGGCCAGCACGATGGCCGTGCCCACCAGCAGCAGCGTCGGCCAGATGCGTTCGGTGACCAGTTCCCACACCGGCCGGTTGAACTGTGCCGAGTCGATTGTGCTGGCGAAGGGGTTGCGCAGGTAGGTGAGGAACTGCTCGAAGACCGGGCGGTCGAGTTCGGCGCGCAACGCGGCCAGTTGTTCCGGCGGCACGTTGCGCCCGCGCGTGTACATCCCGATCGGGTCGCCCGGCAGCATCCGGAAGAGGAAGAAGTTCACCACCAGGACGAAGAGCAGGGTGCCCAGAGCGGCACCGGTCTTGCGCAGGGCGAAGGCAGCACCGGGGGACAGGCCGCCGCTTCCCTTCTCCTTGCGGCCCAGTGGTGGCGGGCCGGGGATCGGGTCGGGGCCGCCACTGCCGGCGACGTCTTGGATCAGCGACACTGTCTACTCCATGTCGTAGTCGGAGGGTCGGCGGCGTCCGAGCCAATAGCCGATGAGGAAGAGGCCGACCCCGCCCACCACGGCACCGAGGATGAGCCCCGGTGTCAGGCCGGCGGTGGTCGACGTGGCGCCGCTCGAGTCGTCGACCACCGGTGTGATGCTCTCGTAGGACCAGGTGCCGTACTGGAACAACAACACGCCGTCCGGTGTGGGCTGCGGTGTGAAGTTGGTCCAGCGGTCGGAGCGGTAGGCGGTCGGGTTGTCGTAGTAGACGGTCACGACGTAGGCGTTGCTGTCGTACAGCATCTGCTGCATCTGCCGGACGATCTCGGCGCGCTTGGCCGTGTCCGTCTCCAGCTTCTGTGCCTTGTACAACCGGTCGTACTCGGCGTCGCAGTAGAACGAGTCGGACAGACCCGCGTAGATCGTTCCGTCATCCTCCGTGGACCGCTGGTCGCACGTGAAGGTGGACAGTTGGTAGTCCGGATCTGGTTCGACCACCCAACCCCACTCGAACATGTCGTAGTCCCCGTTGCCGACCCGCTCGTACAGGGTGTCCTCGCTGACGATCCGAACGTTGACCTCGATGCCGATCTGCGCCAGCCAGTCCTTGACGTACTCGACCACCTTCTGTGACTCGCTGGACTCCTGCCGGCCGAGGATGCGCAGCGACATCCGCTCGCCGTCCGGTGAGACCCGGACCCCGTCGTCGCCCATGGTGTAACCGGCGGCCTCCAGGGTCGCATTCGCGGCCGCGAGATCGAACGTGACCGGATCCGCGGGCTCGAGGTGCAGGTCGCCGTACAGCGGCGGGATGACTGTCGAACCCGGCCGTGCGAAACCGCCGTACACCTTGTCGGCGAGCACTTGGCGGTCGGTCGCCTGCGCGATGGCCAGTCGCACCTGCGGGTCGAGCACCAGTTTGCTGCCGTTGCCGATGGGCGTGCCGTCGGTCAGGGCCGCCCCCATGTTGAAGGCGATCTGGTTGAAACCCGAGTACACGCTCGGGATCGTGGTGATCCCCTCTGCCCCGGCCAGGGAGTTGAACACGTTGGCCGACAGGTCGTTCGCGTAGTCGACCTCCCCCTTGCGCAGGGCCTCGGCGATGGCGTCGGTGTTCTTGTAGACCCGGAAGACGACCTCGTCCGCGTTGGGCCGGCCGCCGTAGAAGTTGGGGTTCGCGGCGAATCGCAGGAACTCACCCTTACGCCGCTCGACCAGCACGTACGGGCCGCCGCCGACGACCGGCTCGTCACCCTTCGGTTCGTTCTTGTAGGACTTGACCTGCTTCTCGTCGATGTTCTTCCAGATGTGCTCGGGAAGGATGTAGACCGCGAGGTGGTACATGATCGGCGAGGGTCGCTTCACGTACAGGATCAGCGTGGTGTCGTCCTGGGCCTCTGCCTTCGTGATCGTCGACGTGTAGCCGCCGTAGTTGGTCTGTTCGATGTCGCCGTTGATGACCCGGTTGAACGTGTAGGCCGCGTCGCGTGCCGTCAGCGGTTCGCCGTCACTCCACTTCAGTCCGGGCCGGATCTTGTACGTCCAGTAGGTCTTGTCTGCGGACTCCTCCCACGACTCCGCGAGACCGGGGACCGTGGAGAAGTCCGCCGCCGAGTACTCGGTGAGCGTGGGGTACATCATCTGGTAGGCCTCGAACGACGCGGCGGCGATCCCTGTGAAGGGGTTGGTCGTGTCGACGTCCTGGGTGATGCCGACCGTGAAGACGGTCTTCTCCCCCTCGCCGCTCGGCGCTGGGGACTCCTCCGCGTTCGCCGGCACAAGTGGCAGCGCGAGGACCATCGCGATCGCGCCCACGAGGGCGGCCCATGCGTTCCTGCGCCTACTCGTTCTCATCCGTTACCTCCGTGCCGGGCTGTGGGTGCTACCGTCCGGCCATGCTGCCCCCACCCACACCGCAACGACGCGCCACCACGGTTCTTTGGGGAGGTGGCCAGCGACAGGACGACTTCGGGTGGCTGGCCGGTGACGGGGACGATGTGCTCGAGACCCTGACGGCCGAGCGCGCGTACTACGAGGGCAGGGTTCGTCACCTGCGCCCCCTCCGGGATGAACTCGCCGCCGAGATGCGCGGACTCCTCCCCGACGCTGACGCATCGGTCAGTTTCATCCGTCGAGACTACACCTACGTGAGTTGGTTCCGGGCCGGCGATGATCTTCCCTGCCTGGCCCGCAGGCCCCGCCATGCCGCCGGTCCGCTCGAGGTGCTGGTCGACCTCGGAACGGTCGCCGCCCGGGAGAGCACGACGTACGCCGAGTTCGGCGTGACCGAGCCCGGTCCTGGTGACCGCATCCTGGCGTGGTCGGTGGACCTGACTGGAGGTGAGAGGTACTCGCTGCGCTTCAGGGACGTGGCGAAAGGTGAGGACCTGCCGGACGAGATCCCCGACACCTACTACACCGGTGCCTGGGATGAGTCAGGTACGCGTTTCCTGTACGTGGTGCCCGACCACGCCATGCGTCCCTGGCAGGTGCGCGAACACATCCTCGGGACGTCCGCCGACGCAGATCGAGTGGTGCTGCAGGAGGACGACGAAGCGTTCGAGGTGACCGTGCGCGGCACACGTTCGGGCGCGTGGATCGTCATCGAGTCCCGCAGTCGGGACACCAGCGAGTCGTGGCTGCTCCCGACCGCCGACACCACGGCGGCTCCGAGGTCCGTCGCTGGGCGACGCTCCGGGATCGACTACGGCGTCGACCATGCGCCGTGGAACGATGCCGATGAGTTGCTCATGGTGACCAATGACCAGGCCCCCGAGTTCCAGGTGCTGGCAGCTCCGGTGGACACGCTTGGGCCGTGGCGGCAGGTGGTCGCCCACGACCCGGCCGTCCGGGTCGTGGACGCCGATGCGTTTGCCGGGCACGTGGTGCTGACACTGCGTCAGGACGGCCTGCCACTGCTGCGCGTGATGCAGCGGGACGGGTCGGCCTCCTATGACATTGCGCCGGCCGACGAAGCGTCCACGGTCTGCCTGGTCCACGTGGATGATTTCGCCTCCCGCACGATCACGATCCGCGCCGAAAGCCGCACAGCCCCCGCTTCCTGGTGGGACGTGGACCTCGGGTCCGGTGAGCGTGTCGAAGTCGCCAGGACCGAGGCCCCCGGCCTCGATCCGGGTCGGTACGCCACCTCCCGGGTCTGGGTCACCGCCAGGGACGGCGCCCGAGTGCCGGTGACACTGTGGCGGCGCCATGATGTCGCGCTCGACGGCAGTGCGCCGTGCCTGCTGTACGGCTACGGCGCCTACGAGTACGTCTTCGAGCCGGAGTTCGACCCGGCACTGCCGTCGTTGTTGGACCGTGGGGTCGTCTTCGCCCATGCTCATGTGCGCGGTGGGGGTGAGATGGGCCGGGCCTGGTGGGAGCACGGCCGCCTCCTGCACAAACGTGCCACGTTCGACGACTTCGTGGATGTCGCCGACGCCCTCGCCCATGACGGCGCGCTTGCCCTGGTGGATGGACGCCGCATCGCGAGCAGGGGGCTGTCCGCCGGAGGACTGCTGCAGGGTGCGGTCTATTCGCAGCGCCCGGACCGCTGGCGAGCCGTTGTCGCCGAGGTCCCGTTCGTCGACGTCGTGACGGCGATGTCTGATCCCTCGATCCCGCTGACGGTGAACGAGTGGGACGAGTGGGGCGACCCGCGTGATCCGCAGTTCATGACGTACATGGCCGGGTACTCGCCCTACGACAACCCGCCGCCGGCGCACGTGCGGCCGCCGCTGTTGGTGACCGGTGCAGTGCACGATCCCCGGGTGCTGGTCAGGGAACCGGCGAAGTGGGTGTCAGTGCTACGGGCGACGGATCCGGCGCTTGGGGCAGGGGACGATCCCGAGGACCCCTCCGCCCCGGGCACGGTCCTGTTCCGCGTCGAGACCGGCGAGGGTTCCCACGGGGGCCCCGCAGGTCGGTTCGGGCATCTGGACTACGAGGCCGACGTGGCCGCGTGGATTCTCGCCGCCCTGACCTGAGGCCGGGCTACAGTCGTGGCGTGAACGAGTGCGTCTCGTATGTGACCGCTGGTCCGGTCGCCATGGTCCACCTCGACCGGCCAGATCGACTCAACGCCGTGGTGCCCGCACTGGTCGACGGATTGCTCGTGGCGTTCGAGCGCGCACATGCCGACGGGGTTCGGGCCGTAGTGATGGCCGGACGCGGACGCGCATTCTGCGCCGGTCACGATCTGAAAGAGCCGGCGCCTGTCGAGGACGAGGCTGCTGCGAGGGCCCGGCTGCAGCGCATCCAGGACGTCACGCGTGCGATCCGGTCGCTCCCGGCCCCGGTCGTCGCCGCCGTCCACGGTTACGCACTCGGCGCGGGGGCCGAGTTCGCGCTCGGGTGTGACCTCGTGGTGGCCGCTGAGGACGCCAGGTTCGGGTTCCCCGAGGTGGGTGTCGGGCTGAGCGTGACCGGCGGGATCTCTGCATTACTGCCGCGCACGGTGGGCCTGGTGCGCGCCAAGGAACTGCTGTTCCTGGGTGACCATCTGTCGGCCCACGAGGCGCACCGCCTGGGGCTGGTGAACAGCGTGGTCCCCAGCGGGTCACACGAACAGGCGGCCCTCGAGATGGCGCAGCGGCTGGCTGCCGCGCCCCCGGTCGCCCTGGCCCTGGCGAAGTCGCTGCTCGACCACGGCATGGATTCGAGCGTGCCGGATGCGTTCGAGCGGGAGGTGGACGCCGCCATCGCGACCATGGCGACCGGCGAGGCGCAGGTCGGTGCCGCAGCGTTCCGTGAGCGGTCCGGTGAGTGACCCGGTGCCCACCGGGGTCGCAGACCTCGTGGCAGCCGTCGACCGTGCTGCCCGACTGTGGCCGGACCGTCCGGCGTGGACCTTCGACCCCGGTGAGTCATTGACCTTCGCGGACGTGGGTCGCCGATCCACCGCTCTCGCGGCTGCGCTGGCTGCCCGGGGGATCGCCGCCGGCGCGCGCGTCGCGGTCATGATGCCCAATCGGGCGGAGTTCCCGCTGACCTGGATCGCGCTGGCCCGTCTCGGCGCCGCGATGGTGCCGCTGAACCCGCAGTACCGGACTGAGGACGCCGGGCACATCCTGGTCCACTCCCACGCCGCAGCGGTGGTGACCTGCGGCGACCTCGTGGACCACGTGCACGAGGTGCTCACGGGTGCCGGGATCGACGTCCCGATCCTGGACGTCGAGCAGATCCCTGTGCATGAGGGGGGCCCGCCGGCGCACCGGATCGCAGCCGAGGACACGGTCAACATCCAGTACACGTCCGGAACGACGGGGCGCCCCAAAGGGTGTGTCCTGTCCCACCGGTACTGGATGGAACTCGGCGGATCGCTGGTCGACGAGTTCCCGCACCTCGGCCCCGGCGACACCATGCTCACCGCACAAGCCTTCTCCTACATCGACCCGCAGTGGAACGTCGTCGCGGCGATGCTGGCAGGCGCGCACCTGGTCGTGCTGGATGCATTCCACCCCTCCACCTTCTGGGCCACAGTCCGTGAGCACGAGGTGACCTACTTCTACTGCCTGGCCGCCATGCCCAGCCTGTTGCTGAAGATGCCCCCCGACCCGCTCGACCGCGCCCATCGGGTGCGGGTGGTCCAGTGCTCGGCCATCCCGTCGGCACGGCATGCGGAGTTGGAGCAGCGGTGGGGTGTGAAGTGGTTCGAGGCCTTCGGGATGACGGAGACGGGCGCCGACCTGCGAGTGACTGACGTTGATCACGATCTGCTCGTGGGCAGTGGTTGTGTGGGCGCTGCGACCAGGGCCAAGGAGGCCAGGATCGTCGACGGTCAGGATGTGCCGGTGCCGCGGGGCGAGACCGGGGAACTGGTCCTGCGCGGGCCAGGCCTCATGGACAGGTACGAGGAAGACCCGGAGGCGACGGCCGGGGCGTTCCGCGGCGGGTGGTTCCACACCGGCGACCTGGCACGGATGGACGACGAGGGCCGCGTGTACCTCGTGGGTCGGCTCAAAGACATGATCCGCCGGGCCGGGGAGAACGTCTCCGCCCGCGAGGTCGAGGATGTGCTCCTGACCCACCCCGCCATCCACCTCGCCGCCGTCGTCTCAGTTCCCGACGAACTGCGCGGCGAGGAGGTGAAGGCGTTCGTGTCCACCCCTGGTGACACTGGCACCGACGAGGCCTTCGTGACGGAACTCGCCGAGTTCTGCGGTCAACACTTGGCCCGCTTCAAGGTGCCGAGGTACTGGGAGGTCCGCGCCGATCTGCCGGTCACGGCGTCGCACCGGGTCGCGAAAGCCGATCTGGTCCCGGCCCCGGGACGGACGTGGGACCGCGTGGACGGGGTGTGGCGATGACAGTGATGGGACCGGCCTGCTTCCGGTACGACAGCGCGGTCTTCTTCGACGAGATGGACCCGCTCGGGGTGATGCACAACTCGCGGTTCGCCGTGCACGTCGAGCGCGCCCAGACGGCGCTGTTCGAGCATCTCGGCTACGGCTGGACCGACCTGTCGCAGCGGCACGAGGACATCGTCTACGTCGTGCGGGACATGGCGATGGAGTTCACCGCGCCTGTGTCCTCCCCAGGGGTGATGCGTGTGGAGGTCGTCGCGCTGCGGCTGGGACGTACCAGCGCCACCTGGGGCTACCGCTGCACCTGTGGCGACGTCCCCGTGGCCAACGGCACGCGGGTGGTCGTCAAGGTCGACGGTTCCGCGCGGCCCGTGCCGTGGACGGATTCCTTCCGGACGCTGTTCGGCTGGCTCGCCGGCGGTGCGCAGGGGACGCGGCCGTGAAAGCCGACCTGCTGCTCACCGACGCGACTGTCTTGACGATGGCGCCGGAAGGCTCTGCCGTTGCACCACGGGCCTGTGTGGTGGCACTGCTCGGCGACCGGGTCGTGTACGTGGGGCAGGACGACGCTGGGCTGACGGCCAAGCGCACAGTGTCCTTGGGCGGGCGCTGCATCGTCCCGGGTTTCCACGATGCCCACCAGCACATGGCCTGGTTCGGCGCCAGCCTCGACGAGATCGACCTGTCGACGCCGCCGGTCCACACGCTCGCGGACCTGGCAGGGGCGGTCGCGGCTGCCGCCGAGTCCACGCCGGGGGACGCGTGGATCGTCGGGAACGGCTACGACGAGAACAAGATCGGCGGGCACCCCGATCGTGACCTCCTGGACAGCGTCGCGCCGGGGCGTCGGGTTCTGCTCACCCACACCTCCGGGCACATGGCTGTGGTGAGCTCAGCCGTCCTTGCGGAACTGGGGTTGTCCGACTGCGGTCGTGACGTCTCCGGTGGGACGATCGTGGTGGACGCCTCCGGACGTCCCACGGGTCTTCTGCAGGAGCAGGCCCAGAACCTGCTCGGACCGCTGCGCCGTCCGCTCGCGGTCGATGACGTGGTACGCGCCGTCGCCCGGGCGAGTGAGGTCTACGTCCGGCAGGGCATCACGAGCGTCGTGGAAGCCGGTGTGGGCGGTGGCTGGATCGGCCGGACGCCGGTCGAAGCGCTGGCCTATCAGCGGGCCCGCGACGCGGGGCTGTTGGCTGTGCGCGTCGAACTCATGGTGGCCTCTGCGGTTCTGCATGCGGTCGGAGGCACGGATGAGGACGACCTCGGTGACGGCATCGACCTCGGCCTTCGCACCGGGTTCGGCGACGACCGGCTGCGCCTCGGGCCAGTGAAGGTGTTCTCCGACGGTTCACTGATCGGGCACACCGCCGCACTGTGCCACGACTTCAGCGATTCGCCTGGTGTACGCGGCTACCTGCAGGACGACGCGGACGCCCTCGTCGACACGATCGTGTCGGCGCACCGCTCCGGCTGGCGGGTCGCCACGCATGCGATCGGCGATGCGGCCATCGACCTCGTGCTCGACGCGTACGAACGCTGTGCGGTGGAGCATCCGCGTGTCGGGTGGGGTGGCCGTGCGGGCAACACGGCACCTCGCCACCGCATCGAGCACTTCGGTGTCGCCCGGCCCGACCAGGTGACCCGCGCCGCCGGCCTGGGCGTGGTGCCGGTGCCGCAGGCCCGGTTCGTCGGTGAGATCGGTGATGGTATGCGACGCGCGCTGGGCCCGCAGCGTTCCGAGTGGGCATACAGGCACGCATCGTTGCTGGCCGCGGGCATCGTCGTCCCGGGCAGTAGTGACCGGCCGGTGGTCGACGGCCGGCCGATGCTGGGCATCCACGACATGGTGAACCGGCGCACTGCCTCCGGAGAGGTGCTGGGCGCCACAGAGGTGGTGACCGCCCACGATGCGCTGCGGGCGTATACGTACGGTTCCGCCCACGCCTCCTACGAAGAGGACCGCAAGGGGTGGATCGGCCCGGGGACGCTCGCGGACCTCGCGGTCTTGTCGGCTGATCCCACGCTGGTGGATCCCTCTTCGCTCGCCGACATCGACGTGCTGGCGACTGTGGTGGGTGGCGAGGTCGTGTGGGACGCCGGGATCGGTGTTCAGGGATGAATGAGCACGGATTGTTGCCTTTCACAGCGCTCGACGCGGAGCACCAGGCGGCCGTGCGTCACGTCTACGAGTCGTCGTTCCCACTCGCGTTGCGTGCGCCGTGGGAGGAGATCATCGCCGGCCGCCCGGACGAGGAGTTGCTCGTACTTCTGGACGACGGGAGTCGCGAGACGCCCCCTGTAGGGCTCGTTCTGGTCCGCCATCTGGGCACCACGTCGATGTCGTTCCTGCGGTACTTCGTGGTTGACGCTCAGCGCCGCGGGCGCGGACACGGCTCCCGGTTGTGGTCAACCCTGGTCGACCACCTCCGTGACCAGGAATGCTCCATGCTCCTGCTCGACGTGGAGGATCCCGACGACCGTCCGCACGATTCCCCGGAACGTCGTGACGATCTGCGCCGCATCGACTTCTACGAGCGCCACGGCGTCCACATGCTCGCCGTGCGCGAGTACGCGCCGCCGGACCACGGACAGGATGGGGAGGAGCCGAGCCTGCTGCTGATGGGTTGCGCCCTGGCCGGCTCCGGTGGCGTGCCGCGCGGTCCGGCTCCGGAGGGCCAGGCACTGCGGGAGGCGGTCATTGCCGTGTACCGCGACCGGTACGGGCTCGAACCCGACGATCCGGTGGTACGCACGACCCTGCAGGCTTCGCGGCTGTAGGTGTGGTTGTGACGGACCTGAGAGAAATGCTTGAGCAGCCCGCTGCGGTGGTCGCGCCCTCGCTGCTGGGGGCCGTCATCCATGACGACGAGGTGGCGGTCAGGATCGTCGAGGTGGAGGCCTACGGGGGGCCCGACGATCCCGCAAGCCATGCGTTCCGCGGGCCCGGGGTGAAGAACGCGGTGATGTTCGGGCCGCCCGGTCGCGCGTACGTGTACCTCAGCTACGGGGTTCACTGGTGCTTGAACGTCGTCTGCCACGCGGAGGGATCGGGTGGCGGGATCCTGCTGCGTGCCGGTGAGGTGATCGAAGGGGTAGAGGCGGCACGCGCGCGGCGCGGCGGCCAGGCGGATCTCGCGCGCGGGCCGGGCCGGCTCGGTCAGGCGCTCGGCGTCACGATGGCCGACAGTGGTTCAGACCTGAGGAGTGGTCGCCTACGTCTGCAGGTCGCCGATGCCGCTCCGGCTGTCGTCACGGGACCGCGGGTGGGTGTGAGTCGGGCAGCCGACGTGAACTGGCGGTTCTGGATCGACGGGGACCCGTACGTGAGCACCTATCGTCGCAGTCCCCGGGCTAGCTCACCGCCGCCAGGAGGTCGTTGATCCCGGGGTTGGTCATGGCGCGGCCGTCAGGAAGCACCACGGTGGGAACAATGTGGTTGCCGCCGTTGACACTGCCGACGAACTCCGCAGCCGCGGGGTCCTCCTCGATGTTCACCTCACGAAACACCAATCCAGAGCGTTGCATCTGAGCCTTAAGGCGACTGCAGTAGCCGCACCAGGAGGTGGTGTACATCGTGATCATGTGGGATCCCTTCCGAAGAACAGTGTGACCCGGAATCCGGAGGTCCGCCTCCGCAGGGTTGGCACTGGCGCCCACCAGCCGCGGTGAGGGTTCGTCCATCGGCGGACGTCGCGCTTCCGGTTAGAGGTTGTGCACTCCGGTTAGAGGTTGGCAGCCGTGCTGGGGCTCACGGATGAGCCTGGGACTAACGGATGCGGCGATGCGGCCCGGCGCGGCCCCACTACAGAGCCGCCACCACAGCCTCCTGCGAAGCGTCGATGTCGTCGACGGACAACTGCGCATCCACCGGCGTGGAGCGCTTGATCACCGCCAAGCCAATGGGTCCGAGTTCGTGGTGCTGGGCCACGGAACCGACCCTGCCCACCGATCGGTCCCCAGCGAAGACCTCTGTGCCGGGGTCCGGAAGCGCGCCGTCGAAGTGCAAGAGGACGAGCCGGCGCGGGGGACGGCCCATGTTGTGCAGGCGGGCGACAGTCTCCTGGCCGCGGTAGCAGCCCTTCGCCAGATGGACCGCCGGGCCGATGAGGCCGAGTTCGTGCGGCAGCGACTTGTGATCGGTATCTGCTCCGACCTCCGGCACTCCGGCAGCGATCCTCAGCGCCTGCAAGGCCCAGGTCCCACACTCGGGACCTGCCGGGCGCTCGCTGCGTGGGAAGACCACCTCGGCGCCGATCAGGCGGTCGGGACGGGCCGGGACGTACTTGGCGGCCGTACCGCCACGGTCCTCGCCGGAGTCTGTGGTCCCCATCCCGGCGTACTCCGCCGGGATCAGCCACGTCGGCAGGTCCTTGTACTGCTCCCGCCGCGGTACCCAGACCACGTCATGCTCGTCGCTCAGGTCGGTCACCTCGACATCGGCCATGAACCGCATCCGGTCCAAGTAGGTCCGCAAGGCGTCAGCGGTGTCGGCGTCGACGATCAGCCAGGTCGCTTCCCCGGTGTCAACGACGTGCAGGTCGTACTCGACGTGGCCGTTCGGGTCGAGGATCAGGGCTTGGGTGGACGCGTCGGATGCGATCCGGTGGGAGGTCAGCGAGTCGAGCCAGGTGATCCGGTCGGAGCCGGTGAGGCGCAATACCGCGCGGTGCGGCAACGCCACCCAGCCCTCGCCTGCGGCCAAGAGTTTCTGTTCCGCGAACGGGTCGCCGAAGTGGGTCATGCCATCTGCAACGCGCGGAGGGCAGGATTCATTCGCGGCAGTCCGCACACAGTCCGGGCAAAGCCATGTACGCCAGGTCGGCGCGGAAGCCGTGGTCGCGCTCCAGAGCCGCAAGCAGGTCGTCCGCCAGTGCCATGTCAGCGCTGGACTGCCTCCCGCAGCGCTGACACACCAGGTGCAGGTGGGGGGTGGGGTCGACGGCGTGGTAGACCGGCGGCCCGTGACCGATGTGCGTGTGGGTGATCAGTCCGACTTCCACCAGAACGTCGAGAGCCCGGTAGACGGTCGAGTGGTCGACGTCGGGCACTTCGGCCACGATCTGATCCGGGGTGGCGTGGCGCAGGCGTTCAACGGTCTCCCACACCTGCCTGCGCTGGGGGGTGAGACGGTAGCCGTGGTCCCGGAGCCGGGCTTCGAAATCCTGGCTCACACGCTCTTCAACTTGGCTGCCAGATGGTTGCTCAGCGGTTCCCCGACCGCAGCCATGTCGAAGGTCCACGCGAGATCACCATCGGGCGCGAGGCCGTACAGCCGCTGGCCGCCGAGGTACTCCTTCGCGCTGGCCGTGCGCATGACCGAATCAGTGGTCATCTCCAGACTCGCGCGGGTGATGGTGGCGTCTTGGATCTCCGAGACGGTGACCTTGCCGTGCCACACCTCGGTGTAGCCGGTGGGGTGGATGAACAGTGCCTCGAACTCGTTGTCGGGCCGGGGGCGGAAGTACGCCGACTCCATCGCGCCGGGCCGTTCGCGATTGCCGTCGGCGTCGAGGATCCAGGACCGCGAGTTCATGGCGATGAACGGCCGCCCATCGCATGTGAAGGAGAGCTCCTGGCCGAAGCGGAAGTCCTCGATCGTGGGGTACTGCCCGGTTCCGACGCCCACCCACTGCCCGAGCAGCCAGGACAGGGGCAGCAACTCCTCCGGGAGGTCCACTACTCGCTCTTGAAGAGGCGGTAGACGACGTACACGGAGAACCACACGATGACCACACTGACCAGTACGAGCAGCGATGTGAAGAAGATCTCGGTCATGGGGCCAGCCTAGTCGGTGCCGCCCGGGAGCACCGCGTCAGTTGCGGACATACGCCTTTTGGTGAAGAAGCGACACCTCACGTGCGACTTCTTCACCAAAAGGGTCGCACTCAGTACACGAGGGCCTGGGTGTTCTCGCCCAGCAGTGCCTCCACCAGCGTCGCAGCCCCGGCGATGTCCGCCCCGGGCCGCAGGTGGCCGGCGGTCAGCCCCCGGCGGGCGGCGCACTGGCTACACACGTGGATGTGTCCCACGCTGTTCAAGGCCGTGTCGAGCTCCGGGGCGTACTCGAGGTCGTAGTCGGGCTGTTGGCCGGGAACCGCGAACATCGTCGCCGGTCCCGATAACCAGAGCGCGACGTCCGCCCCAGATGCCGCGGCTGTCATGGCGACCGTGAGCGCGGCCGCCACCTTCTCCTGGTCGTCTGTGGTCAGTTGGACGACCAGTGGACGCACCTCAGACCCGCGATCCGGTGGAGTCGGTCAGGTCGAGGAGGGAGTCGTTCGAGGGCGCCGGGATGGCTGCCACCGGAAGGAATCGGCGGATGCGCAGGTAGATCTCACATCCGAGGCAGAACCCGAACACGGCGTTCAGCGCGGCAGCGAACAGCGCGAACCCGGCGAAGATGTACACGCCGAGGGTCCAGGCCAGCAGCATGCTGATGCTCGCGGCGAGGGCGAAGCCGAGGCCGACGGCCTGCGCGAACTGCGGGGGCAGCGGTTCCTCCATGTGGTCCGGTGCCTTCAGGCGCGGGCGCACGAGCTTCTTGAAGATCCAGCCGTAGGGCTGGTGGCTCGGTCCGAGGATCGCCCCGAAGGCGAAGACCAGGGTCTGCAGGCTCAGCAGCACGGTGGCGACCGGCCCCGGTGTGGTCAGGATGACCAGGGCGAGCATGACGACGGTGAGGGCGGCGGAGAAGCGGGTGCCGCGGGGATCTATCACGAATACCTCTCGGGGGACGGGTGCAGTATCGTGGAGAACCTGAATTTCGCGTCAGGCATTCCCACGCTGTTGATCACTGCTTCCAGAGTACGCGGACGGTGGGGAATGTCCTGGTTCCGGGAGGTGTTGAGCCCAGCATGTCGGGAATTGTGATCCTCGCCGCGATCGCGGCGCTGTTGGCCGCGTTCGGCGTGTGGCGCCATCTGGCCGACGGCAGGATGCGCTCCTCCGCGCGTGCCGACGTTCCTCGGCTGTCGCCGGCGGAAGTGGGCGGCGAACTCGGTGACAAGGCCACACTCGTACAGTTCACCTCCGCCTTCTGTGCCCCGTGTCGTGCCACGCGCCGCATCCTCGGCGAGGTGGCGCAGATGATCCCGGGGGTCAAGCACGTGGATCTCGACGTCGAACAGCACCTCGATCTCGCCCGGGAGTTGAACATTTCCCGCACCCCCACGGTGCTCGTCCTCGACGCCGATGGCGCGATCGTGCGCAGGGCATCGGGCCAACCGCGCAAGGCTGACGTCATCGCCGCCCTCGGCGATGCCATGCCTGCCTGAGACGGTCGATGCGACCGGGGCGTCGCACGTCACGGCCCTCTGCAATATCGTGGGAGAGGTCCGGAGGTGGCCCATGAGCAGTGTTCTGCTGATGACCGATGCGGTCGAGCCCAGCGATCACGTGCTGCCCGCACTCGGGTTGCTGGGCCATCAAGTGCGCGTTCTCCCCGCCGAGGCGGCGGCGCTGCTGGACGCTCCTGCCGCAGATCTGCTGCTCGTCGATGCGCGCCGTGATCTTCCCGGTGCGCGGTCGCTGTGCAGGGTGTTGCGCGCCACCGGGTCGGACCTGCCGGTGCTGTTGATCATCACCGAAGGTGGCCTCGCGGCCGTGGCGCCGGACTGGGGGGTCGACGACATCCTGCTCGAGTCCGCCGGCCCGGGCGAGGTCGAGGCGCGCTTCCGGCTGGCCATCGGGCGGATGGCTGAGAACGAGCAGGAGACCGAACCGGAGATCCGGCACGGGGAACTCCTCATCGATGAGGGCAGTTACACCGCCACGGTGCGCGGTCGGGTGCTCGATCTGACCTACAAGGAGTTCGAACTCCTCAAGTACCTGTCCCAGCACCCTGGCCGGGTCTTCACCCGGCAACAGTTGCTGCAGGAGGTGTGGGGCTACGACTACTTCGGGGGCACCCGCACCGTCGATGTCCATGTGCGTCGCTTGCGCGCCAAACTCGGCTCCGAGTACGAGGCGTTGATCGGTACCGTGCGCAACGTCGGTTACCGCCTGGTCCCGCCGCGTTCGGAACGCGAGCCGGAGTTCAGCGAGTGACACAGGCGGTCATCGAGTGGGTCGACCATGTCACTCCTGCGGAGATCGCCGACGTCGACGCGATGCTCGACCGGGTCAGCGCCGCCGACGGCGTCTCCTCGCTGAGTGAGCACACCTACCTGCATCTGCTGGCCGGTGCGGCAGGGCCCGACCGCCACGGCCTCGTCCGCGTGGACGGCCGGATCGTGGGTTACGCCTTCGTCTCGGCCGACGACGATCCCGTCGCGGAGTTCCTCGTCGACCCGTCCGCACGCGGTGAGGGGATCGGCGCGCGGATGCTCGCGGAGATCGTCGACGCCGGGGGGCCGCGGGTGCGCATCTGGGCGCACGGTCAACTGCCCGCCGCCGAGGCCATCGCGATGTCCGCGGGCATGCACCCTGTGCGCAGACTGTGCCGCTACACCCGACCGCTGACGGAGCTGCCGGCCGTCGCATTGCCGGCCGGGGTGACAGTGCGCCGGTTCACGACCGACGACGCACAGGCGTGGCTCGCGCTCAATGCCGAGGCCTTCGTCGATCTGCCCGATCAGGGCTCCTGGACGCGCGCCGACCTCGATGAGCGGCTCGCGCAGGCGTGGTTCGACCCGGAGGGTTTTCTGCTCGCGTTCGACGATCGCGGACTCGTGGGTTTCCACTGGACGAAGGTCCACGGCGGGGCGGCCCACCCGCACGGGCGGACCGGGGAGGTCTACGTTCTGGCCGTCGCCGGCCGCGCGCGGGGTACGGGACTTGGTTCTGCGCTGACCGCAATGGGTCTGCATCACCTTGAGGGTCTGGGTCTGAGCACCGTCATGCTGTACGTCGACCTGCAGAACACAGGGGCGGTGGCGATGTACGAGAGGCTCGGATTCGTGCGTGCGGACTGCGACGTGCAGTTCGCTTTATCGCCCGGCTGAGGTGGCGACCACGACCGATTGGCCGCGATTCGCGGCTTTCTGGCAACCTTGGGGACATGACCGCCGCCACCTCTGAGTCCGCCGCAGTGGCGGACGATCTCCCGGAGCACCGATTCATCGACCGTGAGCTCAGTTGGCTGGCCTTCAACCAGCGTGTTCTCGAACTCGCCGAGGACCCCGAGTTGCCGCTGCTGGAGCGCGCCAAGTTCCTGGCCATCTTCGCCTCCAACCTCGACGAGTTCTTCATGGTCCGGGTGGCCGGGCTCAAGCGCCGCATCGCGGCGGGGATCGCGGTGAAGGCCGCGAGTGGCCTGCTGCCGCGCGAGGTCCACGACGCGGTCCTCGTGCATTCACATGAACTCATGCGCAGGCAGGCGTCCTGCTGGAGCGATCACGTGCGGCCGGCACTGGCAGCCGAGGGCATCAGCCTGGTGCGGTGGGCGGAACTCTCCGAGGATGAGCGCAAGTCGCTCTCGCGGCTGTTCCGCGACAAGATCTACCCGGTGCTCACGCCGCTGGCCGTCGACCCGGCCCACCCGTTCCCCTACATCTCTGGGCTTTCGCTGAACCTCGCTGTGGTGGTGCGCAATCCCGCCACCGGAACCGAACTGTTCGCCCGGGTGAAGGTCCCGCCGAGTCTCGACCGGTTCCTGGGCATCGGTGGCTCGCGCTTCGTCCCGCTCGAGGACCTGATCGCCCAGCACCTGGACATGTTGTTCCCCGGGATGGACATCCTCGAGCACCACCTGTTCCGCGTCACCCGCAACGAGGACCTCGAGGTCGAGGAGGACGACGCGGAGAACCTGCTCAAGGCCCTGGAGCGGGAGTTGAGCAGGCGCCGGTTCGGTCCTCCGGTGCGCCTGGAGGTGGAAGACACCATCGCTCCGCACGTGCTCGACCTGCTCGTGCGGGAACTCGGGATGGCCGAGAACGAGGTCTTCATGCTCCCCGGCCCATTGGACCTGCGCGGTCTGTGGGCTTTCGTGGGGCTCAATCGAGAGGACCTCACCGACCCCGCCTTCCTGCCGAAGACCAACCGCAACCTCGCTGAGAACAAGGAGAGCGCGAGCGCGCCCAACGTCCTGGAGGCGATGCGCCGCGGCGACGTTCTGCTGCACCACCCCTACGACTCGTTCTCCACGAGCGTGCAGCGGTTCCTCGAGCAGGCCGCCGCAGACCCCAAGGTGCTGGCGATCAAGCAGACGCTCTACCGCACGTCCGGTGACTCACCGATCATCGACGCCCTCATCGATGCCGCGGAGGCGGGCAAGCAGGTGCTGGCGCTCGTGGAGATCAAAGCCCGCTTCGACGAGAGCGCGAACATCAAGTGGGCGCGCAAGCT
>WBZP01003454.1_pt1 | contig 17127 bp, 14 predicted proteins | sample 5204301 | NCBI WGS metagenome assembly WBZP01 (sample SAMN12412401, study PRJNA552823) | activated sludge metagenome | isolation source: activated sludge from nitrification reactor of wastewater treatment plant... | place: USA: Pennsylvania | collected 2017
GCGATGCGTTACGACCGCTGCGCCCACACGTTCTTCTCGGCGATCTGTCTCGCCGCAACCGTCATCTTCTATCTCAAAGAATGAGTCCTGAGCCTAGTGTTTTTGGAGAGATCCCTACCTTTTGCGGTTGGCAGAATCACAGCGAACTTGCTAAGGTCTGATGACCACTTCGCCCGTGCAAAGGAGGACCGTCATGCTCCCGACTAAAGGCTATGCCGCGATGGCCGCGATGGAACCGCTCCAGCCGTTTTCGTTTGAACGGCGCGATGTCGGTCCACACGATGTGTTGATTGCGATCTCGCATTGCGGCATCTGTCACTCCGATATCCACCAAGCTCGCAACGAATGGGGCATCTCGCTCTTCCCGATGGTGCCCGGCCATGAGATCGTTGGAACCGTCACACAAGTCGGCACGGCGGTGAGTACGTTTAAGACCGGCGATCGAGCCGGTGTCGGGTGTTTTGTGGATTCCTGCCGTACATGTGGACCCTGCCGAGAAGGGCTCGAACAATACTGCGACGGGGGCACCCTCTGGACCTATAGCGGGCAAGACAAAACAGGCCAGATCACCCAAGGTGGATACTCCGCCCAGATCGTTGTGGATGAGCGGTATGTCCTCCGAATTCCAGCGGCGCTTTCGTTGGCCGGAGCAGCGCCACTGCTCTGTGCGGGCATTACCACCTACTCCCCCCTACGGCAATGGGGCATCGGTCGCTATCACAAACTAGCCGTTGTCGGCCTTGGCGGGCTTGGCCACATGGCGGTGAAAATCGCTAAAGCCATGGGAACGGAGGTGACGGTCTTAAGCACCTCGGAACATAAACGACAGGATGCGAAGCGGCTGGGGGCGGCAAACTTTGCGGTGACGTCAGACCCTCAGACGTTTACCAAACTCCAAGGGTATTTCCACTATGTCCTCGACACGGTTTCGGCCCCACACGATTATAACGCCTACCTCAACCTCCTCAAGACCGACGGGACCATGATCCTTGTTGGGGCACCGGAAACCCCGACCCCAGTCGAGGCCTTTTCACTGATTTTCAAACGACGGCGCCTGGCCGGCTCTTTAATCGGCGGCATCAAAGAAACCCAGCGCATGCTCGACTTCTGTGCCCAACACCAAGTCGAGTCCGACGTTGAAGTGATTCCCATTCAACAGGTGAATGAAGCCTATGAGCGAGTACTCCGCGGCGACGTGAAGTTTCGATTTGTGATCGACATGGCGTCGCTACAATAACAAGCGAGCTGTGATTTTCTTGAGTGTGTGGGAAATGGCTGGGGGACTAGGAATCGAACCTAGGTAGCCGGCTCCAAAGGCCGGCGTCCTACCGCTAGACGATCCCCCAGCGCGGTACGGAAGTAGTGCGTGGGAATGGGTCAAGAAAGAAATTTTTGGCTGGGGGACTAGGAATCGAACCTAGGTAGTCAGATCCAGAGACTGACGTCCTACCGCTAGACGATCCCCCAACCGGGCTTCACAGTAATATATCAATCGCATTTCCGTCAAGATCGACGCGGGTTTGGGAAGAGAAAACCTTCATCCGTTCGAGGCACGCTCAATCCCGTTTCGCAGACGCAACAGGGTTCGATCCCGTCCCAGCACCTCCATTACCTCGAAGAGGCCCGGGCTTGCCGTTCGCCCGGTGAGCGCCACACGAACGGGCTGGGCCAAGGCACCCATTTTGATACCTTCTTCTTCGACCAGCTTCTTGAAGCTTTCTTCCCAGGTTTGTTTGGAAAAGGTGGGAAATGCCTCAAAGCGCGTGACCAGCTTCTGCAGCAACGGAGCCATCGCCGGTGTGAGAAATTTCTTGGCCGCCTCTTCCTCGAGGGGAGCGACTTGCCCGAAATAGGGTTTCACCCATTCCACCATGTCGACCAACGTCTTCGCCCGCTCTTTCACTAAGACCACCAGCTGTGCGAGCCATTCGTCCGAGACACCCTCGACGTCCTTTTTCAACCCTGCCTGGTCTAACAACGGCACGAGGGCTTGAGCCACCTGTTCTGAATGGCTCGTCTTGATGTATTCGGCATTCAGCCACAATAACTTGTCGGGATTGAACACGGCAGCCGACGTCTGGACATGATCCCACGAGAATTTTTCGATAAGCTCCTGCCGAGTAAAGAGCTCCTGATCCCCGTGCGACCAGCCAAGTCGAACGAGATAGTTAACCATGGCATCGGGCAGGTACCCCATATCTTTATAAGCCATGACCGACGTCGCCCCATGGCGTTTTGAAAGCCTCGTCTTGTCTGAACCCAGAATCATCGGAAGATGGCCAAAGCGCGGAACGGCAAACCCCAGCGCTTCGAAAATCGGAATCTGTCGCGGCGTATTGGTCAGATGGTCATCCCCCCGGACCACATGCGTGATGCGCATCAATGCATCGTCGACGACGACCGAAAAATTGTAGGTCGGATAACCGTTGGATCGAAGAATAATGAGGTCATCAGCCGCACTATTATCAAAGGTGATCGTACCCTTGATGAGATCGTCCACAACGATCTGTCCTTCCCGTGGCGCCTTGAAGCGAAGGGCGGCCTCGCTTGGCGGACTTGCAATTGCTAAGTTGCGGCAGCGGCCGTCATAGCGGGGTGACAGGCCTTTGGCCTCAGCTTCCTTCCGCCGAGCCTCCAACTCCTCCGCCTTACATACGCACCAGTATGCATGCCCCTTCTCCAGCAACTTCATGGCATGGCCGCGATACAGATCCATCCGCTCCGTTTGTCGAAATGGTCCTTCATCCCAATCGAGACCGACCCATTTCATCCCCTGAATGATGGCCTGAATGGACTCATCGGTCGACCGACTTTGATCGGTATCCTCAATCCGAAGAATGAACGTCCCCTGTTGTTGGCGCGCAAACAGCCAATTAAACAGGGCTGTACGCACTCCACCGATATGCAGAAAGCCCGTCGGGCTGGGAGCGAACCGAACACGAACCTCACTCATATCAACATTGTCCCTTCTTTACACAGACGAAGCCGCCCATCTATACCACGCTGAGAAAATCCTTGTACACCGCCGAGGTGCTTCCATCTCTTAACGGCTTCTGCTATGAGAATGCCGAAGGAGATGGGGATGGCAGAACAGAAGCAACCTGCCACAGTGCTGTCCGCGACAGATCTCACACCTCACGTCCGCCAGCTGGTCCTCAAGCCCAAGACCGCCAAGATTGCGTTCCAACCTGGACAATGGGTGTCCCTTCACCTCCCCATAGGACCCAAGCCGCCGCTCAATCGAGCCTACTCCATGGCCGATCCTTCCTCGCCCTATGGAGAGTTGACGCTGGTATTCGATCTCGTTCCCGATGGACTCGGCTCTCCGTATCTCTATCAGCTGAAGTCCGGCGATGAGATCACTTTGTCCGGACCCTATGGGCGGTTTATTCTTCCTGAGGCTCTCGATCGAGAACTCATACTGATCGGTCGCTACACAGGTCTTGTTCCAATACGGTGCCTATTGAAGCAGATGTTTTATAAAAAAAATCATACGCCGGTCCTCTTAATTGCTGTGGCACCCAGCGAAGAGGAGGTGCTGTTCCATCAGGAATGGCTTACCATGGCCGTCCAGGAGCCCCCGTTTCGCTATCTACCGATTGTAGCGGATCAGAATGACTCCATAGCCGTGGAGAAAACTTTAGCGATGCTGGGCCCACTGCTCACTGGCCAGCCTAAAGTGATCCCCATGCTCTGTGGAACCAAAGCCTTTGTCCGTCCTCTTCGGGCTTATTTTATGGATCAAGGGTACGATCGAAAGGAGGTCAAAATCGAAACCTATGACTAACAGAATCATCGGTCTTTACCAGTCCTGTCGGATCCAACCGAACTGATCGACCGATGATACCGGCGAGGAGCGCAGCTGCTCTTCTTCAGTGGCCTTCTCGAACGAGATTTTTATTCACAGCGGGAATTTCTACGACGATATTTGCTTTCCCATTCGGGACACATTGGCAACCCAGGCGAGACTGAAGTGTCGTCATGGGAGCTTCATCCAGTTGATCATATTCGTCATCGGTGCCTTCGTTACAACTTTCCAAGCCCTGCTTCACAATGACGTGACAGGTTGAACAGGCGCAGACCCCACCACAGACATGCTCCAGATCTATTCCATGGCCCATGGCGATATCCAAAATGCTCCCTGGTAACCCCGTGACACCGTAAGGAATCTTTTCCGGGTTGACGGAAACGGTGGTCGAGGTTCCACTTGGTTGGATAAATGTCACGAAATAGGAGGCCGTAGGAAGTTCGTAATCGGCTTTCTCGATGTAGGGGTTCGTCCCACCCATGTTCTTGTTCCTTTCTGAGACGGATTAGATTCTTGTCACGTATTGACACGATTCAAATCTGCATGGTAGCTTTAGTACGACCATATTGATCGGAGATCATTATAGTCTCCGATCTAACCGATCGGCAATAGTCATGTTGAAGATTTCGAAAAAAGCTGATTACGCCCTAATGGCACTCCAGCATATCGCCTCCGTCCAGTTCGGCGATGTCACGCCCGGCCGCGTGGTGAATACAAAAGAAATCGCCGAGGAATATAACATTCCGCTGGAACTGCTCGCGAAGGTCCTTCAGGTTCTCTCCAAAAACGGCTTGATCGAAAGTCACAACGGCCCCAAGGGTGGCTATCTCCTGGCACGGAGCGCCAGACAGATCACCATTGCGCAGATCCTTGAAAGCATCGAGGGCCCACTGTCCATCACCGACTGCTCGCACGAAAGAGATGGCGACTACTGCATGCAGCGTGAACACTGCAACATCCGCACGCCGCTCCTGAAAATCCAAGACAGCATCTACCAGCTACTGAACAATATGACGTTGGGAGACATGTTGGGGGGAACACCTCTGATTACCATTCAGTCTCCTTCGGCACAAGGAGTCGAACAATGAAGCTTCCTATTTTCCTCGACAACCATTCCACCACGCCCATGGACCCACGTGTGTTGGAGGCCATGTTGCCCTACTTCGTGGAAAAGTTCGGGAACGCGGCCAGCCGTAACCATGCCTTTGGTTGGGCGGCTGAAGAAGCCGTGGAAGAGGCTCGGAAACGGATCGCGAAGCTGATCAAGGCTGATGCCAAGGAAATCGTCTTTACCAGTGGCGCCACGGAATCGGACAACCTCGCCCTGAAGGGTGTCCTGGAGATGTACAAAGAAAAGGGCACCCACATCATCACCTCGGCCACGGAACATCGAGCTGTGCTCGATACCGCCAAGTCGCTGGAAGCCAAAGGATTGGCGACCGTGACCTATCTGCCGGTCGATAAATACGGCATGGTGAATCCGCAAGATGTACAGAACGCCATCACAGACAAGACCATCCTGATCTCGGTCATGCTGGCCAACAATGAGATCGGCACGATTAATCCCATCGCGGAGATCGGCAAGATCGCCAAAGCGAAAGGCATCTTGTTCCATTGCGATGCCACACAAGGCGTCGGAAAAATCCCCGTTGATGTCCAGGCCATGGGGATCGACCTCATGTCTTTCTCAGCCCATAAAATATATGGTCCAAAGGGGATCGGGGCCCTCTACGTCAGGAAACGAAACCCACGCGTGCGGATCGCCCCCCAGATGGACGGCGGCGGGCATGAACGCGGCATGCGGTCCGGCACGTTACCCGTTCCGTTGATCGTCGGGTTCGGGAAGGCCTGCGAACTCTGCGAACAGGAAATGACAGCGGAAACAGCTCGGCTGACCAAGATGCGTGACCGTCTGCAAACCGAGATCATGGCGGCCCTGGAGGAAAGCTATCTCAATGGCCACCCAACCAACCGGCTGCCAGGCAATCTCAACATTTCCTTCGCATACGTCGAAGGTGAGTCGTTACTCATGGGCATGAAAGACATCGCGCTCTCATCCGGATCGGCTTGCACCTCGGCCACGCTGGAACCTTCATACGTCTTGCGTGCGCTCGGTGTGGGAACCGAGCTTGCCCATTCGTCGATCCGCTTTGGCTTGGGCCGTTTCAACACCGATGACGAGATTAACTATACGATCAAGAAGGTTATTGAGATCGTCACGAAGTTGCGGGAAATGTCCCCGCTCTATGAGATGGCCAAGGAAGGCGTCGATCTGAAATCTGTTCAGTGGGCCGCGCACTAACCTGAAACGAGACTTGCTTATTTCGGAGGATACCATGGCATACAGCGATAAAGTCGTCGATCATTTCAACAACCCTCGCAACATGGGAAGCTTCAAGAAGGATGAAGAAGGCGTGGGCACCGGGATGGTGGGGGCGCCGGAGTGCGGCGATGTGATGAAGCTCCAGATCAAGGTGCAAAACGATACGATCGTCGATGCCAAGTTCAAGACGTTCGGCTGCGGATCGGCCATCGCCAGCTCCAGCTTGGCCACCGAATGGTTGAAGGGCAAAACGATTGAAGAAGCGCAACAAATCAAGAACACGGACATCGTCCAGGAACTCAATCTGCCGCCGGTCAAGATTCACTGTTCGGTTCTCGCGGAAGATGCGATCAAAGCCGCCTTGGCGGACTATCAGAAAAAATCTGACGGAGAAGCATCCGGCACCAAGTAACAGCGCTATCTACGAAGGGAGTGCCTCCATGGACACAACGAATGTCGAAACACAGGCTCCGGTCATCACACTCACCGATGCTGCCGTGAAAGAGATCAAACGATTGATCAACGTACAAGGAATCGAGGAAGGCGGTCTTCGACTCGGCGTGAAAGGCGGTGGCTGTTCTGGCCTGAGCTACACGATCAATTTTGACGACAAGATCGGGCAATATGACCAAGTATATGAAATCAACGGAGTGAAGGTCATCATCGACACTAAGAGCGCCATCTATCTTCAAGGCACCCAATTGGATTATCAAAAAGACTTGATGGGGGGGAACTTCAAGTTTCTCAACCCCAATGCGAATAAAACGTGTGGCTGCGGAGAGTCGTTCTCCGCCTAATTCTCCACGATTTTTTAACCGATTGGTGCGGCACGCACCATGCTGAATGCCCCCATGGATCAACACACACCAGAGTCACCACAGCCGCGCGGACTGCAGATGGCCCGGAGCATGTGCTGGCACTGCCAGTCTGCCGTCACGGGGGAATACTTCTGCGACCGATGCGTCAAAGTTCAGCCGGTCTCAAAAGAGACCGACTATTTCACCTGTCTTGGGTTTCCTCGACGTCTCACGCTGGACCCAAAGAAACTCGAGGCCAAGTTCTACGAGTTGAGCCGGACATTCCATCCTGATTTTTATCAGACGAAGAGTCCAGCGGAACAAACGATTAGCCTCGGCAATGCCGCCGTCCTCAATACAGCCTATCGTACACTCCGAGACCCCATTCAACGTGCGGAATATTTGGTGGCCCTCGAAACCGGTTCCGTGAAAGACATTCGAACGTCTCCTCCAGCTGAACTATTTGAAGAGATCTTGGAACTACAAGATACGCTTGAGGCATTCAGGTCATCGGAGCGGGATTCGCAGGAAGGTCGTGAGCTTCGTACCGTTCTTGAGACCGAACAACGGGGACTCGAACAGCGCAGACAGGAAATGGAAGCTCAGCTGCATAGGCTGTTTACAGACTGGGATCAGTTACAAGATCGTGGGGAAGCGACGAGCCAGGCGAGAGCAGAACGAGACCGGCTCCTGAAACACATGCGGGATCTCCTCTCCAATCGAACGTACGTCACCAGCATCGTCAACGACCTTGCTGCCACGATTGCCTGAGACATCCTGCCCAGCACCTAAGAACATGACAAGAATTGTCGGCATCGACCTCGGCACAACGAATTCTCTGATCGCCTTCATGAAAGACGGCCAGCCTCACGTCGTCCCTGACCGAAACGGTCGTACGATGGTGCCGTCGGTGGTCGCCTTGACGGACAATGGGTTGATTGTCGGCGATTCGGCTAAAGAACACTTGACGCGAAATCCCGAGCGAACGGTCTATTCCGTAAAACGTTTCATGGGCAAGGGTCTCGCCGATGTGCAAAACGAACTGGCGTATTTCCCCTACACACTCACGGAGACCGGCGGTGTCATCCGGATTCGGCTCGGTGAAAAGAGTTATTCCCCACCACAGGTCTCCGCCATGGTGCTCAAGGAATTGAAACGACGCGCGGACGCCTATCTGGGGGAAAGTATCAGTAAAGCCGTCATCACCGTTCCCGCCTACTTCAACGACAGCCAACGGCAAGCGACCAAAGATGCCGGGCTCATTGCCGGATTGGAAGTCCTGCGCATCATCAACGAGCCGACCGCCGCCTCCCTGGCTTACGGACTTCAGGGAAAGACACAAGGGACGATTGCTGTCTACGACTTCGGAGGCGGCACATTCGACATCTCAATCTTGAAGCTCAAGGACGGAATCTTTGAAGTCCTGGCGACGAATGGCGATACCCACCTAGGAGGGGACGATCTCGACCGGCTGCTTGTCGATCTGTTTATCGGACAAATCCAACAACAGTATCGGATCAACCTGAGCGAATACCCCGATCATATGCAGGCCGTCCGTTTGGAAGCAGAGCGAGCCAAGATTCGTCTTTCTGATGATCTCAAAGCCACGATCACCATCGAACTACCGGATGACAAGGGACAGTTCACCAGAGAACTGACGCGTGAGCAGCTCGAATCCCTGGCGATGCCGGTCATTGAACGGACGCTGGCCCCCTGCCGCATGGCCTTAAAGGACGCCGGACTCACCTCAAAAGACATCGACGAGGTGGTATTGGTGGGTGGTTCCACCCGCATGCCTTTGGTTCGCCGACGCGTCGAGGCGCTGTTTGGAAAGGCACCGCATTGTCACTTGAACCCGGATGAAGTCGTCGCACTCGGCGCTGCCGTACAAGCCGATATTCTGAGCGGTGGCACGACGGACATGTTGCTGTTAGATGTGACGCCCCTGTCGCTCGGCATTGAAACGATGGGCGGTGTCATGAGCAGTTTGATCCGCCGAAACACGACCATCCCAGCAAGCGCCAAAGAACTGTTCACGACCTACGTCGACGGGCAAACCGGCGTCGATATTCATATCCTGCAAGGCGAGCGCGAACTCATCAAAGACAACCGCAGCCTGGCACGATTCCGGTTGAAAGTACCGCCCCTTCCGGCCGGCGTCCCACGCATTGAGGTGACCTTTCTGATCGACGCCAACGGCATCTTGAACGTCACGGCAACGGACATGCGAACCGGTCAGAGCCAGTCGATCGAGGTCAAACCTTCCTATGGGCTCTCGGATGCGGAGGTGGAGCGGATGATCGAAGACTCATTTAAGTTTGCAGCCGACGATGTCACCGCTCGGAAGTTGATTGAAGCCCGGCTGGATGCCGAAGCGCTCCTAAAGACAACCGAGAAGTCGCTGACGGAAGCGGGACATCTGATCATGGCGGATGAAGCCAAGGGTATTCGGAACGCATTGTCTCAACTGGCCACAGCGAAAGACGGCTCCGATCCCCGTACCATCCGCGCACGGATGACAGAACTCGAACAGGCGGCAAAACATTTGAACGTAGTGATGCTGGAGGATTCCCTGAAAAAAAGCCTACAAGGGAAGAAAGTCACGGAAGTCACGTAAAAAGAGCGTATCGCTGATGGCTTATGGTCGGAGCCACCGACTATATGCTATAGGCCATACAGCATCTGCTCGTAAGGAGTGCGCAATGGACCTGAAATGGCAAGACGCCGAAGACATCGCCATACGGCTGGTGGAAGAACACCCTGAGACGGATCCGTTGACTGTACGGTTCACCGATATGCATACCTGGATCGTGGCGTTGCCCGACTTTAAAGACGACCCCAAGAAATCGAACGAAAAGATTTTAGAAACGATCCAGATGGCGTGGTACGAGGAATATCAAGACTCGAAATCGTAAAACGACGAGACCGAACCGTTCTCTGAAATCTTCCTCTCTTTCATCACCTCTGCCGCGTGCCTCTCAGTCCTACTGCTCGGCGTCACCGGTCGGTTGCCCTTCCGGAATCTGATCCAGTCTATAAAAATCCGTTGGGTCGAGTCGTCGCTGCACCGCCTGTGTCGGTTCACTGCCCTTCGCGAAGAGTTCCACAGTTCCCTGTTGGCCTTCGCCATCCTGGTCGGCCTCCAACAGGCCGGTCGAGGAGTCAACTTTGACAAAGGTGACTCCATCGGGAATCTCAAAGGGGACGACCGGAAGCTGTTTGAGGGCCTCCCTCATAAAGGCCGTCCAGATCGGCAGGGCCGACCGAGCTCCGGTTTCGCTCTCTCCGAGCGACCGCCGGTCGTCAAATCCCACATACACACCCGTCACCAGATTCGGGGTCCCACCGATAAACCACGCGTTGGTGTAGTCGTTCGTCGTCCCGGTTTTCCCCGCGATCGGACGCCCCAGCGTTTTGGCAGCCTGCCCGGTTCCTTTTTGGATGACATCTTCCATCATATTCGTGATCAGGTAGGCCGTTTCTTTCGAAATGACCTCGTGCGGCTCGGGCTCGATGGATTCAAGCGTTTGGCCCGTATTATCCTTGACGGCTTTAATCCCAAACGGTTCCACGCGGCTGCCCTGATTCAAGAACACACCATACACCGACGTCAGCTCCATCAAGCTCAGAGACGACGTCCCAAGCCCCAGCGAAAGATCAGCCGGAAGGGGGCTCGTGACGCCGACGGCACGGGAGAACTCAATGACATTTTTCACACCGACCTTATCCAATAACCGAACCGTCGCCAGATTATGCGACTGCGCCAAGGCATCCCGGAGACTCACCATACCGTGAAATTTCCGTCCATAGTTCTCGGGCTTCCAGGTTTTGGCTTCCTCTTCCTGTTCATAGACCACGGGCGCATCGAGGACCTGGGTGGCTGGGCTCAAGCCCTGACTCATGGCAGTAGCATAAATGAGCGGTTTGAAGGCGGATCCCGGTTGCCGGTGTGCCTGCACGGCACGATTGTATTCGCTCCGGGCAAAGTCGTAGCCACCGACCATCGCGCGAATCGTCCCCGCCTTCGGATCGATGGCAATCAGTCCCCCTTCCACCACCGGGGTCTGCTCAAGTGTCAGAAGCACCCCCTCCTTCGTCAGTCGCTTCACTCCGACTTCGATGACATCACCGGGCTTCAAGAGTTGCTTCACATTGGGATTCACAACAAAATCGACCGTCGGGTCCGGCCCTTTGAGCATCCGCTTCGCCCAGGCCATATCGTCAAAGGCCAGTTTCCCTGTGAACGGCCCAACCCGAACGAGGAAGTGATCCTTCATTATCTTTAAGACGACCCCTTCACCCACATACCCGGGTTTGAGCAATTGCTCCCCGGAGCTAAGCTCTGAGGGCTGAAACCTGTCGATATCCACCGTTCGTCGAGGCCCTCGCCAGCCCTCCCGCTTATCGAGTTCTCGAACACCGCTCAAGAACGCCGCTTCAGCTGCTCGCTGCATCTCCAAATTCAAGGTGGTATGGATTTGAAGACCACCCTTGTACACCATCGATTCCCCGTACTTTGCCACGAGCAATTGCCGGACATACTCGACGAAGTACGGAGCAAGATGCTCGCTAACCGGTTGATGGAAATTCAGTGTGTCACGAACAGCTGCTTCCCGTTCCGCAGACGTGATGAACCCGACTTCCTCCATCCGCGCGAGTACATGTTCCTGCCGCTTCTTCGCCATATCGTACGCTGCAAACGGCGAAAACTTGCTCGGCTTCTGCGGGAGTCCTGCCAAGAAGGCCGACTCGGCCAGCGTCAGTGTTCTAATGTCCTTGTCGAAATAGGAGCGTGCCGCCGATCCGACACCATAGGCTCCTTGTCCGAAGTAGATTTGATTCAGGTAGGTTTCAAGAATCTGCTCTTTGCCCGACACCACCTCCATCTTGTAGGCCAGAATGACTTCGCGGATCTTGCGTCCATACGACCGTTCAGAGGAGAGAAAGAGCGACCGAGCCAATTGTTGCGTGATCGTACTGGCACCTTCGACCTTCTTCCCGCCATGCCGAATATTCGTCCAAGCCGCCCGCAACATCCCGATAAGATCCAATCCCGGATGCTCGAAAAACCGGGCATCTTCCGTTGCGATGACCGCCTGCGTCAATGTTTTGGGAATTTCAGAGAGCGGAGTCAGAATGCGGCGTTCAATGAAGAACTGGCCGATCGGCTGACGATCGTCCGAATAGACGGTTGTCACCAAGCTCGGTTGATAGTTTTGAAGCAGATCGAGCGAGGGAAGATCTTGGGCAAAGTGCCAAATGACACCCGCCACTGTCGTAGCTCCGGCGATCATGGCGGCCACCACACCGAGCATGATCACCTGCCATCGGCGCAGGCGACGACGCGGCTGTTCCTGATTTCTTCCAATCAATCGACTGTCGTTCGGCATCGAGTCTGGAATCCTATCGACGTGAGTCGCGAGGTACGCAAGAACTTACAATGTGCCATGTGAAAACTCAAGCAAGACACCGATTGCCCCCCCCCTCGAACTCTTGCGTCTGTTGATCTCAGCGGAAAAGAACATTTCGTTTCAGAAATGATTCACTTCATAGTAGAAACATGCAATACCTCCACGGGAAAAGTGAGCCTTGGTCTAGCCACCGACTACGCAGCTGCGGGGCGACAACAACTAATAAACAAGAAGGCCTCGCGCATACTGATTGTTCATTCTGCCACCACCTCAGAAAACTGGGCCGCTTAAGAGGATAAGGTTTCTTGCATGATCGAACAGCCTGTTATCAATCAACCGATCCTCCTGGTCGAAGATGAACCAGATACCGCCGCTCTCGTGACGCTCATCTTGCAGGAAAAGGGCTATACGGTCGTGCATGCCGCCGACGGCCAGGACGCCCTGAACAAGATCGCTTCGATGCCGCCTCCTTCGCTCGTGCTGCTGGACATCCAACTACCCCATGTCGATGGGGTCACTATTCTAGAGACAATTCGAGCAGCGTCCGGCTGGCAACACGTCCCGGTGGTCCTCCTCACGGCCGTCGTTGATCCGTCCTGTATCCGTAGGGCGGTGTCCATCAAGGTGCAGGATTACATCCTCAAACCATTTAAGCGCGACAGTTTGCTGAGATGTGTGGAGCGGGCCTTGATACCGCTAGCACGCCCATAACGATACCGGCTCCCGCCACGAGAGTTCCCGAACTGGCAAAGAGTTTACGTCTTTCACCCTTGAGGAGTCTGTGTGATGGGGCATTACGAGTATTCCCCCTCCGAGATCATGGAGAGCGTGACCGATACCATTGCACGTCTAACCACGGTCATTGGTTGCCAGCAAGATAGCGCCTCCCCAATCGAGCACGCTATTAGCGAACAGGGCATCGCTGGAGAACGCTGATTCACCGCAGCGTCCGCGATATCACTGAGTACAAACAGCTGGATATTACCTTACAAGAGCGCAAGCTGAAGAGTTCACTGTGGTTCGGAGTGGGATCCGCCTTCCAGGTGAGAAACGTGGTTTGATGCGCACATTGCCAAGCAGCTGGATCATGGCAGCAGCAGCAGCAATATTTATTCTCGACCTGTTCATCCCTCTCGGCGTTGCAGTGCCGATGTTGTATGTCCTCCCAATTCTCCTGTCGTGGATAAGTCCAGGCTGGCGAATCACTGCGGTTACGGCGGGCAGCTGCATTATCCTGACCCTGCTCGGGGCCGTCCTTTCCCCTGGAGAACTTTCTACCGCAGTCGCGACAAACCGTGCCCTGGCTTCAACATTGGGACTCGTCATCGCCTGGCTCGTGATCCGACAGAAACAGTCGGCAGTTCAGGTCGCTGAGGCACACCAGGCCAGGGAGGAGAGCGAGGAGAAATTCGCAAAAGTTTTCCACGCAAGTCCGCACCCGATTGGGATCACGGAGGTGACAACCGGTCGTTGTATAGAAGTGAACGATGCCTGTTTGCAGCTGTTTGGTTTCAGTCGTGAAGAAGTGATCGGCAGCACGACATTGATGCTGGGCATCTGGCCGAATCAGCAGGATAGAGTCCGGCTCGTTGAGCGCTTGAAAGCCGGTGAGCCGATCCGCAATTGCGCGTTGACGTTGAAGACCAAATCAGGTGATGTCCGCCACATTCTCATATCTTCCGATTTGATGGAGATCAACGGAACACTTTGCATGATCACTCTCGGCAACGACATCACGAATCGCAAGCAGGCGGAAGACGCCTTGCTCGAAAGAGAGCAACAGTTCCGGGCGGTATTCAATCAAACCACCTGTGGCATCGCGCAGACGGATTCGACCGGCCGGTACACGCTCGTCAACGACCGGTATTGTGAGATCGTCGGCCGCTTGCGCGAGGAACTCTTGACTCTCAGTATGCACGATATCACGCACGCAGATGACTTGCTGGCCAACGCAGACCAATTCCGCGCATTGGTTCAGGGCGGGCCCAGCTTCGTCATCGAGAAACGTTATCTGCGGCCCGACGGTTCCGTGGTGTGGGTGCATAAGGACGTGGCCGCAGTGCGCGACAACGGAGGCAGGGTCTCGCACATTGTCGACGCCATCACAGACATCACGGACCGAAAACGGAATGAAAAGAACCTGCACGACCTCAATGCCTCGCTCGAAAAACGGGTGGACGAGCGGACAAAGGCACTGCGGCAGGAGGAGCAGCGGTTCCATGGCGCCTTTGACCATGCCCCCATCGGTATGGCTCTGGTCGCCCCAGACGGCAGATGGTTGCGAGTGAACGGCGCGTTGTGCCAGATCGTCGGGTACACGGAGGCCGAACTCCTCGCAATCGATTTCCAGGCGATCACTCACCCCGACGACCTCGAAGCCGACCTCTCTCACGTCAGGGACATGTTGGCGGGAACGATACAGACCTACCAGATGGAGAAGCGGTACCTCCACAAACGAGGCCACATTGTCCACATCCTGCTGACTGTCTATTTGGTTCGTGACACCAAAGGACAACCGCTGTACTTCATTTCTCAGAGCCAGGACATCACCGAGCGCACGCAGGCCGAAGAACAATTCCGCCAAGTCGTGGAATCGGCCCCCAACGGAATGCTCCTGGCCGACTCGAACGGGATCATTACGCTGATCAACGCCCAGCTCGAACGATATTTCGGGTACGATCGTCACGAGCTTGTGGGACAGCCTGTTGAACTGCTACTGCCTGAACGGTTCCGCACGCAGCACCCCGCTCAGCGCGCCGCCTTCTATCACAACCCACAGGCACGGGCCATGGGAGCGAGGCGCGAACTCTTTGGTCGCCGTAAAGACGGGTCAGAGTTCCCACTGGAAATTGGACTGAATCCTATCCAGACCGCTCAAGGCCAGCAAGTCTTGGCGGCCATCGTCGACATTAGCACCCGCAAGCAGGCCGAAGAGATGTTGAAAGAGGCGGCGCAGGAATTGGTCTCGAAAAATGCTGAACTGCATGAAGCGAACCAGTCCGCCCTCATCGCCACACGCGCCAAGAGCGAGTTTCTGGCCACGATGAGCCACGAAATTCGCACGCCCATGAACGCCATTGTCGGCATGGCAGAGTTGCTCGGGGAAACATCGCTCTCCCCAAGCCAACAAGAATATGTCGGACGCCTTACACGCGCCTCGACCAGCCTGCTTGATTTGATCAACAACATTTTAGACATTTCCAAGATCGAAGCTGGCCAATTGAAATTGGAATCGATCGCTTTCGACATTCAGAGTCTCGTCGACACGATCGGCGAACTGATGGCCATCCATGCCCATATCAAGCAGCTTGAGCTCATAGCCTTTGTGCATCCAGATGTCCCTGCCTGGGTCATGGGCGACCCGACACGCCTCCAGCAGGTGATTATCAACCTTATAGGCAATGCCATCAAGTTTACGGAGCGCGGTGAGGTAGTTCTGCGCATTGAACCGGATAGCGCCGACCCCGACCTGATACGTTGTTGTGTTTCCGATACGGGCATCGGTGTTCCCCATGATAAACTGCACAGCATTTTTGACAGCTTTACCCAAGTCGACTCATCCATGACTCGGAAATACGGCGGCACCGGGTTAGGCTTGAGCATTTCCAAACGCCTGGTGGAGCACATGGGCGGCAGTATCAGCGCCGACAGTACCGAAGGCCATGGCAGCACGTTCTCGTTCGCCGTACGCCTTCCGAAAACAACTTCCCCGCCAACTGCATTGCCATTACCCTTGTTGGATCTTCGGAACCGCCGCCTCCTCATCGTGGACGACACTGAGACCAATCGAATGGTCATACGAGAACATCTCCGACCGCTTGGAGCCTTGCTGGTTGAGGCATCCGACGGTCCAGCGGCGTTACAAGCACTAGACGAAGCACTCGGAGACGGAACGCCATTCGATGTTGCCATTTTGGATTATCACACGCGGGGCATGAACGGACTGGACCTCGCACAGGCCATTCGCAAACGCCAGGACTCTGCTTCGTTGCCTCTGGTGTTGTATGCCTCGGACATGCTGCAGCAGACCGCCGCGCTTTCTCGCGAGTTAGGCATCGACTCCTTCGTTTATAAACCAGTTAGTCGCAGGCGGTTACTGGAGTCATTGGCAGTCGTACTGCATCAGGTACCGACTACCACGGTCCGCCAAGAGCAGGCGGCTCATCAGGAGCTGGACTTACCACCGCCTTGCCGTATTCTGTTGGTGGAGGACTTAGAAGACAATCGCGACCTGGTACGGCTCTTCCTGAAAGATACTTCCTGTCAATTGGAGATGGCGGAGAATGGCGCCATTGGCGTAAAAAAATTTGCAGAAGGAACTTATGACTTGGTGCTTATGGACATGCAGATGCCCATCATGGATGGACTCCAGTCGACGATGGTCATTCGTCAATGGGAAGTCGAACAGCAACACAAGCCCACGCCGATCATTGCCCTCACCGCCAATGCTTTCTCCGATGAATCCATAAAGAGTCTGAACGCGGGATGCACAGCCCATCTGACCAAACCGATCAAGAAGAAAGTGCTCCTTTCGACCATCACTCAATGTCTCGGTGCCCTAAGAGATCAAGCGGCCTGAACATCAACCCTCTTTCTCCTCGGACCACCGCTCCTTGGGCATTTTAGTCCTTTCAACCCCGATACAGACCTTTGGACGAGCCGACTAGGCTCAGGACTCATTCTTTGAGATAGAAGATGACGGTTGCGGCGAGACAGATCGCCGAGAAGAACGTGTGGGCGCAGCGGTCGTAACGCATCGCAATCCGCCGCCAATCCTTAATGCGGCCG
>WBZP01002421.1_pt1 | contig 17126 bp, 24 predicted proteins | sample 5204301 | NCBI WGS metagenome assembly WBZP01 (sample SAMN12412401, study PRJNA552823) | activated sludge metagenome | isolation source: activated sludge from nitrification reactor of wastewater treatment plant... | place: USA: Pennsylvania | collected 2017
AAGTCGCGCTGCGATCCGGGCGCGGCGTATCCCTTGCCACCCGCGCCGTTCAGGCCGGCTTCCGGCTGCAGCTCCTTATTGGCCGCGCAACCGCCAAGTGCGAGCGTCACTGCCAGAGCAGCGATGAGCCCCTTGAGCGGCCGGGTGAATGTCTCCGCCAGCATCATACTCTTCCCTCTCGTGCCGGTTGGACCTGGCTATATCGCGCAACGACACCGCACGCAGGCCCACCGCTGAAAACCTAGTTTCGCAGGATGAGATAAATCCGCGATCCGCCGAAAATGTGGCCACTTCCAAGGCCTTTCAAGGCATATGGCCACACAAACAGTTCCATCTCACAGGCGATTCGACCAGTTGCCCGGCCGCGTGCTCCACGGAATTCACCGGCAATACGTCGGCGTTTCCCGCCTGATATGAAGCTCTTGGCCGTTTACCCTTATTTCCAGGGCCAGCACAACTGACGACATTGCCACGGCAGGCTGCCGTCCCCACAAAATACCTGCCGGTCAGTCCCTCAGCATCGTTCCCGGCGAATCGAGCGGCCGGATGGACAATGGAGTGGGAGTCGCTCGCCTGAGCGACGAACCCGGCCGCACCGGACACGGAGACAGGCCCCGCAAGGCCCGTCGAACGCTTGAAGGCGGGGGATTCGTACCCCCCAAAAAGCTCAAGACCGAGATGGTGGCGAGAGTATCGCCAACAGCTCGGTCTTGATGAAAGATTGGCTCAACACCAACCCGTCAAGCTTACTCTTAGCGAGCAGCCTGAGCAGCAGCCGGAGCTTCCGCGCCGAGCTTCATCGGGGTGTGCTCAACTTCACGGCGGCAAGCGCCGAGAGCAACAGCCACGAGTGCGGTGGCGAGAATGATTGCGCCCTTCATAGTAGTCTCCTTATGTTGTCCCGGGCAAAGCGCCCTTCGGTAGTGATAGTGACTTAGTGAGCGACATGCTGAGATGCCGGGACGTCAGCGCCGAGCTTCATCGGCGTATGCTCAACTTCGCGACGGCATGCGCCGAGCGCTACAGCCGCAACCACCGCTGACAGAACGATCAGCCCCTTCACACCCTGCATGGTCATATCTCCTGATACGATTCCGGCCAAAGCCGTACTCTGGGGTACCTACGGTTGGGGCTGGGATCAAGAACACAGGCGATTATGCCCAAGTTTTCCAACCCCATAGATGCGAAAATGCAACGGCGTGTTTTGACGGTTCGGCGCGATTCCCTCACGATACAGAACACCATTCAAGCCAATGATTATGCGCATAAAAAGAGCGCCGCCCCGAGGTGCCGGAGCGGCGCGCGTGTCGCATAAGTGTTATCAAAGTCCTAATTCAAAAGCGGTGACCAGGCGGGGTCGGATGCAAACGACGGCGTCGCCACTTGGCGCTCGTTGTAGCCGGTCAAATCAACCGTATGGATTCGCGGTCCGCCGCTGGCGCCCTGCGACTCACGGAAGAACATCAGCACCCGCCCGTTGGGGGCCCAGGTCGGACCCTCGTTGTGGTAGCCCTCGGTCAGGATTCGCTCCCCCGTCCCGTCCGGACGCATGACGCCGATGAGGAAGCGACCGGCCATCTGCTTGGTAAAGGCGATGTAGTCGCCCCTCGGCGACCAGACCGGGGTGGAATAGCGCCCGCCGTCCTGGCCGGACAGGCGCCGCACCCCGGAGCCGTCGGCGTTCATCACGTAAAGCTCCTGAGACCCTTCCCGGTCGCTCTCGAACACGATCTGGCGGCCATCCGGCGAATAGCAGGGGCCGGTGTCGATGCCGTTGGCCTGCGTCAGGCGGCGCGGCTGACGGGTTCTCAGGTCCATTTCGTAGATGCTACTCTGTCCGTCGGGTGTGCCCAGACTCATGACGATCCGCTGGCCATCGGGCGAAAAGCGGGGTGCGAACGTCATACCCGGAAAGTCGCCGACCAGTTCACGTTTTCCCGTTTCCAGGTTCATGATGAACACGCGCGGCTGGTCGCGCGTGTAAGACATGTAGGTGATTTCCTGGTTGGTGGGCGAGAACCGCGGCGTCAGCACCAGCTCCTGGCCCTGGCTCAACAACCGCACGTTGGCGCCGTCCTGATCCATGATGGCGAGCCGCTTGGTGCGCTTGTCCTTGGGCCCCGTTTCATCGACGAACACGACGCGGGTATCGAAGTAGCCCTTTTCACCCGTCAAGCGCTCATAGACCTGATCGGCGATCAGGTGGCCGATGCGCCGCCAGTTCTGCCCCGCGGTCGAAAACCGCTGACCCGCAAGCTGCTTGCCGGCGGCGGGATCCCACAACCGGAATTCAGCTCCGACTTTTCCATCGCCTGTCTTTACGACGCGGCCGACAACGAGCGCGTCGGCGCGGATCGAGCGCCAATCGGGAAAGCGCGGCGCGGCGTTGACATCGCGGATCTGCTCGAGAAACGAGGCGCGGTCGAGCGGCTGGAACAGGCCTGAACGTTCAAGATCGCCCTGCACGACGTCTGCAACGTCGGCGGCGAGTTGAGGATCATCGCCTAGAAACACGGGAATCGCGATCGGGATCGGCGCAATCGTGCCCTGCGTCTGCGTGCCCTGAAGCTGCGCGGACGCCGCAAGTGGAAACCCAAGCAGTGTGGCGAGGCCCACGAACAGAGAGGCGACGCAAGACCGAAGCAACAGGGGTGGTCGGAAACCGGCCGTCATATCTGTGATCTCATTCCCGAACGATTGATTCGCCGCTTTCTAGCTTCAACCCGTTTCGCTGTCGAATGAAGCAACTGTTGGGCGATAACAGAGCTTCCTTGAGCGCTACAGCATCTGCCTTGGATCGAAAATCCATTCGATGTCTTTCCAGCCCTCATAGCTTTCGGCCGGAAGCTTGAACGGCTGGCAGGTGCGCACGGCCCTCAGCGCCGCCTCGGCCGCCGCACTTCCCAGTGTGTCGCCGGGCGCGCTCATCACGCTCGGCTCGCCATTGAGGCTGCCGTCGGTATTGAGGCTCCACTTCAGCTTGACGGCCGGAATTTCCGCCCCGCCCCCGGCCCCCGGCAAACGCCAGCACTGCGCCAGCTGGCTCTTGATCATGCCCTTGAGCAGATCCTGCTCGCGCGCGGAAAGCACTTCATCCTTGCCGGTCGCGGTTCCTGCCTCTTGTCCGGTATCGGTCGCCGTCTGGCTTGTACCTGCCGCCTGCTGACCTTTCTTGGTCGGATCTTTATCGACCAGCGCCTTGGGCTGCGCATCGTCAGGCAGCTTGTTCAGAAGCTCGGCAAGCTTCTTTTCGTCGAATTTCTTCTTTTCCGCCTCAGCCTTCTTTTTGGCTTCCTCGCGCTTTTTCTTTTCCTCGGCGAGCTTCTTCTTTTTTGCTTCGTCTGCTTTTTTCTTGGCCTCTTCCTCCGCCTTCTTCTTCTCTTCGGCAGCCTTGCGCTCCTCCTCGATCTTCTGTTCGAGGAGTTTCTGCTCTTCAGGCGTGGGGCCAGGCGCCGGTTCCGGTGGCGGAGGCGGCGTCTCGGCCTTGGGAGGCTCAGGCGGAGGGGGCGGCTCTACCTTGGGCGGCTCGGGAGGCGGCGGTTCCTCGAGCTTGGCTTCTTCCTGCGGCGGAGGTGGCGGTGGCGGCGGGGCGTTGTCCGGCTTCTTGGTATCGTTCTTGGAATCGTCGGGCTTGGTTTCGTCCTTGGCCTTCGTCTCCAGCTTCTTGGCGTCTTCCGAGCCCTGTTTCAGCTTCAAAAACTCGCTCGGCGTGATGATTTCAGCCGAGATCGCGGGCGTATCCTCCACCGGCAGCTGCTCAACGCCGCGCATGGCAAAAAAGGCCCAGAACAGCAGGGCCGCGTGACAGGCGAGCGAAATGAGGAGGCCGAAGGACACGGGGCGCTAGCCTCCCTCCTCCACGTCGGTGACGAGGGAAACCTTCTTGAAGCCCCCGGCGCTGATGCGGCTCATGACACGCATGATGATGCCGTAGGTCACGCCCTTGTCGCCGCGCACGAAGATCGGCTCGTCGTATCCGTTCTTGGCGATGGCCTTGAGCTTATCTGCCATCTCTTCGAGCTTGATCGGCGTTTCGCCGAGAAACACGTCGCCGTTCTGCTTGATCGAGACGGCGAGCGGTTCGTTTTTTGCTTCAAGCTGCTTGCCCTTGGCCTGCGGCAGCTCGATCGGCACTCCGACTTGCAGCAGAGGCGCCGCCACCATGAAGATGATGAGCAGCACCAGCATCACGTCGACCATGGGGGTGACGTTGATCTCGCTCATCGGTGCGTGACGGCCGCGGCGGCGGCGACCACGGCCACCTCCGCCACTTTGGGTTTTGATGCTCGCGCCCATCGAACGTGCTCCCGCTCAAACCTTAATTGCGCACGTCGATCTGACGCGAGACGATGGCCGCGAACTCATCGGCGAACGCATAGAGCCGCTGCGAAATTGCCGCGGAATCCGCGGAAAACTTGTTGTAGAAAATGACCGCGGGAATGGCAGCCATGAGCCCCAGGGCCGTCGCAAACAGCGCTTCCGCAATGCCGGGGGCAACAACGGCCAGGTTGGTATTTTTCGATACCGCAATCGCCTGGAAGCTCGTCATGATGCCCCACACCGTGCCGAACAGGCCGACAAACGGCGCCGTCGAGCCGACCGTTGCAAGAAACAGCAGCCGGCGGTCGAGCCGCTCCATCTCGCGGCTGATGGTGACGTCCATCACCTTTTCGACACGCAGCTGAATGCCGCCCAGCGCGCGGATGTTGCCTTCGACCGACCGCTTCCATTCGCGCATCGCCGCAACAAAAAGCGCCGCCATGGTGATCGAGCGTCCGCGCGAAAGCCCACCATAGAGATCGTCCAGCGACTGCCCCGACCAGAACATCTGCTCGAACTTGTCGCTTTCGATGCGCGCCTTGCGGAACGCAAACAGCTTTTCGAAAATGATCGCCCACGACCAGACCGACGACACAAGCAGGCCGATCATCACCAGTTTGACGACGATGTGGGCCTGCTGGAACAGTTCGAAAAACGAAAATCCGCCGGCACTCACGGGGGCGACGACGCCTTGGGCGACTTCAGCGGGATTCATTGGACCATCCGTGATTGAACAAAATCGGCTCCTTGCCGGTTGACGTCCCGGATGTGAACCGGGCCGGTCGTCGTGACGTCGCCCGCCTCGCCAGCCGGCGCTGACGACAGCACCTTCAGGCGAAAGGGCGAACACCCTTCAGTGTGGCAGCCGAACGCGGCAAGCGCGCGGCTGCAAACCAAACAGCGTCGTGCGAGGAAGTGTTGGTATGGCCGTCCCAATCGCCGCCGCAGTCCCAGCGGCACGGCACAGCGGCCCGCCCCGCCGCGTGCCGCAAGCCCTCAGTTGTTGCCACGCAATATGACCAAACAAGGGCTCTCCAAGCGCCTTCTTAGGCCGATTCTCGGACGCGGCGGTACGCGGCCCGCAGCACAGCTGTGAGCAACGCGGCGCGGACAATTCCGCCGACTCGGCCGTATGAGAGTTCCGCTCCCCATCACGGATCGTCCGCCATCTGAGGCTTTCGCGTTGCAGCGTAAAAAAGTGCGCATTGTGGTCAAATTTGGAGCAGCCAACGCTTGACTTTCGGCGTCGTTACGTCGCACACTTTCTCCAAAAAAAACAAAGTTGCCTCTGGAGCAACATAAGGGACTAGAAACGGGCAGAGGCCATGGCTGTGTGGCAGTTCTGCCTTTTGGGGAGATGGCACAATGGCACCATCCGGTGATCCACGAATTGAGAAGATGTATTCCGGCGATCGGCTCTGGTCGATCGTCGCGATGGCAACACTTTGGGCAACCTACATTTTTGTCCTGGCAAAGGTCCTGCCTTTGGCCGGCACGGAAGCGGTCTACATGACCTTGGCCGCCGGCGCAGGGTTGGTGTTGCTGTTCAACACCGCTGCCGTCTGGGCGATGATTTCCCACTACGGCGAGGACAAGCAGGCGATCTACGGGCTCGATCTGCACTACCTCGATCTCGCCAAGAAAACCCATAACTGACGGGAGGTCGACATGGCCAATGGACATTACGAACCCCCGAAACAGTCGATGTTCGGGCAGATCTTTGACTCGCTATTCCTCCTCGCACTTGTCGGTTTGACGCTGTTCGCGCCCCTCTGGCTCCAGCTGGCCGGCGGCGGCAAGACAGAGCTCTCCTTCCCCGACAAGACCTGGACCGGCATGGGCCAAACGCCCGTGATGCAACAGGCCTGGGAAAAGCTTGGTCACACGCCAGAGACGGCGCAGCCTCTCATCGCTTCGCGGTTCGACTACGTGTTCGATCCGATCATGCTGGCGATCACCGCCGCCGTGATCGTGTTCTACTACGTCTTCGTCATCCGGTTTTCCGACAAGGAATACCGCGACGTCATCCGTGAACGCTTTGGCGACAAGTGAGGGACAACCCATGGAAGGCATGCACGCATTTCATATGCTGGAATACGCCGCATGGGGCCTCTCCGCCCTATTCGGTCTTTGGATGCTGATCGATCTCATCCGCACCAATACCTCCTATTCCGAGGACGTCCTGACGTCGTCGAAGGAAGGTGAAATCGAGGACGAACTGGTCATCGACCCAACCCATCATGGTGCCCTATGAGCAGCACAACACACACCACCGCCATCCACGGCGAAAAAGTCTCGCTGCTGCGCGTTCTGGGCCCCGGACACGTCTGGGCACTGGGCGTCGGCATCGTTCTCGTCGGCGAATACATGGGCTGGAACTTCGCAGTCGGCAAAGGTGGTTTGATCGCCGCCCTCATCGCCTGCTGGTTCGCTGGCCTGCTCTATACCTGCGTCGCCATGATCGACTCGGAAGTGACCTCGACGGTCGCGGCCGCCGGCGGTCAGTACGCGCAGGCCAAGCACATCATCGGGCCTCTCATGGCCTTCAACGTCGGCCTCTTCCTGGTGCTCGCCTATACGATGCTGGAAGCGGCCAACGCCATCACGCTCGGCTATCTGGTTCAGACGGTCGGCACGATGGCGGGATATGAAGGGGTGCACGACAAACCCTTCATCGTTTTGACCGTGATGTTCCTGGCTTGGCTCAACTATCGCGGCGTTTACGCGACGTTGACGTTCAACCTCGTCATCACGGCCATCGCCTTCATCGCCATCCTGATCTTGTTCTTCGCCATCAACACGATGTACTTCGAAAAACACGATCTGGCGGGCATGGTCAACAACAACGCATTGCCTTACGGGTGGATCGGCGTACTCGCGTCGATGCACTTCGGCATGTGGTACTACCTCGGCATCGAGGGTACGACGCAGGCAGCTGAAGAAGTCCGCTCACCCGCCCGCGCCCTTCCGCTCGGCACCATGACCGGCATCATCACGCTGCTCATCGCGGCAACGATGACGTGGTACATCTGCGCCGGCCTGATGCCGTGGGAATATCTGGGCAGCGCCGTGACGCCTCTCTTCGACGCGGCACGCCTGACGGATTCGATGTTCCTGATGACCCTGCTGTTCATCGGCACGATCTTCTCGACACTCGCATCCGCCAACGGTTGCATCAACGACGCCTCGCGCGCCTGGTTCTCCATGGGCCGCGACCGCTATCTGCCGACATGGTTCGGCGCCGTGCATCCCAAGTATCGTACGCCATTCCGCTCCATCATCTTCCTGGTGCCGGTGGCGTTGATCTTTGCGCTCGGCGCCCCGCTCGATCAGGTCATCACCTTCTCGATCCTGTCGGGTCTGCTCGAGTACACGTTCATGACGCCCAACGTGATCATGTTCCGCAAGAAGTGGCCTCTCGACACCATCAAACGCGGCTATGTGCATCCGATGCACCCGCTGCCGGCGCTGGTGTTGGTGCTTCTGTGTGCGATCACCTTCGTCGCCGTGTTCCTCGGCTACGGCACCCAGCTGGTCGCGATGATGGTGTTCTACATCGTTGCCTCGATGTGGTTCGCCTTCCACCGCTACAAGTATGTCCGCCGTGCCGACCAGTTCACGATGAACTGGCCACGCCCGCGCGGCTACTGAGCGCGGCACGCACGCAACTGAGCGGCGCACCTTCTCGCGGAGGTGCGCCGCTCTTGTTCGTCACGAGCCATCTTCGAAAAACGCTGTCTTGAGGCCCGCTGTGACGTCCCTGCCGCTCGCTCTTCTCGTTGCAGCCGCCGGTGCCGTCACCGTGGCCTATCTGGCGTGGCGCGAGCATCAGCGCCGTCAAGCCCGGCACCGGGCGATCTTCGACCCCATCGTCGCGCTTTTCGACAACCCGAAGGTGACTTTCGCCGGCAGCGGGCTGCCCCTGCTCGAAGGCAGCTATAAGGGCCAGCGGCTGAGGCTTGAGCTCATCCCCGACACGATGACGATCAGGCGCTTGCCGCAGCTGTGGCTGTCGCTGACCGCCATCAAACCGCTTCCATTGCGCAATGCCGGGATTGCCGCGCTGGTGCGCCCATCGGGCGCCGACTACTATTCGCTGACCGAGCGCATGACACAGCGCCTCGACATTCCCCCATCGTTCCCGCAGGAAATCTGGGTGCGTGGCGAAAGCCTCCATTCCCGCTCCACGCTCGACAAGATCACGCCAGCCGCCAGCGGCGTATTTGCCGAGCCGAAAGTCAAGGAAATCGCGGCAACGACGCGCGGCGTGCGCATCATCTATCAGTTGGCCGAGGGCAAGCGCGGCAACTATCTTCTGCTGCGCCAGAGCGAGTTCGTCGATCCCAAGCTTGGACCGGAATTGCTCGACAGCCTTGCGGCGCAATTGAACGATTTAGGCCGTGCCCTGAGCTGACGCCTGCCAAAGACGCGGAGCCCGAAATGGCAACACCAACAAAGACGCCGGAAAAAAAGCCGTTTCACCCCTACGTGGTGCTCGCGCTCTCGATCCTTGCCCCCGGCGCAGGACATGTCGCCGCCGGCCAGCCTCAGCGCGGCTTCGGCTTTGCGCTTTTCTCTCTCATATTGGCGTTGCTCACCTGGCAGATCACGCCGGAAGACCGCTCGTTTGTCGGCCGCTCCGCGCTCGGCCTGTTTGTCTGGGCGCTCTCGATCCCCGACGCCTATCGCGTCGCGCGCATGAACTGGGAACTATGGACGCGCGCGCATCCGGGCGGTTAGGACGGGGCTTGTTTGTGAGCCCCAAAGGCATCGCGCACGGCTTCGCTCAACCGCAAGGGCTTGCCGGATACCGACACGAGCACGACGGTCACCTCGGCTTCGAACAAGCGCACGCCATCCCTCATGATCGTCTGAATGAGGGTGACGGAGGCCCCGCCCAGCTCCTTGACGCGGGTTTCAACCTCAAGCAGATCGTCCATGCGGGCCGGGCGGGCGAAATCGCAATTCATCCGCCGGACCACAAAGGCCGCCGGCTCGCGATTGTCGGACCCGTCGATCAGACGGCGGGCATCTGTGCCAAGCAGGCGAAGAAAGTCTGTCCGGCCGCGCTCGGCAAAGCGCACGTAGGAGGCGTGATAGACGACGCCGCCCGCATCCGTATCCTCAAAGTAGACGCGGACGGGAAGCACATGATGCTGCCCCGCCTTGTCCAAAACGATGCGGCCTGACAGATCCGGCCAATTCTGTGACGTCATACGCTTGCGCCCGATCCCAATTCCACGACCACGATTTCCGGCGGCACTCCGAACCGCAGCGGAAATCCCGAACAGCCAAGTCCGCCAGAGACGATGAGGCTGCGGCCCTCCTCAATGACGTGGCCGTAGGCGTAGCGGTTATTAAACCGCGAGGGAACGACCGGCGAGAAGCCGAACAGCCGCACCTGGCCGCCGTGGGTATGGCCGGACAGCGTCAACGCCACGCGATCGGGCACCTCGGGGAAGATATCGGGTTCGTGCGCCATGAGGATGATTGGCGCCTCGTCCGTCACCTGCGCAAGCGTTGCGGGTAAATCATCGACACCCTGGTAGCCGATCTTTCCCTCGCGCTTGAACTTTTCATAGTCCTTTTCCAGCGGCCAGAACGCCCATTGATCGCCAAGTCCCGCGATCCAGAACGGCTCGCCATCCTTGATCAGACGAACCGCCTTGTTTTCGTAAACCGGCACGCCGGCCGCTTCGAGTGCGAGCCCGGCTCGCGTCGGTCCCATCCGCCGGACCTGGGTTTCTCTCTCGTCCCACCAGTCGTGATTGCCGAGCACGGCATGGACACCAAGCGGCGCTTTCAACTTCGCAAGCTCTGTGGCCCAGCTGCCGGCCGTCACCGGCGACGACCATTTGCCCATGCGATGGCCGACGACGAAATCGCCGAGCAGCAGGATCGCGTCGGCGCCGAGCCGGTTTGCCGTCTCGACGATGCCCGCGACGCGCTCCAGCGACATCCACGGCTCGCAGATGTGCAGATCGGCAAGAATGGCGAGTTTCAGTTTCAGTCCTTGCGGCCAGCGCCGCGGCGTCAAGGCGTAGGTCGTGACATTGCCGCGAAAACTCTCGGCGAAGGCGTAGGTGGTCAACGATACGCCGCCGATGCCGAACGCGGCGATCGCTTTCAAAAGGTCACGGCGGGTGATCATCGGTTTCGTCCAGACGTTGATATCCCGTTGACACTGACGCGGTTTGGCATCGCAAGTATGAAAGCGATGCAGGAAATTTTCGCCACTTTCAGCCGTTTTTGGATGCGTCGTCCTCATCATCGAAGATCGGCAACTCCGGAGAGGCGGTGCGCGCCGGCCCGGAAACGCCCAGATGCCGGTAGGCTTTGAGCGTCATCACCCGCCCGCGCGGCGTGCGGCCGATGAAGCCCTGCTGCAGCAGGTAGGGCTCGACGATCTCTTCCAGTGCATCGCGCGGTTCAGACAGCGCGGCGGCCAGCGTCTCGATGCCGACCGGACCGCCGTCGTAGTTGCGGCAGATGCAGTTCAGATAGCGGTGGTCGAGCGCGTCGAGGCCTTCGTTATCGACCTCCAGCATCTTGAGGGCCTTGTCGGCCACGGCCGCATTGATGATGGCGGCGTTATCGACGGCGGCGAAGTCGCGGACCCGGCGCAGCAGCCGCCCGGCGATGCGCGGCGTGCCGCGTGAACGCCTTGCCACTTCGCGCGCACCATCCGCCGACATCGGCGCGCCCAGAACGCGGGCGCCGCGCGAGACGACGCTTTCCAGTTCATCGACCGAATAGAAATTGAGCCGCACCGGAATGCCGAACCGGTCGCGCAGCGGATTGGTGAGCAGCCCTGCCCGCGTCGTTGCGCCAACCAGCGTAAACTTCGGCAGATCGATGCGGACCGAGCGCGCCGCCGGCCCCTCGCCGATCATCAGGTCGAGCTGGAAATCCTCCATCGCCGGATAGAGGATTTCCTCCACCGCCGGGTTGAGGCGATGTATTTCATCGATGAACAGCACATCGCGCTCTTCGAGATTCGTGAGCAGCGCAGCGAGATCGCCGGCCTTGGAAATGACGGGACCTGAGGTGGCACGAAAGCCGACGCCCAGTTCCTTGGACATGATTTGCGCGAGCGTCGTCTTGCCCAGCCCCGGCGGACCGGCGAACAGCACATGGTCGAGGGCATCGCCGCGAGCTTTCGCGGCCTGGATGAACACGCGCAGGTTGGCGCGGGCCTGTTCCTGGCCGATGAAATCGTCAAGCGACTGCGGGCGGATCGTCGCCTCGAAGGCGTCCACCTCTTTGCGCGCGCTGCTCACGAGCCGTTCCGTTGCGGGCCTGTCGGTCATGGTTTGTTCGTGGGACTATTCGCGCGCGCCGTCAAGCGCGCGGGCGGCCACACCAACCCGCCAAAATGGCGGAGATGCCCCTGGAAACAGCAAAAATTAGGGTGATGGATCGTGCTAGCGCGCGACCTTGGTCATCGGCTTGGGGGCGGAGATGAACTTGACGCCTAGTTCGGTCTCGCCGCGGCGCATGATCTTGCACTCGTACATGACGCGGTCCATGCGCACGACGAGCTTGATGCGCTCCATCTGGCTCGCTTCCGACTTGAAGGGATTGTCCCAGCCTTCGCGCAGTTCAAGCTTGGCACCGGTCGTCGACATGTCGCGGATGAGGCAGGGCACCGACTGCGCGGTACCGTCGAAATAGATCTGCGCGGGTGTCTGGCTGTTGCGGCGGGGCGCAAAGCGCTTGTCGCCGTCGGAGCGCATGATGGCATAGGCAGACGCCGGCTTGACGCTTCCTGTGCGGCGGCCAAATCCACCTTCCATCGCTAGACCCTTCTTAATCTCAATTCGACATGGTGAACACTTTGATGCGGAAGTCTGCCAGCGGAACTTTAATGCTTCGCTAACGAAAAGGTGGGTGAACCGTTAACGGGGCGAGATAAGGCGGACACGAGCAAACAGGAACCGGCAAATGGCGGCAGCAAGCGCTGCCAGCGGCACCAAATAAACCAGGATTGGAAACACGCTTTGGCCGTCCGGACGCAGGGCGAGCTGAATTTCAATGAACAGAATACCGGCACACATAGCCAATGCCCCCGTCGCCATGGCGCGTGCATACGAGAAGGTGCCGTGACGGGCGGTATGGAAACCTAGTCCGATACCAGCCATCACCGAGGCATACCCGGCAATCACGAAAGCAAACACGCTTGTATAGACGAGGAACGCTGCGATCGTCACAAAGCCATCGGCCGTCAACGCTGAGATGCCGTCATTGAATGTACTTGGCAGCAAAAAGAACATCCATAGTGCGGCATTGCCGATCGGTGGACCAAGGATGGCTGTGACAACGGCAACGAGCAGTCCGCGCCAAGGATAGGGCCATGTAACTTCAGTCATGGCTTCACGATCCCGGCGTTGATGAGAAAAATCCGGCCAAGAACCGCCAAGGCGCCGCCGGCAAAGGCGATGACCGGCATGAGGCTGCTGCCGGCAAGCGGAAAGACCACCGCCGCCGCGCCGCAGGCCAAGACGCCGGCAATCGCCGCGTGCAGCCAGCCATAGGTGCCGCTTTGCAGGACGAACGGCACCAGCGCCAGCGCGCTCAACGCGGCCGGGAACGACGACCATAGAAACGCGCGAGCCGCGAATGCTCCAACCGTTCCACTGCCGATCGGCAAAATGTCGAGGTCGAGGAGTTGATGGATGATGCCGATCGCCGCAACGGCAAGGGCCGCGGCAAACGGCAGGGCGAGCGAGGTCATGAGCACCATCCACAGCGCGCGTTGTCCGTTGCTGATGTCCTTCATGGTGCCGTCATCCGTTCCGCTTGATCCGCTGCACGGCCTGCTCCAGCGCTTCGAGAAAGCGCGAACGGTCCTGCTTTGTGAATGCGGCGTTGAAGCCGCGGCTCTCGCCCGTCTCCCGTAAATGCTGCGAAAGTTCGCGCATGGCGAGCGCCATGCCGATGGAGGCGTCGCTGAATGGTTTGCCGGTGTTGCCGATCGCCTGCGCGCCCGACTTCAAGGCGCGGCTGGCAAGCGGAATATCCTGGGTGACGACGATGTCGCCCTGCCCTGCCCGTTCGGCGATCCAGTTGTCCGCCGCATCAGGACCGTCGGAGACGACGACCCGCTCGACGAGGGGGTGATCGGGCAGGCGCATCCAGCTGTTGGCCACATAGACGATTTTAAGTCCGTGGCGGTCCGCGACCTTCAAGGCCTCGTCCTTCACGGGGCACGCGTCGGCGTCGACGTAGATCGTCACCCTCACCCCACGATTTCGTTCAAGATCGCCGCCAGGGCTGCGGGCGCCGTGACATGGGGCGAGTGGCTCGCATCCATCTCGAAATAGCGCCACGCCGGATCGGCCTTGGCCTGCCGCGCATAGGGGCCGAACATGTCGCCCGGGCCGGCGCGCGTGCAATAGATGTAGCTCTTGGGCACGCCGGGAACGCCGTCACCAGCCCCCAACAGCAAAGGCGCCGTCATTGACTTCAGCGGCTGGGGATGGCGGCGCGGCAAGATCCACTGCGCATCCTCGGCGCTCGTATCGGGCGGCAGCGGATTGGGCATCACCCGCCAACCCTCGCCATCGGTCTCGGCACTCTTGAGCCAGCGGTTGCGCTGCTCGGGAATGGCGCAATCGAGCATGTTCTGACCGTCCTTGGGTATGAACGCGTCGAGATAGATCAAATGCGACAGCCGGTCCGGCATCCGGTCGGCAACGCCTGTTGCGACGATGCCGCCATAGCTATGGCCGATGAGCGCCACGTCGCTCATATCCTCGTGGAACAACAGCGAGACGATGTCTTCGATATGGGTGTTGAGATCGACGTCGGGCGATGCCAGATGCATCCGGTCGCCAAGGCCGGTGTAGGACGGGGCCCACAATGTGTGGCCCGACGCGGCGAGCAGCGGCCGCATCTTCTTCCAGACGAAACCCGCCGACCATGCGCCATGCGCCACTACAAACGTCGCCATTGCCGGTTCACACCTTTACACGCGTTCAACCACTCGCCCTTCGCTCGCGGCATTCAGCCTACCACGGCCGTTCTGGCATTGCTCTGAAGACGGCCTAACGCGCCAGTTCCTTCAAGCCACGCTTGATGAGTTTGGCCGTATCGGCCGCGTCACCCAGCTCTTTCATGGCAACCGCGACGGCGGCGGACGCCTGCGCCGGGTTGTAGCCGAGATTGGTCAGCGCCGAAATGGCCTCCGCCGAAGCATGCGGCGCGACCGTAGAGGATGCTGCCGGACCGCCCGGGGCAGAAACCGGGACATGGAGGCCCGCCACCGACAAGGCCGGCGCCTTATCCTTCAATTCGATCACGATGCGCTGCGCCAGCTTCTTGCCGACACCCGGCGTCTCTTCGACGGCGGCAAAGTTGCCGAGCGCGATGGCGTTGGCGAGTTCCTGCGGCCCTAAGATGCCAAGTACGGCGAGCGCCACCTTGGCGCCGACGCCTTGGATGGTTTGCAGGGTGCGAAACCAGCTGCGCTCCAGCTCACTTTGAAAGCCGAACAGGCGGATGGCATCTTCGCGCACATGGGTATCGATGGTGAGCGACACCTCATCGCCGATTTTGAGATTGCGCAGCGTCTTCGCCGAGGCCTGAACCTCATAGCCGACGCCGCCGACGTCGATGATGAGAAAGCTCTCCCCAATGGCATCGACCTTGCCTCTGAGTTTGCCGATCATGTGCGCGCGACCTTTAGGAGATGTTCGGCCGCCAGCGCCCGGCTGGTGCGATGATTGGCGTGGCAGATGGCAATCGCCAGCGCATCGGCCTCGTCCGCGCTCGCACACTTTGCCTTGGGTAGTAGAAACCCGATCATGGCCCCCACCTGCTGCTTTTCGGCGTGGCCTGTGCCCACCACCGTCTTCTTGATGAGGTTGGCGGAATATTCGGCAACCTTGAGGCCGCGCGTGGCCGGCGCCAGCAAGACGACGCCGCGCGCCTGGCCGAGCTTCAAGGTCGAACGCGGATTTTCGTTGACGAAAGTTTCTTCAACCGCCGCTTCCAGCGGCCTGAAACTCGAGATGATGCCGGTGACGCCGTCGAACAGCATTTTGAGCCGGTAGGCGAGCGTCTCCTCGGCGTCCGACGTGATCACGCCAGAAGCGACGTAGGTGAGGCGCACCCCATCGCTTTCGATCACGCCCCATCCGGTCCGGCGCAAACCGGGGTCGAGCCCCAAGATGCGAATCGCATTGTCCCTCATGCCTCCGCCATAGCATGAGCCGGGGCGGTTGGGGGTGTCCCTGCGGCTGCAGCCGGACTTTCGGCCGTCTGTGGCCGCAACAGCGCGTCGATGGCGGCCGCCACCGCCGGCTCGCTCCAGTAGTCCATATGCCCGCCGGGCGGCAGCACGCGGTTGTCGATCACGATCCCCTTGGCCACCTCGATCCGGCCGCCGATGTAGTCATCGACCCGGTAGAGATTGATCCAGCGGGAGAGCGCGCCGGCAAGCACGGGGGGCATGAAATCCTTGGGCCCGTATTCGTAGAAGTACTTCTGGTAGACCGATCCCAGCGGCGAGCCGCAGGAGACGAGCAGCGGCTTGGCGCCGCCAAGCTCCGGGTAATCCGGGGCTTCACCACGAATATAATCGTACGCCACCACCGATCCCTGACTGTGGGCGACGAATATCACTTCATCGAAACGCTCCTTGGCGACGAACCGTTCGAGCAGCGCCAGCAGCCGCCCCTGGATCGCGGCACGGCGCGGCCTGACATGCCGGGTATGGCGCAACGCCTTGATGAAATACGTGCCGGTCTCGATGCGCGGGATGTACTGGTGATCGATCAGGTCGCGGGCAATGTGCACCACGTTGGTGATCTTCTGGCCGATGAAGAACGGCAGCACCAGCGCCACGAAGGTGGCAAACGGCAGGAAATTATCGCGGAACTTGACGAAGCTAGGCACCCGATCGAGGCTCGGCTGGAAAATCACCATCGTGATCACCGCCAGGAACGACAGGATCAGCATGGTGACGAGCGAGCGGTTGAAAAGGAGCCGGGGCATCCGCTCGGCCACGCGTTTCAGATCCTCGCGCCCGCGATGCGCCTTCGCCCGGCGGATTTCAAGCAGAACGCCCGCGCAAAAGACGAACAGGATGATGGTCAACGCCGTCGAGCCGTAGATGAAGCGAAACCGGTCGATCCATTCCAGATCGATATTCGGCACCTGCACCATTTTGACGACCGGGCTGTCCTTGGGGATTTTTCCCGCATCCACCGCTTCGAAAATCACGTTATGCGCCTGCTTTAACGTCGAGTTGGTCTCGGCGCGATTGAGCATCGGGTAAAGCGCGGTGACGACGATCGTGGTCCACAGCATGAACTGCAGGATGACGGTGCTGATGCTGGTGGCGATCTTGGCCACATCCGAGCGCGCCGCGTTGGTGCGGGCCGTCATCATCTTGACCGTCAAGATCACGATGCAGGCAAAGACCAACAGACCCCAGATGCGCCAGCCCCAGATGATGACCTTGTAGAGTTCGTTGATGTAGCAGGCGCCCGCGTTGTCGATCAGCGTGCAGTCGGTCTTGTCGGCGCCGCCCAAGATGAGGGCCGGCACATAGTCGAGAAGCGGAAACAGCATACCGTTCAGATCAAGCGCGATGAGCCCGAACGTGACGATGACCAGCCAGAACACGGTGTCGTACCACGACACATCCTTGTGCCGGATGATGAAGCCGAGGGCGATGGCGCCGGTAAGCAGCAGCAGTCCCTGGATGCCCAGAAACTTGTAATGCGCATCCTGCGGGCCGAAATTCAGTTCAACCGGACCAAACAGCAGCAGAATGCAGATTGCCGACGTCGCGATCGTCA
>WBZP01003457.1_pt1 | contig 17121 bp, 12 predicted proteins | sample 5204301 | NCBI WGS metagenome assembly WBZP01 (sample SAMN12412401, study PRJNA552823) | activated sludge metagenome | isolation source: activated sludge from nitrification reactor of wastewater treatment plant... | place: USA: Pennsylvania | collected 2017
TGCTCCTGCTCGGCTAGCGGAGTCCGATCCCACACCTCGATGTGCATGCGGATGCGGCGGGCCACCAAGTAGGAGCCCCCTGCCAGCCAGCCCGCCGCGTTGGGGTCGTCCTCGGGGGCCACCCAGACGTGGCGCTCCAGGGCCTCGGTGTCCTCGGCGAGGATATTGGCCGTCCCGTCCTTGAAGCCGAAGAGGTTGCGAGGTGTCATTTGGGCGGAGCTGGTCGAGGACGTGCGGCCGAAGCCCAGCTGGGACCAGCGCACCGAGACCACGCCGAAACCCAATCGCACCAAGTTGCGGATCGCATGGACCGCCACCTGTGGGTCATCGGCACACGCCTGGAGGCAGATGTCCCCGCCAGATCGGGCCGGGTCAAGATCGTCGCCGACAAAGCCGGGCAACTCCTGCAGCGCCGCCGGACGCCTCGGCGCCAGAGAGAAGCGGTCATCGAAGAGGGTCGGGCCGTAGCCGATGGTGATGGTGAGATTGGCCGGAGGCAAGTCGAAGGCTTCGCCGGTGTCCTGCGGGACCTCCCACGGTCCACCGCCCACCACGCCTCCGGGCGCGGCTTCAGCACCCAGCGTCATTCTCTCCGCTGCCCGAGTCCAGGTCGTCAATAGTTGGCGCAGCTCCTCTGGATCCTCGGTGATCACGTCGAGCGCGACAAAATGCAGGCGATCCTGGGCCGGCGTGATGACTCCGGCCTGATGGCGCCCCCGGAAGGGAACCGGTGCAGACGGACCACCGGCCGGGGCACCTCCTGCACGGCCGACCTGGGCTCCTCCTGCTCGACCGACCTCGGCCTCTGCGACCCCACCCGCCCCGGAAGCGGCCAGCGGGCCGTCGGGCCGGGCGGCATAGGCCACGCTGGCGGCGGCGCCAGCGAATGCGGCTCCGACTCCAGAGGTCAGAACCGCCCGACGCGTGGATCCGCTCATGCGGCCGCTACCACCCCGGCCACCTTGGCGACCTCCTCGGAGAAGGCATCCAAGGCCACGGTCAGGGCCTTGATGTTCGCGGGGGTGAGCGCGGTGTAGGAGACGAAGCCCTCGCCCTCGCGGTGAGAGTCCAGCAGCGCCCGCAATTCCCCCGAGCGACGGTCGAGGTCGGCAACCAGAGTGCTGTCCTTGCCAGATAGGTAGGGCTTCAACGCGGCGATTGCCGCTATGGATCCCTCGAAGTTGGCGTTGAAGTCCCAGAGATCGGTGTGGCTGTAGCGCTCCTCCTCGCCGGTGATCTTGCCCGTGGCGATCTCGTCAAGCAGAGCCTTGGAGCCATTGGCGAGTTGCAGCGGGTTGAGCTTGACCGCGCGGACCTGCTCGATCAGCGTGGTCACGTCCGCGAGGAGCTGGTCAGCGATGGCTGAGGTGTCGGGTTGCAGGCCGTCTTGCCAGAGGTCGCGCTCCAATCGGTGGTAGCCCGTGAAGGCCATACCCTCTTCGATGACGTCCTCACGACCGTCGATCTTGGGGTCGAGGTCCCCAAAGGACTCGGCCACCGGCTCGATCCGCTCCCAGTACGAGCGTGCCCGCGGATAGGCCGCCTTGGCCTCGTCGACCTTCCCGGCCTTGACCAGGGCAACGAAGTCCGTGGTCTCCTCCAGGAACTCCTCACCTTGTGAACGCACATACTGGGTGTACTCGCTGACTGCACCCGTAAGTGCCGCATTGTCGGTGATTGGTGCGGCCGAGGATCCGGTGACCGTGAATGGCGCGCGAATGCCGTCGCCGACCATGCCGGGCTTGCATGCCGTCTCGTAGGTGCCCGGCTGGGCAATCTCGACGTGGAAGGTCCGAGAAAGCCCGGGACCGATGTTCTCGACCTCGCCGATGATGCGATCCCCGTCGGCATAAACGTAGAACTCGTTGACCAGGCTGCCCTTGTTGGTGAACGCGAAGGTGACGGTCCCGGCGGGTGCCTGCGTGCGAGCGACGTCACAGGTGGTATCCGTGGCCGACACGGTGATGACATCGCTGGTCGGTGCCGGGCCATCTCCGGCGCAGCCGACAAGACCGGTAGCGGCCATGCTGAGGACGGCGAGTGTCCGGATCGGGGACAGCGGCATCGGTGACAGATGCATGAGGGACCTTTCAGGGGGGTGAAGTTAGGTAAGCCTAACCTCACTTCTCCTGTCAAATCCCCTGGCCGCCCCAGGGTTCTCTTGGCCGCTCGAGTTCCCGCGGGTCAGGGCGTGCACAATGGGGAGCAACCATGAACCTCCCACACTTGCTCGAACACGTGCCGCCGACGCTTGTCTATCTCCTGGTCGGGGGCCTCATCGGCATCGAGAGCATCGGCATCCCGGTGCCGGGCGAAACGGCCTTGATCACCGGTGCGCTCATTGCCGCCCACCCGGCATCACCGGTCTCGCCTGCGGGAATCGCGCTGGCCGCATTCCTGGGGGCGGTGATCGGGGACTCTATCGGGTACAGCGTCGGCCGCAGGCTCGGACCGCGGCTCTTCGACCGCCTGGGACGCCGCTTCCCCAAGCATCTGTCGCCGAGCCATGTTGCCTATGCCGAGCACCTCTTCGCGAAATATGGCGCAGGAGCGGTGTTCTGGGGCCGATTCGTGGCCCTGCTACGCATCCTGGCGGGGCCGCTCGCGGGTTCCTTGCGGATGCCCTACCCCCGTTTTCTTGCGGCTAATGCTGCTGGTGGCGCCTTCTGGGCGGGTGGGCTCACCTGGCTGGTCTACATCATGGGCGAGGTCGCGCACCGCTGGATCGCTAATACCGCCTGGGTCTTCCTCCTGGTCGTGATTGTTGGTGGCTTCTTCGTCAGTCGCCGCCTGCACGACTCCTTCCAGCATCGGGTCGAAGAGTTCACCACAGCTCAAGCAGCGGCGATGAACCATGAGTGAGGGCCGCCGCGTCGCGCTCGCGCTGGGCTCGGGAGGCGCCCGGGGCTACGCCCATATCGGCACCATCCAAGTGCTGGAGGAGCGCGGCTACGAGATCGTGGCCGTCGCCGGGACATCCATGGGCGCCGTCATCGGTGGCCTGTATGCCGCTGGCCGGCTGGATACCTACGTCGAGTGGGTGACCTCGCTGAGCCAACGGGATGTCTGGCGATTGCTCGACCCGGTGGTCAATGGGCCCGGTGCCATTCGCGCGGAGCGCGTCATGGGTCGGGTCGCCGAAATCCTCGATGGCGCCCTCATCGAGGACCTGGCGATCCCCTTCACTGCCGTGGCTACCGACCTCGACCTTCGCCGCGAGGTGTGGTTCCAACGTGGACCGGTACACACCGCCATGCGCGCCTCGGTGGCGATCCCGAGCGTGATCACCCCGATCGTCGTGGACGGCCGAGTGCTCGTCGACGGAGGCTTGATCAACCCCGTACCGATCGAACCCACCACTGCGGTCGCCTCAGATCTGACCGTGGCGGTCTCGCTCTGCGGCCTGCGCGCCGAGTCGGGCGGTGCCGGGGCGAGTTCGCTGAGTCCCGTCCGACCTGCCGGGACCTCATTCCAGGAGCTCACCGAACGCGTTCGCGCGCTGTCCACGCGCCTCACGGCGCCCGCCGGCGACAAGGCGGCCGTCAATCAGCCCCCAGCGCCGAGCGCGCCGTACTCGGCACCGCCCAAAGATCTCACCACCGTGGATGTCATTGGTCGCTCGCTGGACACGATGGAGGCGCTGATCGCCCGATACCGAATGGCCAGCAATCCGCCCGACGTGCTGGTGTCGGTTCCCGCCGATGCCTGTCGCACGATGGACTTCCACCGAGCTCAGGAGATGATCGACCTCGGCCGGGCCTTGACAATGCAGGCGCTCGACGCGGCCGGCCGCTGACGGGCGGCAGCACGCGAGTTCGATCAGTCCGGCACCGTCCTGCTCCAGAAGCCCCGCTCGAACTCCGGGCGAAGCCGAGGGCGCCGCATCGCGGGTGGCTCGATGTCCAGTCCCCGTTGCCGAAGACGCAGGCGCATCCGGCTGAATGACTCCGGGGTCATCCCCAGGTAACTGGCCAACTCTCGCTTGGGAACGCGAGCCGCCAGGGTGGGCCGCGAACGCAGGAGCTTGATGCACCGCTGCTCGACGGTCATCATCATCAACTCGTGTTGACGGCTCTCTTTGAGGAGGGCGTAGACCCAGACGTTGTTCAGGACCAGCCTGCTCCAAGCCAGGTGCCTTTCGGAGAGCTCGGCCGTCAATCCAGAGTCAAAGCGCCACAGATAGGCGTCGGTCACCGCGTGCACCGCAAAGCGCGTCGTGGTGACGAGGTCAGTCGACAAGGCCTCGTCCATGCCGTTGAGCCCGCGGATCACGCTGACGACGTGGGGCGGCAGGATGGCCGAGAAGCTTGCGACCAACTCGCCTTCCTCAGCCAGCGCCAGGTTGAAGGTCTGGCCGCGGCTGTTGTCCGCCGACATCCGAACCACGCCGTGGGTCACTTGATAGAAGTACGGATGGCGAACGCCCGCGGGGAAGAGCTCTTCACCTCGCCGGAGGCGGAGCTGGCGAGTAGCGGCCAGGAACCGCTCGAACTCTGGCAGCGGCCCGCCAGCCGAGGCTTCGAGACCGCTGCGTAGCGCAGCAAATGGTCCCGGCAAGGCGCTCGCCACTGGCCCCAAATCCTCATCCCCTTACGGATCGCATCGGCTCCCACACGGCCGATATTTGAAGGTGACAGATATCCACTCTGAAGGTAAAGGCCCAACCTCTCTGATTTTCAGCGAATGGGCAACTCTGGGTCAAGAAAAGGCAAAGAGATTGCGAAATCCTTGACGTTGGATAAGAAGGTCGAGTGCTGAGACCCGTACTTTGAGTCGGCGCGCACCGCATGGGGGTGCGCCGGGGGCATGGGGTCCCCGCATCCTTCGGGTATTAAGGGTTTGTTCATGCCGTCCTCCGACTTGGCGACTGCACCTGCGCGTCGCTCCACGCCTGCCGTGCGCACCCAGCGCTGGGCTGTTGCCGTGATTGCGGCACTCCTTGCCATGCTCGGCATCGTTACCCCGGCGTACGCCGAGGGGGTGGCTGACATCGGCAAGTCCTTGGACTCAACCCAAGGCCCAGGGTTCACGGCGCCCAATTCGTTCGAGACCGGGGCACTCGTGCGATACCGGATCACGTTGAGCTGCTCCTCCAACACGAGTGACTGTGGCGTGGGTAAGTTCACCGACACCCTGGAGCCGGGTCTGACCCCGGTCGACATCGTGCTGCCCACCACGACCCAACCGCTGTCCAAGAGCATCTCCGGTCAAACGATGACCGTGACGATCGGTACCACAGCGCAGCCGTGGCCCGACAGCAGCACGCTTGAACTGATTGTCGTGGCCAGGGTCAACGGAACCCGGACGGGCACGATTCCAAACACCGGGACCGTCGCCACTCACACCGACACCGCGACCCCGGTGACGACGACCTCGCCCACCGTCAACATCGTCGTCCCCACGCCGACGCCGAACTGGGGGATCGACAAGACCGGAAACTCCTCGAGCATTGCGCCTGGAGAGACGGTCCGCTTCAACATCCACTTCACCGTCCCCTCCACGGTCGGCAATGTCGCCGTTTCAGGTGGCACGCTCGTCGACACCTTCCCCGCTGGGGCGATCATCCTCAACGGCTCGACCCCCATCGCGGATGGTGGCAGCACCGTTGACGGTGGCGTGGTCAACTACACGGCGCACACGATCACCTGGCCGGTCCCTGCGATGGACCCGTCGGTCGCCAACTGCAGTACTTCCCCATGTGTGGCCACGTCGTGGTACCCGCAGTTGGTCACCATGAAGTTCCCGGCGGATGTCTTCACCTCTGGCACGACGGTCACGAACACCGCAACCGCAAACCTCAACTTCATCGACGGGACGACCGGGACGCCCACTGACTCGGCGAACGTCCAGTTCGCCGTGACTGCCCCTCAGGGAAGCATGTCCAAGTCCGGCCCCGACATCGCGATCAATGGCCAGGTCATCACGTACAACATGCGAGCCATCAACTCGGGCAACTCGACCGGAGTCAACTGGAGCATCGTGGACCGGCTTCCCGCCGGCCTCACCGATATCACCCTCGTCAAGGTTTACGGTCCGGTCTGGAACAACGGGAGTGGGGTTCCGGACTCGCAGGTCACCTATGACTGGTCGACCGACGGCACGACCTGGACCACCTTCTACACCTACGAGCCCGGGGTAACTCCGTTCAACACCCCGGTGCCCGTCCCCGCGGGGGCAATGTTCGTGCGTGCTACGGCGGCCAGCCTGGCCCCGAATGGCTGGTTGGACTTCGTCCTGAAGGCAAAGGTCGGGGCGGATGTGCCGGTCGAAACCGTACTCACGAACTGTTCAGACCTGATCGGCTCGGATATCCCCAAGTCGACCGCGTGTGCTAACACCACGATCAAGCAGCCCTTCAGCTCGATTTCGGCCTCGAAATGGGTGACCTACCCGGACTCGTCCGTGTCAAGCATTCGTCCTGGCGACACCATGCAGTTCACGATCAATGCTGCCCATGTGGGTGGAAGCCCGATGAACAAGGTGGACTACGTCGACATCCTTCCCAAGGGCCTCGAATTCGTGTCCACGGACTGCTTCAAGGTCGACTACTCCTGTGACTACAACCAAACGGCGCCACTCGCGCCGGAGATCACCCACAACGCAGATGGCACGACGACTCTAAAGTGGCTCAACATCGTGCCGTCCGCGGTCGGTCAGGACTCGGATCACTTCTACGGCGTGACGTACACGGTGCGCGCGTTGCCGGGCACGGCAGTCGGAAACTACGTCAACACCCAGTACGCCTCAGTTCCCGACGTCCCGACGGTCTGTGTCCTGCAAAGTGGCCAGGGCACTCCGGTCACTGACACGGGCGATCTCAATCAGAACGGCTCAAGCACCGACACGATGTGTCAGGCGGATGCTTCTCTGCAGATTCGTGAGGCCGCGATTGCCGATGTCTTCAAGTGGGTTAAGGGCGACCTGGGACTCAACGCATTGGAGTCCACCGGCCTGCCCAGCGCCACGTGTCCGGACCTCAACGGCTACACCCGGTTCCCCTGTGTTGCCGAGGTCTCCCGCGGCGGAACCTTTGACTACCTGTTCCAGCACGTGAACACCGGCAACATCACGCTGACCGACTTCACGATGTACGACATCCTTCCGCACATCGGGGACACCGGTGTGAACCAGGTGCTGGCTGGCTCTCCGCGTAACACCGTGTGGACGCCCGTCCTGACCGGGCCGGTGACTCTTGCCCCGGCCACGATCCCCGCGGGAGCAAACCCGTCGATCCTCTACAGCCTGTCCTACGACCCATGCCGTCCTGAGTTGGCTCAGGGCACGCCTGGCACCAACTGGCAGGGTGCGGCCTGTACCGACCCAATCGGGGGGACCAACATCCAGAACACCTGGTACCCGGCGTCGGCCATCACCGACTGGACCACGGTGAAGTCCTTCAAGATCGTGATGTTCGACGGCGTCAGGGACCAGGCGGCCGCATGGCAGCCGGGTGCTGAGATCGTGGCGAACGCTCCCATGCAGGCCCCGGCGGCGGCGCCCGAGTCGACCCAGAGCCCGCTCGCGCTCTCGGTCGCGTGGAACTCCATCGCCCACCAGGAAGCTCGCCTGAACGTCACGGGGATTACCGACGATCTGCTGTCTGCAGCTCCGCGGAAGGTCGGCATCATCGTGCCCTTCCCGGGTGTCTCCGTCGGTGACTACGTCTGGATGGATAGCAACCGGGACGGACTGCAGTCGCCCGGTGAGGCGCCGATCGCTGGTGTCACCGTCAAGCTCCTCGACAGCAGCGGTGCGGTCCTGTCCACGACCACGACCGACGCTAGCGGCTATTACTCCTTCCGGTACCTGCGGCCCTCGACGGAGTACACCATCGAGTTCGTTACCCCCACAGATCTGACGTTCACGACCCCGAATGCCGGTGGCACGACGTCAAACGATCCGACTGCGGACAATGGCTCGACCCCACTGAATGGCACGACGGGTGGTGACTCGGACGCCATCCCGACGGCCGATGGAACCAGCGGCTCGGTCACCTTCACCACTCCGGCCATGTCCGGGACATCCAACCTGGCGTCCGACCCGACGGCGGGCACTGTGTCCGACAACCCGGGCCTGGACGCTGGCTTCGTCAGCGCGAAGAATCTTGTGAGTCTCGGCGACTATGTCTGGTACGACGTCAACCGTGACGGCCTCCAGGACAGCACGGATACCCCGATTGCCGACGTCACCGTGGAGCTCTACGAGGCAGACGGAAGCACACTTGTGGCTACGGACACCACGGACGCTTCGGGTCACTACTCCTTCGTCGACCTGAACCCGGACACGACCTATGTCGTGAAGTTCATCAAGCCCTCGGGCGCGACCTTCACCCTTCAGGACGCGTCGGGGATCACCACGAATGGTGCGACCGACGATCTGACGGACTCCGACCCCAACGCTGACGGCACCGTGACCGTGACGACGCCGTCCAGCGGGACCGACATGGGCGACCCCGACAAGGCCGATAACCACGGCATCGACGCGGGCTTCGTTGCCCTGAACCTCACGCTGGCCAAGGCTCTGACTTCTGCAGGGCCCTACCACAAGGGTTCAACGGCCGTCTTCACCCTCACGCCGCACAACGACGGTCCCGTGGATGCCATCAAGGGCTGGTCTGTGACCGACCTGTTGCCGACCGGTCTAACCCTGGTCAGCATCGCGGGCGCCGACTCTCCGTCCACCTACTCCTGTGACGCGAGCACCCTCACCTGCACCAGCTCGGTGAACCTTCCGGCAGGTGCGGACGCGGAGGCCATCGTGGTCACCGTGACCGTCGACACCAACGAGACCACGTCGCTGCACAACGTGGCGTACGTCTCGCCGGCTCAGGGAGAGGTGACCGAGAGCAACCCCCTCGAGACCCCGACCTCGAGCACCGACACCTCGACCACCGATACGGACAATGACGCTCAGGCTGAGTTGGCGATCGGTGCCCTCGTGAGCATCGGTGACTACGTCTGGTACGACGTGAACCGCGATGGTTTGCAGACTGCCGGTGAGCCCGTGGTGCCCGGTGTTGTCGTGAATCTGTATGCCGCAGACGGCACCTCGCTGATCGCTTCTACGACCACCGGTCCGGATGGCTACTACTCCTTCAAGGATCTGGCCCCCTCGACCGACTACGTCGTCGAATTCATCAAGCCGGCCGGCACCACCTTCACGACCCAAGAGGCCGGCGACACGGCTGCGGACTCCAACGCTGATGTCGTCAGCGGTCGCGCCTCGGTGACGACCCCGGCTGGTGGCAACAACGCGGTTGGCGCGAATGTGGCGGATGACCCGACCATCGACGCTGGTTTGGTTGGCTACAACCTCACCCTGGCGAAGACGATCACGTCCTCTGGTCCGTACTACGGCGGAGTCTCCACCGTGACGTACGAGCTGCTGCCGCACAACGACGGCCCCGTCGCTGCCCTGGCAGGGTGGAGCGTCACCGACATCCTCCCGGCCGGCCTGACTCTGGTCAGCATGACCGGGGACCCCGCGGCGTACACCTGCTCGGGTGCGGTCTGCACCTCGACGCAGATGCTCGCGCCGAAGGCGGATGGCCTGCCCATCACGGTCACGGCAAAGGTTGACGCCAACTTCACGGGCACCGCGAAGAACGTCGCCTATGTTGCGCCGGTCGATGGCGATGTGGACGAGACCAACCCCTTGGGTGATGTGCCGACCACTGACACCGACACGGGCACGTCGCCCACCGACAACGACGACGAGCAGCCGATCACTGTTGGCTCGCTGGTCAGCATCGGTGACTATGTGTGGTTCGACACCAACCGTGACGGGATGCAGTCCGACACCGAGGCCCCGGTTGAGGGCGTCAAGGTCACGCTCACGGACGGCAGTGGCAATGTCGTGGAGACCATGACGGATGCGCATGGGTTCTACTCCTTCGTGGACCTCGTCCCCGGCGCCGCCTACACCCTGACGTTCACCGCGCCCGATGGCACCACCTGGACCACTCAGGATGCTGCGGATTCGACGAACGCCAACGATTCGGATGTGGACCCCGCCACCGGCAACGTCTCAGTGACTGCGCCCGCCAGCGGGACAAATTCGGCCACGACGCCGGATGACCCCACCTTCGACGGTGGCCTGGTGAAGCTCAACCTGACTCTGGCCAAGGCCCTCACCACGTCCGGCCCGTACCACCTGGGCTCGACGGCAGTGTTCTCACTGACCCCGCACAACGAGGGTCCCGTGGACGCGCTCAAGGGATGGTCGGTTACCGACGTCCTCCCGGAGGGCCTGACGCTGGTGAGCATGACCGGCCCGACGTACACCTGTGATGTCGCGACGGCCACCTGTGTCAGCTCGGTGTCGCTGCCTGCGGGTGCGGATGGCCAGGCGATCGAGGTGACCGCCAAGGTGACCACCAAGACCAAGGCCGTCATGCACAACGTCGCCTACGTCTCTCCGTCCGCGGACGAGATCACGGAGACCAACACCTTGGTCATCCCGAAGACGGCGACCGACACCTCGAGCACCGCGACCGACAACGATGCCCAGGCTGACTTGTCGACCGAGTCTCTGGTGAGCATCGGTGACTACGTCTGGTTCGACACCAACCGTGATGGCCTGCAGTCGACGGGCGAGCCAGTCGTCCCGGGTGTCGTGGTGAACCTCTACGCCGAGGATGGGGTGACGCTGGTGAGCTCGACCACGACGGACGAGCACGGGTTCTACTCCTTCGTCGACCTGATTCCTGGCGCGACCTATGTCGTGGAGTTCGTCAAGCCCTCGGGTTCGACCTTCACCACGCCGACTGCTGGGGATACGGCTGCGGACTCCAATGCGGACTTGGTCACCGGGCGAGTCACCGTGGTCGCTCCTGCCGAGGGCAACAACTCGGCGAGCGAGCCCGATGACCCGACCATCGACGCCGGCTTGGTGCAGCTGAACCTCACGCTGACCAAGACGCTGACCTCGGACGCGAACGTCCACCCCGGCGACACGGTGACCTACTCGCTGGTTCCGCATAACGATGGTCCGGTGGACGCCCTTGCCGGATGGTCGATCTCGGAGGTCCTGCCTGCAGGCCTCACCTTGACCGACCTCAGCGGCACCGGCTACACCTGCAGCGTTGCCTCGGCCACCTGTATCTCCACCGCAGTTCTGCCGGCGAACGCCGACGGTCCGGCCGTGACGGTCACAGCCACGGTCAACGCCGGGTTCACTGGGGAAGCGCGCAATATCGCCTACGTCGCCCCGTCTCCGGACGACGAGGACGAGACCAACCCGCTGGTCATTCCCGACACGGACACCGACACCACGGCGTCTCCGACGGACAATGACGCCGAAGCGCCGGTCACGGTGACTGAGGAGCGGCTGGCGCACACGGGGGCCGACGGTCTCCAGCAGTTCGCCTTGATTGGTGGCCTGCTCTTCGCCCTCGGCGCCCTGGTCCTGCTGACGAACCGTCGCCGTAGCCGGAGTCTGTGATGGTCATGACGACCGAACGGCCGTCGCCCAGCGACGAAGGGAGCTCCGAAGCACGGAGCACCCGAGTCGCTGGGCGGCGGGCCGACGGCCCCGCACAGGCTAGTCGGCAGGACGTACATCGGGCCCGCCGACGCGGACCCGGCCTGCTGATCCTTCTGCTGGTCGTCGCGCTCGCTACCGTCGGTGTGTGGGTCGTGAGCCACCGCGGTAGCGATGCGCCAGCCCCGTCATCCGTCGATCACCCACAGGGCACAGTTCAGTCGGTGCCTGCCCTCGGCTCATCGGCCATCAACGTTCGAAACGATGTCCACCTGACCTCCTGCACGCTCACCAGCGGCAAGGTGGCTGCAAAAGGCACCGTCAAGAACACCGAAAAGACTGCACGTGATCTCGTCATTGCAGCTCAGTGGCTCCCGCTGGGCTCCGGTGACACCATCGGTCTTGGGGTCTGGACGGCGCGCGATGTGCCGGCCGGCAAGACTGTCTCCTGGTCGGCGACCGCAACTATTCCGGTCGCGGCAGACCGCTGCATTCTGCTTGCTCAGTCCGCACTCACTGGCACGCTGAAGTAGCGTTTGCCCCACGGAGGGGGATCAGCCGAACCCCCTCGCTGACCCCCTCCGTGGCTCCCAGATAACCACTCCCTGGGGGACGGGCGGCCAGCATCGGCGGCTAGTCCAACCATCCTCGCCGAGCGGCCTCGGCTCCCACCTGGAATCGACTGCTCGTCGACAGGTGTTCCATGGCGTTGGCGATGATCCGACGCACTGAGCGGCTCGACAACCCTAGGCGGTGCGCGGCCGCTTCATCGGTGAGTCCTCGCGAGAGGAGCCCTAGCACCTCTCGCGTGCGGGCGTCGGGAAAGTCGCTGTCGGCCAACGGCCTGGATGTCCCGAATGGCTCGGCTTCCTGCCAGATTCCTTCGAAGAGCGATGAGAGCGCTGCCACGAGTGCAGGCGCGCGGATCTCCATGGCGCCCTGTGAGGGATCATCGACAAAGCGCGGGACAAGTGCGACTTCTTGGTCGACGATGATGAGGAGCATTGGCAGCGTCGGCTTCACGCGGATCTCGCCGCCACTAGTGGTCAACCGACGCGCATAATCCAGGGTGTGAGTTTCCGTGCCGAACGAACTCTGGTACACCGCACGAATGGCGACGCCCCGGTCCAGGACACGACGGTTCAGCTCCTCACCGGCGGCCAGGCCCTCAGGAGTATGAGTACGACCTGGGTTGAGCGACAAGCACTCTCGCGTTGATCCGTCCGCGAGTTCAGCAAGGCGCGAGCGGACGTGGTCGATGCGGCTGATGTGCGTGATGGACTCTCGCGCAAGGTGACCGTCGTACTCGGCCGCTGCGCTCTCCAGAAAGCTGCGCAACTCTGCGACCTTCTGCTGCTGGACTCTCAGTTCACTCTCGGCGCTCTCAACCAGTCGCCCGATGCCGACGCGCGGCGTGGTGGGCTCCGACTGCCCTTCGACCGTCGCGACGAGCCCAAGGTCGGCTAGATCGTCCAGTGCCGCCTTGACCTGAGACTGTGTCAGGCTCAACCGCTTGGCGAGATCGCGCACGCCGATACTGCTGTCGGCGAGCATGGCGCCGTACACCAGTCGGGTGTTCGCGCTGATGTTCAGGATGCCTCCACTTGCCGATCCCCCATGCCGCCAGCCTAACGACATTGTCCCAGTTGTGGCCTTGACCGGACAGTCCGGATGCGGCCAGGCCCAAACCCTTGTCGAGCGGGGGTCCGCCCGAGACAGTTGAGCCAGCCCACCAGCAGGGGGCACCGGCAGTGAAAGTGACTTAGCAAAGCCCAAGGAGGACATCATGAATCGCATCGTCAAGACCCTCGCCGCCCTGACCGTCGTGTTTGCGACCTGTCTCGGCGGCGCAGCTCCAGCGTCCGCGCAGCACGTCGTCACTGGCGGCTTCACCTGGACCATCAAGCCTCCGGCCTAGTCGTGAGCCGGTGTACCTCCTCAGCTTCATCCTGAGGCCGATCCAGTTAAAGGTTGGCCACCCCACCCCAACGGATGATGATGCGGTTCGGACCGCTCTTGATCAACGGCCCGCAGTCCAGCACTGCAGGATCCGCGAGCACCAGGGGCAGCGCTTGCTCGAAGTGTGGGCGGCCGCCGCCAATTCGAGGGCCGCGCACGCCGAACGTGAGGCCATCATCCGCCTTCTTGAGGACCTCGGCGTCGACCACGACCGCTCGATAGACGCCGACTAGTCCGCCGAACGCCTGGCCGCCGCTGTGGCGGTCAGGCCCTCTCCGCTCGCCGCGTTGGCGTCGATGATGCCTGCCCGCGCGCAGCCACCACACCCCCTACACCAACTGCAAGGAGAGTCATCATGTCCACCCACCCCACCCTGTTCTCGGCGCGGCTGCAGCGGCGCCCGTCCACCCGGCGCCGCGCGGCTGCCATGGCGATGGCTGCGCTCGGCCTGGCAGCTGGCCTGGTCAGCGTCAGCTCGCCTGCCCTGGCCGCGTCGCGCAATGGCGTTTGCGAGGCCGGCGAATTCTGTCTGTACTACAACAGCAATTTCCTGGGCTCGGTCTCTGATTTCACCACCTCCATCACGGACTATGGCGCGACCCAACCCTCCTGTTACGAGTTCAAGGGCACCGGGGCTGGGCAGGGGCAATGCGTGAAGAACAATGCGGCCTCCGCGTGGAATCGAACCGGCAGCACGGTCACAGTCTTCTTCAACAGCAACTATGGCGGGGCCGACCAGGTGTTTGCTTCCGGCTCCAAGGCCAATCTGAATGCGACCCTCAAGAACGAGAACGCTTCCCACCGCATCGGCGGCAGCGGGACCACGAAGGTCGACATGAGCACGGCGCTCTATCAGTCGGCTGGCGCGCGGCTCACCTGCGCCTTCAACTGCTACGCGGGGCACGAGGGGATAGACATCGCGAGGTACGAGGGCGCACCGGTGTTCGCCCTGCTGTCAGGGCGCGTCACCCGAGTCACCGAAGGATTCAGCGGCCCGGACGGCCTGTCCACCATCGCCGTGTACAACGCCAACCTCAACAAGACCATCATCTACCTGCACACCAACCCGTCCAACTCGCTCGCGGTGGGTACCGCGATCAGCCGGGGGACGCAGATCGGCAATGAGGCGCTGCGCGGCAAGGGCACCGGAACCCACACCCACGTCGAGATGCGACTCGGCGAACACACGGCAGCCGCGTCGAGCTCCGACGGCGTGCTGACCAACCCCAACCCGAACACGTTCTGGCAAAGCCAGGGCTACAACGTTCGCTAACCCACCCCAACCGGAAATGAGGAATCTGTCATGAAGCGCATCACCATCGCCACCCTGGTCGGCACGCTGAGCGTGGCCACTGCTCTGACCGCCAGTGTCGCCCCGGCTCAGGCGGCCGCCCGTAATGGCGTCTGCGAGACCGGTGAATTCTGCCTCTACTACAACAGCGGCAACCTGGGCTCGGTCTCAGACTTCACGACGTCGATCGACGATTACGGCGCTACCCAGCCCTCCTGCTACGACTTCAAGGGCGCCGGCGCAGGTCAGGGCCAGTGCGTGAAGAACAACGCGGCTTCGGTGTGGAATCGCACCGGGAGCACGGTTACCGTGTTCTACAACAGCGGCTTTGGTGGTGCAGGCCAGGCGTTCGCCGCGGGCGCCAAGGCCAACCTCAACGCCACCCTGAAGAACGAGAACGCCTCGCATCGCATTGGGGGCGCGCCGTCGTATGGGCAGCCGGGAGTCAACCCCTACCCGTCAGCGGCTACCCGGGCGCCAGCTGCTACTGCTCGCACCCAGTTCGTCGACGATGAGATCGCCCGGTTGACCGGCGAGCGGGACTGCTGGGTGGGGGACTACCGCAGTTACCAACCCTCGACCAGCAACCACAACACCGGCAACGCGCTGGACTGCACCATCTCCAATGCGATCGGAACGATGCCGACGGCCACGCAGAAGGCCCAAGGCGACAAGTTGGCGGGGTGGCTTAAGACCTACGCCTCCCGTCTGCAGGTGCGCTACGTGATCTGGTACGGCCGCATCTGGAGCGTGGCCCGCGCGTCCGAAGGCTGGCGCACGTACACGGCCGAGACGGGTGTCACCGGGGGTCACTACGACCACGTCCACGTGTCGATGCAGAACCCCTACGGCGACTAACCGACAGCCGTGGCCTGGGGCCGTGCGACCACTCGGTCGCGCGGCCCCACGCCGGTGCTACGAACTGCCTTCGGTGTGTGCCGCGTGCTCGTCCGAGTCACCCTCACGGGGCGCCGGCGCAGGCTCGACCTCTGGCGATTCGGTCTCACCAGTGGCCGCGATGCGCGCCGCAATGCGTTCCTCGGTTTCCGGGCTCACGGCATACCGCTGCTTGTAGATATCGAAGACCGCCATCAGGGTGGCCGCGACCGGCACGCCCAGGGTTGCCCCGGAGATGCCGAAGAGCTCCGCGCCGAGGAGCGCGGACGCGAATGACACGGCCGGATGCACATTGACCGCCCTGGCCGAGATCCTCGGCTCCAGCGTGAGGTTCTCGACCTGCTGATAGGCGATCGCGAAGATCAGCACCCACAGGCCGAGCATGGGGTTCGTGGAGGTCAGCCCGACGACCACGGGCAGAGCGATGGCGATATAGGTACCGACGTTGGGGATGAACTGAGCAACCAACCCCGTCCACAAAGCCAGCGCCAGCCAGTAGGGCATGCCGATGAGGGCCATGAAGATGCCGCTGGTCAGCGACGAAATAGCCGCCAGCACCAGTCGCGAGGCGACATATCCGCCCACCTTGATCCGCAGCATCTCCCAGGTCGTCAGCACAACCTCCTGCTGACGAGCCGGGAAGAGGGTGGCCACCCAGCGGCGCAGGCGGACCAACCCAGCCGACATGAAGTAGCTGAAGAAGGTCACCGAGAAGAGCGAGAGGAATGCGCTCAGCACGCCTCCGACCAGCCCCAGCACGCCGCCGGCAATGTCATCGGCATAACTGGTGATTTGGGACGTGGTCAGACCCAGATCGCTCAGAATGGTGTCGGTCGAGTACTCCGTTCCGAACTTGCTGTTGACCCAATCGAAGATGCCAGTCACCACGTCGGGGATCGCTTGGACGAGTTGTGCCAGTTGCTGGAAGAGCAGCGAACCAAAAAGGCCCAGAAAGATCGTCAAGCCGAGCAGCACCGCGCCCATAACCAACCCGGTCGCGGCGGCCCGGGGCATCCGGGTGGCGAGCTTGCCGACGGCCGGCTCCATGGCGAGCGCCAGGAAGAAGGCCATCGTGATCGAGTAGATCGTCGAACTAGCTTGCGAGACAAAGCCGTACGCGAGCAAAGACAGCGCTATCACGGCCATGACCAGCCAGGCAGATCGCCAAACCCAGCTCAGGCTTGGCACGCTTCGCGACTCACCCTTGGAGATACTCATGGCCCTGACTGTACGGGCCAACGATCACCGCAACGCGGCGAGCGCGGCCACTAAGGGCGCCGTGCCGAGGGCATCGGCGGAGACACCTGGGCTGAACCCGAGCCGAACGACGACCAAGTCGGCGCTGGGAACGACATAGACCCGCTGGCCATCGTGTCCCGAGGCCCAATAGGCGTCGGCCGGGAGCGTCGGGTCCACCAGGGTGCCATTCGCCTGCCGGTTCACCCACCAGCCGGCGGCGTACCCCTGCTCTTCGGACTTCTCGACGGGCAACG
>WBZP01003461.1_pt1 | contig 17106 bp, 19 predicted proteins | sample 5204301 | NCBI WGS metagenome assembly WBZP01 (sample SAMN12412401, study PRJNA552823) | activated sludge metagenome | isolation source: activated sludge from nitrification reactor of wastewater treatment plant... | place: USA: Pennsylvania | collected 2017
ACTTGTTCTTCTGGATGCCAGGGCCGATGACCTCGGCCTGGATCGCCAGGTCGTGTCCGAGGAGTTCCCTCGTGTCGCGGAGCTTCTCCTCCAACTTCAGACTGGCGGCGATACGGGCGTAGACGTTCGACTGGTCAGTCTCGTCCATCCAGAGATTGCGGCTACAGACGCCGAACTCGCCCTGGCGGAGGAAGGCCGTAAACGAAGTGCCGTCGAGCTTCTCGGTGACGCAGAAGGTCTTGCCGCGATGCTTCGCCAGCACAAACTCCAGCACCTGCACCCTGGGCTCATCGGTCTTCGACAAGAAGCCCGGGAACGCCCCCTTGATCTGTCCGCCCATACCGACTGAGGGCGGCGGCTCCCACTTCAGAACGCCGAGCAAGTCACTGACGTCGGTCCCCTCCTCGGTCGGGGAGTCGGGCGGCAGGATCGAGATCGGGAAGCAGATCCCCTGGGAGACCTGCCCCCGCAGCCGCACCGTCTTGATGCGGAAGCCGGCCCGGAGCGTCACTTCCCCGGTGTCGTCAATCTGAGCAGGCTTGAAGCTGCTGGGACGGAGAAACTCGAACTCCGGTCGCTCGGGGAGTAAGGAGTCGATCTCTGCGTACACAATCTTGTCGCCGGGTTGGTAGTCCCCCTTCTTGACGACGACCCACCAACCGAGGACGCGGATCTTCTCGATAGCGTCGGCGTTCGGGATCGGCTCGACTGCGTTGACGGTCTGGATGCTTGCCAGTTTCCTCACGGTGCCTTCTTTCTCTTAGGTGAAATGGAAACCGCCCCAGCGCCGCGAAGGACGCCGGGGCGGTGAAGCGACGAGGACGCCCCCGACCCCGCCACCTCTTGTCTCACTCGTCCTCGAAGCCTTCGATCTCGCCGCAGGCTCCGTCCTTGTACGCGTAATCACCGACCCAGCGGGTGTAGGTTCGCCCCCAGTTCTTGTTCGGGTCGGTCGGGTGGGCCTTGAGGACCACGGCATTGATGAAGACGCCCTCAATGTCACCCTTGTGCATCCCGCTATGCAGTCGGAAGATGGCCGTGGTCGCCACGAAGCCGTTGCCCTTGGCCTTCTCGATTACCGCTAGAGCGCTCCTCAACTGCTCCTCGCTCACTTCGAGTTCGCAGATCATGTTGGCCCTTTCTCAGGACGCCGGTCGCTTGTTCTGCCCGGTGACGACGTAAACGAGGCTCGCCTCCTCCTCGGAGCGACACTCGACCCAGACGAGCGTGCACGGAAAGCGACGAGGCGCCGCGGTGTAGTTGCCGTAGAAGTGCTGCTTGACCAGATGCTTGTGGATCCAATCGTCGTAGTCGGCCTTGGACGCCAGCTCGACCTGCTTGATCTCCACTCGCCAGTCGTCCAGTTGCACTCGCCCTTCAAGGGTGGGCAGCGGCTCGGGCCGCTCAGGCATGAAGGCGTAGACGAGGGCGAACATCAATCCGATCAGTACGAGCGTTCGCATCTTGGGGTCCCTCCGCTGTGCGACAGGCCGTCCTGGCCTCCTTCCTCGAAGATCCGCAGCACCTCTTCCGTCCAGTCCAACCCCGGTACAGGCCCTGCTGGCAGATGATCGGCCACCACGGCTGCGAGCCGTCTCTGCACATGCGGCCCGTAGTCCCAGCAGACAGCCTCCAGCCGACTCCGCAGTCGGACCTTGTCGAGAGGCACGTGCCTCAGCATAGCGGCCGCAGTAGCACATGCGGTCATTGGGTTCGCTGGCATGACTTCCTCCGTTTGTCGACAAACGGGAGCGTAAGAAGCATGCCAGCCCGGCCCACATGCCGGAAATGGCATGCAGGCACCGCCTTCAAACCAGGCGGTCAACCGTGTTTGAGCATCGCCGAGCGAGCCATTGCCAGATCTCGCTCGGCGTAGATCTCAGTCGTGGCGGGATCGCCGTGACCGAGGATGCAGCGCACCGGCTCCTTATCCCCGAGCTCGCGTCGGAGATGTGTCGCTGCGCTGTGCCGGAGTTGATTCGGGTTCCAGTGCGATATACCGGCCTTACTGCAGGCCCTGTGGATTGCCTGCCGGTAGATCTGCACGGTGTAGTGATCGTCGAACTTGCGGCGGCCCCGTCGCCTGGCGGCCTGGGCCGCAACATGGGACGGCCACCGCGGGGTCTTCCTGGCCTCACGCCGCGCCACGCTGCGCGCCGCTTCGGCCTCGGCCGGGCTGAAGAGATACGCGTTCGGATCAGGTCGCAGCCACGGTCTCAGCAACTGCTGCGCCTGCGGGCCGATCATGATCAACCGCGACTTGCCGTGGTGCTCGGTCTTGTGCGAGGCGGGCGTGTATTCCCAGACCTCACCGGAGACGTCCAGGCTGCCCGTGGTCAGCTGGACAACCTCGTTTGGCCGCATGCCGGTTAGCCGCTGGAGGCGGATCATTGCGGCGACCTGCGCGGAGCAGAAGGGCAGGGTCGCCTCGACCAGGTCGTCGGAGACCGGCCGCACCTTCTCCGGGTCGGGGGCCGTCGTGCGTCCGGAATGCAACGGCGCGACTTCCCGAAGGGCGTGGATGTTGACCGCTGGTATGAGCTCCTCACCCACACACCATGCGAAGAACTGCACCACGAGCGCAGTCAGCCTGTTGACACCGCCCCTGGTCAGCCCCTGACGGACGAACTCGTTCTGAACGGTCTTGAGGCTCCTGGGTCCAAAAGCCTCTGCCGGCGTATGCCCGAACGTCCGGCGCAGCGACTTGAGTGCCGAGCGAATCAGGCCAGGTTGCTTCGTTGGCAGCCCCCCTTTGACGTAGTAGCGGTCCACGAACTCCAGGTAGGGTACCAGCAGTTCGTTGATCGTCGGGGGGAGTACGTCCTCGTCCTCCCGGTCGGCCACCACGTTGCCGTGCGCGAAGTACTCGGCCAGCAGCTGGTGGTAGCAGGCGTGGCTCTCCGGTGAGCCATACTTCCCGAGGTAGTGGTCCTTGCCGCCAAGGGTCACCACGGCCAGGCCGCGGGCCTTGTGCAAGCGATAGCTGGGGACGTTGCGGCGTCCGACGGGCATGCGAACCTCCAGTGAATCCAGTACGTACTGGATTTCTACACCGGTTCGTCTGCCCGACCTAATGTTCGGCAGAAATCATAAGTCTAGGATTCTACGCCCGTTGAGAAGAGCCGAAACCTCGGCAAGCTCCCCAGCGATTTCCTGCTCCCGAAGCAGATCGGACCGAGGCTGAGAAATCCAGAAAACCCAGTCTTTTTGAGAGTATACCGGGCTTCTGGTCCATTCGCAATCGCCAATGAGGCAATACGAAGAATGCGCTGTTTTCGCGGGACTCCGACGACCAAGGCAGTACAAGGCAGTACAGCGACGCGACGCTCAGCAGCCCTCTCGGGCGAGCCTGGCAGCCGCAGCCTCCGACCGTTTCAGCCGCAGCGCTTCCTGGGCCCGCCGCAGCGACGCCCGCCGCGCGGGGGTCTGGATCGCGACAGGCCTGGAGGCAGCGGTCGTCGCGTCGATGAAGCGAGACAGGGCCTCCCGCGAGGTGTAACGGCAGCCCCCGATGACGACGGTCTCGAGCACGGCTCCGCGTACGCCGGCGGCGGACCACCGGTAGACCGTGGCGACGTGGATGGGCTTGCCGCGGGGGCCCGGCGGTAGTAGTGCCGGGACGCCCCCGAGCGGCAACAGCGTCTCGCTGGCGAGATCGATCATGGGTGCGCCTCCAACAGGGTATCGGCTTGCCAGTAACGCTTGAGCGACTCGTCCTGGCAACGACGGACGAACTGGGCCGCCGTGTCGGCGTGCCCGTCCGCGACGAACTGGGACTGCAGCTCGGGCCACTCGGAGAGGATGTTGGCCGCGATCTGGACGCGTTGGGACTCGCTGGCCTCCGGCAGAAACTGGAGCACGCGATCGATCCGACCCGGCCGGCTGGCCTGCCCGTCGTTGCCGATATTGCAGAGGGCCTCGTCGAGGGTCTCCGGCCTGTTGGTCGTCACGATGACGCAGACGCCGTGCACCTCCTCGACACCGCCGATCGTGTTCAGGAAGGCGTCAAAGCTTGGTCCTTGCTCATTGTCCAGTAGTGTGCGCCCGTTATAGACGCAGTCGATGTCCTCGAAGAGGGCAATACAGGGATACGCACGAGTGTTCTCAAACCAGAGCTTGCCGAACTCGACGTTGTCCATCGACGACAGGTCGAAGGAGATGACCGGCATGTTGAGCAAGCTGGCGATGTAGCGGACGAACGCCGACTTGCCGGTACCCGGCCTGCCAGTGAACAACCAGCCGCGCCGCCACGGGATGCTCTTATCCAGATACCACCGTTCGGACAGCTTCCACCGGCGGACGTCTTCCAGGGCGTCGGCCATCACGTCCGAAAGGGCGAAGGCGCGTTCGAGGCCATCGCGTGAGCGGGTCTGTGCGAGCTCATCGCGGTCGTGAGAGACGTGCCAGGCACCGTATGGGAAGAATGTGCCGAGTAGATAGTTGAAGCCAGTACCTCGAGTCGTGGACGGCGATGCTGACGGCGACGCGGTTGTTTCCGGCGACGAAGGCAAACCCGACGCGACGTAGCGAGAGCGGCCCCTGCCTCGGACGACCGCCACGCGAAAGCGCTCGTGTTGACGGTTGTTTGCCTGGGCCCGGTCTTGAGCTTCCAGCATCGCTGCGTTCAAGAGCGAGTCGAGTACTCCTTCCCCTCGCAACCACTGCACCCTCAGAGTCGCGACAACTCGGCAGCCCTGTGACCCGGAGAGCCAGATCGGACTACCCGCGTAGACGAAGAACGCCCTCGCCCCGATGTATTTGTTAAGCGTCGACAGGTAATAGCTGCGGTCACCGTCCATGTCCGAGCCGCACCAGGCGAACAGCGTCTTGTACATGTAGGACGGCACGAAGCCGCGGGCCCGCTCCCGGAGGAACGCCTCGACGTAGGCGCTCAGCTCGTCGTCGAGGATCGTCGACTCGACGAAGATGCTGGCGAGGCTGCTGAAGAAGCCCCGGATGTACGACCAGGCCATGGCGATCGCGCCGACGACGCCGCCTGCGAGCCAGACGTTCGGATTCAAGGGGTTTTGCCTTTCTGTTCGGGCAGCCGGATCGGGTTACGACTGGCCTCGTCGGCCGTCGCCTTGTCCTTGACGTATTTCTCGGCGACGCGCTTGTAGTGCCCGGCGATCTTCAGAAACGTGTCCAGCTCGCCCATCGCGATCTGCACGTTGCTGACGAGCAGATCGAGAATCAGCGAGTGATCAGCGTCGGGCTTAAAATCGTGTGGCACATCGCAGTAGTGGCTCGGTCGATGCCGCGTGTGGTCCCGTAGCCTGACGGTGACCGGCATGTCGTTACTGTCATCCCGCTCGTACTTGGCGTTGAGGATCGCATAGAACAGCTTGTACGCGGCCACCTGATCCTCGTCCGTCACCGGGGGCCAGTGACCGACAATTCCGGCCTTCTTCCGCTCGGCCAGGAAGCTGTCCAACTGCGTGTGTAGCCGCTTGTGCAGTTTCTTGCTCGCCATCGAAGGGGCTCCTACAGATAATCGTCGGGCTCGTCGCACAGCGCGACAGCCTCTTTCAGCCTGCGTAGGGCCTTCCTGGCCTGGGCCTCATCCTTGGCCCTGAGGAACCGGACGGCCGCGACGTAGAGCGTCGCGTGCTCGTCCAGCAAACGCCGCAACGCTCGCCTCGGCGCGTGCCGCAGCGGCGTGGGCTGATGGTCGGCGATGCCTTCCAGCATCGCCCTCGACTCGGGCGACATCGCGCCTCCTTCCGGGAGAACGGTGCCGAGCTAGGCAACCTCTCCCACTTCTTTGTGGCGCGAATCATACCCCCGTTTTAGCTGGGCTCAGCTCAGTCACCTGAAATGCGTCCGCCCTTGACCAGGGAGGGTGGCGGCTGGGCCTCCTCGACGTAGCGATTGAACTTGAAGTCGGAGGCCCATAGGTTGCTGACGATGTAATCCTCCCAGGTGCCGTCGATCACACCCTCGCCCTCGGAGGCGCCAGGGACAGGAGTGATGTCGGCCCTGGCGACAACCTGGCCATATAGGCCGTGGGAGTCGACGGCAATGGCCAGCTCGATGATGTCCAGGTGGCGGGTCTGCAGGATGCCGTGATCGTCACAACGACGGAGCAGGAAGGACTGACCGCCGGCTGCCGCTTTGATGTCGTCGCCGACGACCGAGAGCGGAACGTACTCGACGTCCTCGGATGCGGAGTCGCAGGTCTCTTCGAGGTCGATGCGGATACGGCGACGGAAGGCGCAGATACCAACCTCGGAGATGTAGGTCTTGTCACCGTCCCAGGCAGCAAAGCGCGCGTTGAGCTGCACTTGAGGATTACTGACTAGATTCACGTAGATCCCGCCCCTGCCCTGCACGTCGTAGATCTTGCCCGTACGCGGGTGGACGAAATGAGGATCGCCGACGATGATGCCGCCTGAGCCGCTGCCCACGTGTTACCTCAATCGGGCTAGCGGCCCGCGTGGAGCTTCCTGTCCTGGCGACGGAGTCGCTGGGCTGTCATCGAAGTCAGGAGTAGGCTGTTCCGTGGACGCGAAGAAGCGACTACCACCCTTTCGCCTGGGCTCGAGAAAGCGGGCTGGAGAACTCTCCGTAGGTCGAGTCTCCCGTCCCAAACTACGCGCCCTTCGGACAACCTTGGCCTCCTTCTCTCCCTCCTCTGGGGCGTCGTCGCGGTCTAAGGAATCGTTGTCGCAGAGAGCCTGACATTCGGTCAGCGTGTACTTTCGCTCCGGCTTGCCATCAGACTTGTGGATCCTCGACAGGAAACCGTACTGCCGTGCCAGAGAACGGATGATGCGATCGGTTGTCAGTGGCTTACGAAACGGATCGCGATTGAAATGCATGGTCGACCGCTTTTCGCGATCACCGTCGAGCGAATCATAAAGGGAGCTGCCGAGGAGGCCGCCAGCTGCCCCGCCGGCAAGTGCTCCTCCGATACCGGGTGTCAGGCCGATGCCCAGGTCGGCTGAGTCGTTGATCGACTGCCCGATCTCGTCTCCGGCCATTCCACCCACGACGGCCCCAGGAATGGCACCCGCGGCGACGAAGCCGCTTTTGGCGGCAAGCTGCATCAACCGGTCGACGTCCTCACGGAGAATGCTGGCAGCCTTCTGCCGCCCCATTTCGGAGAACTTGCCGTTGGCCTGCGTGGTCGGCCCTCGCTGGATGCGAAGCTTCCTGCCGTTGAAGATGCCCTCATGTGGCAAGGCCCGGGAGGCTGAGGGCGACAGCACAGGAGCTTCACCCAGCTTGCTCCACTCCGAATCGGGCGTGGAACCTGGTCGGAAGGGCTGCGTCCCCTGGGCCAGCGAGCCCACGTTGCCGGCTCGCGGGGCTGGTTGCGGCCTGAACTGGCCGAACTGAGTCATGCCGCCGCCGTTCATACGTAGGCCGCTGGCGAGTGATCGCGAGTAGGCATTCCCGCTATTGAGCCCAGGAGCCGGCTTCGGCTGATAAGCCCTGTTGCGGTACAGCAAGTCGACCTGCTGCTTGTCCGGCATCGTCATCGGCGCTTGCAGCGACTTCACTCTGGCTGCCATCCGATCTGGTGCGTAGATACCTGATCGCGCCGCGGTCGCGGAAGCCATGCCCTGCTGCATCGCGCTCTGACCAAGCTGGGCTACCCGAGGCGGCGTGCCGAGCCCAGGGTTGCGCGCAAAGTCACCGGCGGAGAAGCTGGCGGTTGGAGTCCCTTTAGGACTGCCGCCGTAACCGGAGTAGCCGGCGGAGGCAAAGGATGCCTGCCCTGGCGTGTAAGCTGCACTGGCCGCCGGCATGCCAGCGACTGCCTTCCGCGTCGCAGTCAGATTCTTGTTGACCTGATTTGCGACGGCTGGGCTCGAGTAACGCGTACCGTTGACGACAGAAGAGCCACCAGTCGGAGCGGCAGGGATTGCTCCCAGCCGTCTCATGTTCTCGGACGGATTGATCATCCGCCCCGGGATGCGGCCGTAAGCGGCCTTCTCCCGTTTGTCGACAAACGACGAGGCGTGCTTGGGTCGGCGCTCATGCCCTTCGGCCTGCTCCCAAGCCGGCGGGCCCATGGCATAATCCATCAGCGCATGACCAGCGAGTGCTCCGGGAACTGCGCCGGCGAGCGTACCCAGTAAGCGATCTCCCGATGATTGAACACCCATCGCATCGGCCGCCGCATCGCCGGCCAGCCCGCCCAGTCCGAACCCGAGCCCGAGCCCTGTGCCTGCCACTCCACCACGCAGCAGCCCTTGCAGACCGTAACCCTGAGGAGCCCGCATGCCGCCCGCGAGCGCGCCGATGACCGTTCCCCGTCCGGGTGCTGTCATCAATAGGCGATTGCGGGCCTCTACCAAGGAAGGCCAGCCTGATGGCTCCTCAGCCTGCTTGCCCATACCCGGAGCACGCATACCGCCGTAGGCCAGCGTGCCGGCCCCGAGGGGATTGGGGGCGCCGGGCATCGGATTGGTGAAGCCCTGCATCTGGCCGTCGGGCTGGGGCTGGAGCCCGACCTGAGGTCCGGCCATCGGAGGCGGTGCCGCCCCGGGCTGAGGTAGCCCGTCGGGCTGCAGGACCGGCATCTGCAACGCCATGGCCTGCGGGTCCTGCGCCGTCGCCTGCGGTTGGATGATGTCCGAGGGCGGAACGAGGGCCTGCTTGCAAGTTCGCTCGAAACGGCTGAACGCCGGCAGGAGACTCGCCAGCTTGGCGTCGAGCGCAGCCGCCTTGGTGACCGGAGCAGGTGGCGGGGCCGAAGGCGACGGCGGCTGAAGGGCAGGACCCTGGGCCGCCGAAGGTGCGCTCACGCCATCAGTCATCCGACCGATCATCGGCCCTAGCTGCGGGTTCCATCCCGCTGCGGGATTACCCCCAGGAGGTGGAGGTTGTGCCTGCTGCTGAGCCTGTTGCATCAGCTGGATCGCCAGCTGGCTATCGGGCATCCCCTGCATCTGCGTCTCCTCGGCGTCCTTGCCGCAGCGACCACTCGGGTGCCCGTTCAGTCTAGCCGGTCTCTCGGCTCAGACTGTGACCGGCTCTGCTGCAAGCTCCTTCACGCACATGCCGAAATCGGGAGTCAGCTCGCCGTCCGCGTCGACGGAGGCGAAGACCCCGTGATACATCGCGTAGAACTTGCCGTTCTTGAACTGCTTGTAAGTGATCCTGGCGATATGCGGAGCGTAATTCTCGACGTAGCCGACCTTTGGTCGGACCCGAAAGATCTCCTTGATCCAACCCTCGACCTCGACGTCGGTTCCCGAGCCGCACTTGGCCAGCCTGAAGAACTCGGACCAGTCGAGCTGTCCGGGTTCACCGTCCAGTTCACGTGCGATCTTGTCGGCGATCGCGGTAATACGACCGGCCCAGCCGGCAAGGTCGTCGGGGAAGACAAAGGGGCCTGCCAGCAAGAAGGCCGTCGCATCGTTCACGTACTGGGAAAGCGTACGCCAGTCGTCGGCCGTACCGGCAATGCGGATGGCCGGTAAACCACACATGTACATGAAGTAGTCGTAGTACGGACTGACGATGTCGGCAAAGGCGCACTTGAAGGCCAGGGCGGCGGCCGGCGTCGTCGTCGAAAAGCTTGGCAGGAAACGGGCTGACACGGGCTTACCGGTGCGATCAATAGCGGCGACCAGTTCTTTGAGCGGCATCAGATGCAAGGCGTTGCTGTCGGACGTCGCCGCTATTCCTGCCTTACCCTCGTGCTCAACGAAGAAGCCGCGGAAGGCTTCGGGATGCGCGGCCACAATGCTCGCAACCTCAGTCGCGAAGCCGAACCAGAAGTAGTCAGGGGCGAGCACGACCCGCCTGTGATAGGCCCAGCAAAGCGCAAGGTAGCTCAGATAGTTCCGGTGATAGACCTTGGCGTCGTTGCGGACCTGGGCCTGCACGAAGAGATCGTTCTTGTCGCCAAGCCCAGCGGCGATCTTCTCGAAATCGATCGCCTGCCTGTTGAGATGGCTGTCGCCGAAGTAACCCTTGCCGTCGATGTCGATGTGCTTGAGCCGCGAATCCAGCGTGATGATCTTGGACAAGGTCCTCCCCTTTCCGTGGTTCGTCGTTTGTCGTCAATCGGCGTCCGGGAGGCAATCCAACTCGAGACCCTTGGCCTGCATACCCAATTGCGGAGGCGGACAGGGCTCGACCGGCTCGGCTTGTGTGGCTGGTGCTGTCGGAAGCTTGATGGCCGACAGCACGCCCTTAAACGAAGAGCTGGGTTGAAACGCCGGCGCAGTGGTCCACGGCTCGTGTGTTGCGGGCTGTCCCTGAAGCAGGTTCAACGCCCATTGGTTCCTTTCCAGGTACTCGACCTGCAGCACGCCGCCTGGAGCCGGCATTTGGAACTTCAGGTTGGAAACGCGATGGGCGGAGACCTCGTGCTTCTGCCCCGAGACGTAGTAGGACAGATGCGCTACCTGACCATCGATCATGATGACGGTCAGGTCCTGCACCGCACCGCCATTAAGGATGGCCTGCTTGGCCTTGATCGCCTTCCCGTCGGCTTCAGGGGCTTGCCGCATCGGCCTACCTCACCGGGAAAGTCTGGTCCTGGATCGTGGGGCTGGCGTGCGCGTACCTGGCCATCGAGACGGGAACCGAATCAGGTCGGACGACGTAGGGCGACGGTGAGAGCAGCATCGTCCCGACAGTCGAGTCCTGCCCACCCTTGAGGGTCACGGACATGCCATCCGGGTGGTGGCCGCTGTACATGACGGGGTGGGCCGCCATGTACTCGATGGAGAACGCAGTCAGCTCCTCGGCTGAGCCGGCACGCTCCACTTTCTGTGCTTCCTCCAGCAAGTGCTCAAACAGGCTCTTCATCGTTGATCTCCAGTTCGAAACCAGGTCTCTGCTACGCCGGTACGGCCGCAAGCCGCGCCGACTCGCGTGCTGCCTTGCGTGCCTTGAGCGACGCGTCCACCTCACCGAGGATGCGGTCGAGCAGCGTGCGAGCCTGCTGCATGTACGGAGCCACGTCCTTGCGGGCCGCGACCTTGGCGAAGGCCGAGACGATGTCGAGTGAGCGTTCGGCCCACTCCCTGAGCTCGTCCTCGTATTCCAGGTAATCTTCCTGCTCGAAGTCGCTGAGAACACGAGAGGCCGTGCAGAGGATGGCGGCGAGCTTGATGAGCTGAGCGAGGGGAGGTGCTTGATAGAGACGGGTTTTCAGGTCGAGATGCCTGGGACCCGCTGGGGCCCGCAGGTCGGGGGATACGGCAGCGACCAGCTGAGCGATCGCGAAGCCAGCCACCTCAACCACGTCGTCGAAGTTCAGGCCCCAACGGGCTATGGCATCCGATAACTTGGCGGCGTAGGTCGCCAGCGTGATGTTGGCGTTTTTCTCGGCCGTGTACTCGCCGCTGGAGTACATGCGGGTCAGACGGACGGCCATGCAGGCGATGGCCGTCGGGTCAGCATGAAGCGGTGTTTCACAACGGGACAACCAACGGTCGTAGCATGACTGCGCTGTAATGTCGATGCGCGCGATGTCGAGTGGCTGAGACATGAGCGTCAATCCTCGGGGCGAGGCCGGTTGCCGGGACGAGCGTCCCGGCATTGTCCGGCGAGGCGAGCGGTCGGCGACGATGCCGACCCTCCAGCATCGGGCCCGAGTACTGTAGCAGGACGATGAAATCAAGCAAAGATGTGTTGCCGAAGGTGCGCTACTGCGCCCCGATATCATCACCTTCGCCCGTTTCGTCGTCCTCGGTCTCCTCCTCCTCTTCGACCGGTTCCTCCTCCGATTCGTCGACCTCCGGTGTCGCCGGCTCCTCGGCCAGCGGCGTCGGCTCGATATCAGGGGCCGGCGGTTCGATGACCGTGAACGGGACGACCTCTTCCTGGGCGATGGCCTCAGCAAAATGCCCCATGACCTGCTCGCGGTACCGGTCCTGCTGATCGCGGAGCCGCTGTCGATATTCGATCTCGGACATGACGTCCTCCTTCAAGGGCAATGCGCGAGAACGTAGCCGCTACGCCGCGACCGCCGTCTCCCGCCGCCAGGTCGCAAAGGCCTGGGCGATGACCTGGTGCATGTCCAAGTACTGGTAGGTGCCCAGGCGGCCGCCCAGCACGTACTTGGGCAGCCCCAGCGCCGCCTCCCGATAGCGGGCATAGCGACGTTGATTCTCGTCGTCGAAGACTGGGTAGTACGGCTCAGCGTCCCGCGTGAACGCCTCGGGATACTCCCGGGTGACCACGGTCTTGCTGTGGGACCCGCCGACGAAGTGCTTATGCTCGACGGTCCTCGTCCAGAGGCGGGACGCCGAAGTGTCGTTCACGATGGCGATGCCCTGGTGGTCGCCCTCGAGGGTCTGGTGCTCAAAGCGGAGCGTACGGTACTCCAGATCGCCAAAGCGGTAGTCAAGCAGAGCATCGACCTTTCCCGAGTAGACGACCGTTCGAGCCAGTTTTTCGAATAGGCGCCGGTCCTCGAAGAAGTCGTGTGCGAGAAGCGTGTCGATCCGCGGCCCGTCGATCATGTTTTCGAAGAGTCGGGTGTAGCCGCTGAGCGGAATGCCCTGGTAGCGGTCGGAGAAGTACCGGGCGTCGAAGGTCGAACGCACCGGTAGGCGACGGACAAGCGAGGCCGGAAGCTCAGCCGGATCCCTTCGCCACTGCTTCCGCGTGTAGCCCTCGATGAACAGTTCGTAGAGCTCGCGCCCGATGTTCGCCAGACACCAGCCTTCGACCGTGTCCTGCGGCTGCCCGTACTCTTTCGTCGCCTCAATCCTCTCCTTGGCGTCGAACCACGTCTGCGTACCCCAGAGCTCGCGGAAGGTCCAAAGGTTGAGCGGGAAGCTGTAAAGGTCGCCAGCCTCAACCCTGGCCGCGACGTGCGCCTGATAACTGTTGAACTCGGCGAAGCGGTTGACCCAGTCCCAGACCTCCCGGGAGCTGGTGTGGAACTGGTGCGGACCGTACTCGTGGACGTGGATCCCCTCGACGAGCCTGGTGGCGCAGTTACCCCCAACGCCGTCGCGGCGGTCGACCAGCAACACGTGCCGACCGGCCTCAGCAGCCAGCCTGGCGAACGTGCAGCCGAAGGGGCCGGCACCTACCACGACGTAGTCGTACAACGGCTCCTCCGTTTGTCGTCAAACGGCGTGCTGGCCGCGAATGACGGCCCAGGCTGCCAAAGCGGAAGGGGCATAGACGTCGCACGGGGCCTGCGAACCCTGCTTTCCAAACTGCTGGGCCATCACCTGGGCGCCCCCCGCAGTCTGGGCCTGCTGCCTGAAGCCGTCGATGTACTGACTGACCAGGGCGTGCAGAGTGCCATCCTGCTTCTTAAGATTGATCAGCTCGCTCTGCTTCTGGCTGTCGGGCATCCCCGCGATCTGCTGCGCGATCTCCTGGGCCTTGGCATCGAGCTCCTGCACGCTCATCTGCCCGCTGCTTCCGACGCCCACACCACCTCCGCCCATGGCTGGTGCAGCTCCACCCGGTGCGCCTCCGCCGCCGCCCTGCCCGGAGACGTCCTGCCCAGGCTGGGCCATCATCGCCATGTCGGCCTTGCCCTGTATGAGCTCCTGGAGCTCCATCTGCTTTTCCTGGACGTACTCCTGCTCGTCGGCGATGTTGTCCTGCTCCTGCTTGAAGTCGGCGCCGATCGACTGCATGGCCGTCGTCTGCGACATCTGGCCGCCCATCATGAGCTGAAGCTTGGCCATCTGCCGATTCAGGTCATCAGCGTGCGTGACTTTGACCTGGCGGGCGTCGACGGGCTCCCAGTTCAGAAGCTCGGCAGAGCGATCAACGACGTACTCGACAATCTCGTCGAGGGCGTCCACGAGCCCCTGATGCTGGCTTTCGAAGAGCCGCAGTGCCGCAGGCGCCGCCTGCACGCTGAGCGTCCCCTTGTAGAGCTCGGCCGGCACTCCGCTGGCGTTGAGCAGGTCGTCGCGGGCCTGGTCGATCAGCTGGAACGGAGCCAACTGCGCCGCCTCGCCGCCCATGGCCTGGTACTTCACCGGGAACGGCAGAACGTTCCAGCGAGCAGGATCCTTACGTCGAGCACGAAGCATGGCCTGAATCTGCGCGTTGAAACGGCCCAGGCTACCACCGAAGACCGGATCCGCAGAAGCTGCATCGGCCCCCTGCTTGGGCTCGGGCGTAATCACCCGGAAGGGGATGATGTAGTCCTGAGCGATGGCTTCATTCATCCGCTGCAGGACCTGATGTCGCCATTCCAGTCGGAAGTGAGAGACAGTCTGGGAGACGCCCCAACCCGCAGAGTCGATACCCGAGAGGCCCTGATCCCAGGTGTAGTGGATCGCCCCTGGATCGAACATGATGTGGTTGCCGTTCTTGACCGCCTGGATGACCTCCTTGTCGGCCCGCTCCAGCATGTACAGCTCGCCGGCACGGATCCGCTTGCGATCCTTCTCAGGGATCTTCCAGATGAAGGCGCGACTCTCGCGGATCGGATCGTAAATGATCTCGATCTCGTGCGGCGACCACTGCTTGACGACGATCTCGGACTCAGCCCCGCCAGGTCGGTCGTTGCAGTACCACACGCCCGAATAATGACAGACAGGGCAAGTGGCATGGAACTCGAAGTTCGTCCACTGAAACTTGAATTCCGGTGTGTCGTGCACCGTTGCCAGCGGGAACTCGGTCAGGCGCCTAGCCTTTTTGCAAGCGGGGCAGCCGAGGTAGCGACGGAAGGACATGAGGACCGAGATGAAGTTGACGCCCGTCACGAGATAGTCGAGGGCCGCGCGGTGGAGGACCCGCTTGATCTTCAGGCTCTTCCTGAGGAACTCATTCCACTTGTCCTTCTCCTCCGACGTCAGCTTCCGCTTGCCCGCCTTGTTCTTGGGCTTGATCTCGACGTCGGTGATGAAGTAGCTGGCGACCCGACGCATGCCCCGCGAGTAGGTGCCGTCGATCATGAAGACCGACTGCGCCCAACGCAGGGCATCAGGCAACGTCTTGGGCATCGATTGCGATGCCAGATCGTCGAACGGGTCGGGGAAGTAGCCGACGTTCCTGTTGAGGAAGTTCAGCCCACTCGCACCCGATGCGGGGTCGGTGATCGCCATCCCTGGCCACCTCTTACTTCGTCGTGACTACGCCCGACTGCGACCCCGCAGCTTCTCGGCCGTGGCATCGGCGCCCTGCCGAAGGAGGTCCTGCTCGAAGCGATCCAGGCGTCGTCGCCCGGTACCCTTCGGCTCTGCACGTCCCTGCTTTTCCTGTCCCTCCGGCTCGGGCGTCAGTCCAGGCCGGATCTCGCCGTGTTTCTCGATCATCTTTGCTTCGATTGGGTAATCGCGTAGACGGTGAAGGTCTCGTGTCCCCGGGTGAACTGCACCCCGACCCACTCTACCAGGTGCACCACGTCCGTCCCTTCGACGTAGACGCTGAACGGACGGGGGTCGCCGACGGGGATGTACTTCATCCCCCGGTAGCGGTTGTCGTAGACCAGCACCAGCTGCGGAGCTCCGTTGGGCACACGGGGAGGCTCAATGACCACGTCGTGGAATGGCGTCGCGATGTCCCCCTGGCCGAAGTCGAAATAGACCCGGTACTGCGGCTCGGCAATCGATTGAACCGCTGGCCGCTCCTCCAGGACAGGTCGTCCGGCGGGTGCTGCCTCTCTCGCCTCCTCCTTCAAACCAAAGAGGGACAGTCCGCCACGCGCTGGCCGCTCCTGCCCTCTTGTCTCCCAGACCGGCGCCGAAGGGGGTGCCAGCTGGACGGGTTGAGACTCCGAAACTGCCGGCCGAGGCGCCGCAAGCGGAGCCTGACTCGCCTTCCCAAATCGCATGTGTGTATTCCCTTCTTCGTGGTCCTCGCCAGTCGCGGCAGCGAGTGGCCTGCCTGTCGGATCTCGCGGCACCAGTGGAGCGTTTTGCGAGAGTTGCTTGAGCGCATAACAAATGCCGAGCCTGAGCAAATGCTCCCCGTCCTCGTCTGCAGGCGGCTCGACTGCCGTAACCACTGTCTCAATCGACTGCGATGCAAGCGCAGGGGTCACGCGATTGAGGTCGAGCTCGAAGCTGTTTTCGGGTTCGACGCCGTCGATCACGCGGACCTTGTTGATCTTGGGCGCATGCGGATTCAACCCCAGACTGGTCCCGCCGCGATTGGCCCTGGGGATGATCGTCGCCCTTCGCCCAACAATGGCCGACATGGGACGGCCTGTGGTCTCCACAATCTGCGAATCGGCCGAGTAATACTGTGTCGGGTCAGGCGACGCACAGTAGACGCCGTCACTACCCGTCCCTCCCTTGCCGCCAAGCACGATGGCACTACGAAGCGGCAGCTCTCCGGGTCGCGGCATCGTCGATCCTTTCCCTACACGGCTAAAAGAGGGCCACCAGGCCGGGCGATTGCCCGGCCTGGGGCCATGAAGTCGCAAGCGTTATAGGTAGGCACGAGATCAACCGGATTGACGACTCCGCACCGGCGCTTGATGCCACCTACCGCTTTCATTACCGAAGCGGCGAGCCTGCAAGAGCACAGGCGACGCAGCCTGATATCGCTCACTGTAGCGGCCGAGGTCGAACAGGTCGACTTCCTGTTCGGGAGCCGTGAATCGCATGTTCTCGGCCGACGGCGGCCCAGCCAAACGCACCACGAACAGCGAACTGGCACCCGCGTCGAGCACGGGCGCCGCCGGCTTGTGCAAGAACTGCTCCGCATTCTCCGCCGCTTCGTCTGACAGAGGACAACCGGCGACCCCGCTGCTCCCAACCAGGGCCTCGACCAGGGTTGTCCTCTGTTCCGGCGTCAACTCGGACAGGGTCTTTCCGAGATAGCCGTCGGTCGACAACTCCTTGTACGCTCGGCCTGCAGCCGGATCCCACCGGCTATGCCGGTGCCGAAACTCGGCGAACGTAACGTCCTTGTCGATGAGATTGCAATGCTTCAAGGCCGCGAACGAGGGGTTGCGCACCACTCTACCTGTCAGATGATCGCAGTCGCAGAAGACGGCGAGCGGAGCCTGTGCTGCCGGATAGACCGAGCCCGAACCGTCAATCATCCAGTTGCCTTTGGCCTCGGAAGGCTCAGGGCGAGGACTGCCATCGACCGGGTGGACGTCATAGACCTTGGACGGGTCGCGAGCGAACATGGCGGCCGGCCAGGCAACAAGCCCGCCGATCTCGACTTTACTGGCCTCCCATTCCTCCGCCGTGAAGGTCG
>WBZP01003462.1_pt1 | contig 17105 bp, 12 predicted proteins | sample 5204301 | NCBI WGS metagenome assembly WBZP01 (sample SAMN12412401, study PRJNA552823) | activated sludge metagenome | isolation source: activated sludge from nitrification reactor of wastewater treatment plant... | place: USA: Pennsylvania | collected 2017
CTCCTGGTACCGCAGCGACCAGCGGCTCAGGCGACCGCTCACGCCGGACACCGGCGAGGTGCTCTACGTGCCGCGCGAATGGTCCTAACTCGCCTCAACTTTCCCGCCTGATGCCGGAACCTTGCGGTTGGGGCCCCTTGTAAGGGACCCCAACCACAACTTTCCGACCCCTAGTTCAGGGGGCCGGGCTCATTACCGGCGGGTATCCACAAGGGGCCGCGTTATCCACAGCCCAGCCCCCGCCCGCGCGCCGACAGCACGGGGCACCGCAACCTAGGGCCATGGACTCACTCGATGCGAGCCTGCTCAGCCTCGCCGCCACGCAGCATTCGATGATCACGACCTCGCAAGCGGCCAGCTTCGGGCTTGGACCGGCGGCCCTGGTTCACCTCGTCCGAAGCGGCGCCTTGGAGCACCCAGCGCGGGGACTGTATGCCGTGGCCTCCATGCGCGCGGCAACCGCCGAGATCCGCCATCGGCAGCTGTCCGCCGGTGCGCTGATGCTGTATCCCGACGGTGCGCTCTCGGGAGTGAGCGCGGTGCTTGCTCACGGCCTCCCGGTATGGGGCGTGGATCTGCGCACTCCATATGTTCGGCGGCCGGTTGATCGCCATCGGGGCGCTATAGGAATTCACATCCTCGGCGGGCTGGACGAAGTCGAGACCGGCGAGGCGCACCGATGCGAGCCCCTGGACTTGGCGCTCGTGGAGTTGGCCATCACCTGGGGCGTCGTTCCTGGGGTCGTGAGCGCGGATGCCGCCCTCCAGCGCGGCCTAGTGACGCGGGATGCGTTGGCCGAGAGGCTGCGCCGGGTCGCACAATGGCCCCGCTCGAGCCGGGCGCGCGCGATGGTCGCTCTGTCGGATGGACGCTCGGAGTCGGTCGGCGAGTCGCGCTGTCGGATCATGTTGCAGGCCAACGGTATATCGCTGGTTCCGCAGGTCACGATGATGGATCGGCGCACGGGAAAGGTCATTCGCGCTGACTTCGTCGTCGAAGGGACAAAGGTGATCATCGAGTTCGATGGGCGGATGAAGTATGCCGATGGCGATGCAACGACGTTGTGGGACGAGAAGCGCCGCGAGGACTGGTTGCGCGCTCAGGGCTATGTCGTGGTTCGCCTGACTTGGGCCGATCTGGAGCACCCCGAGCGCGCGGTGGCAAAAGTCCGGCGCGCGATGGCGAGCGCGGCGTAAGCGTGGCGATCGCGCCTATCCGCCGATCCGCTGATCGCGGCGATCGCGCCGCATGCGCCGATCGCGCCGCATGCGCCGATCGCGCCGTACTTGGGGTCGGAACCTTGTGGTTGGGGCCCCTTACAAGGGGCCCCAACCACAAGGTTCCGGCATCAGGCGGGAAACGTGAGGTGCATGGGACGCGAGGCACTGGGAAACGTGAGGCGCGTGAGACGTCAGAGCGCGGCGATGATGTCCTCGACCCGAGCCTTGGCGTCGCCGAAGAGCATCGAGGTGTTCTCCTTGAAGAACAGCGGATTCTGCACACCGGCATAGCCCGTGGCCATCGAGCGCTTGAACACGATGACGTCCTTGGCCTTCCACACATGCAGCACCGGCATACCGGCGATGGGCGAACCCGGCTCATCGATGGCCGCGGGATTGACCGTGTCATTCGCCCCGATCACGAGCACGACGTCGGTGTCGTCGAAGTCGTCATTGATCTCGTCCATCTCGAGCACGATGTCGTAAGGGACTTTCGCCTCGGCCAGCAGCACATTCATATGCCCAGGCAGTCGCCCGGCCACCGGGTGGATCCCGAAGCGGACATCGATGTCCTTGGCTCGCAGCTGCCGGGTGAGCTCAGCGACCGCATGCTGGGCCTGTGCCGTGGCCATGCCATAGCCGGGCGTGATGATGACCGAGCGAGCGCTGGTCAGCAACGAGGCAACCCCGGCGGCCGCGATCTCGCGGTGCTCGCCGTAGTCCTCACCGGAGCCGGCAGATGAGCCCGACTCCACACCGAAGCCTCCCGAGATCACCGAGAAGAACGAACGGTTCATCGCACGGCACATGATGTAGGACAGGTAGGCACCAGAAGAGCCCACAAGCGCGCCCGTGATGATGAGAAGGTCGTTGTTGAGCAGGAATCCGGCAGCTGCCGCAGCCCACCCGGAGTAGCTATTGAGCATCGACACCACGACCGGCATATCGCCGCCGCCGATCGAGGAAACCAGGTGCCACCCCAGAAAGAGCGCCAGCAGCGTCATGATGCCCAGGATCGACTGCCGCCCCAGCATGGCGTCCGCATCCATCACCACATAAACCACGGTCAACGCGATCGACACCAGGATGATGCTCAGGTTGACCTGGGTGTGCCTGGGAAGCATCCGGGGCGCACTGCCGATCCGGGCAGAGAGCTTGAGATAGGCCACGATCGACCCGGTGAAGGTCACCGCCCCGATGAAGACCCCGACAAACACCTCGACGTCGTGGATGGTCGGGTATGCCGCGATTTCGTAGGAGCTATTCCAGCCGACAAGCACGGCGGCCAAGCCGACAAAGGAGTGCAGGATCGCAATGAGCTCGGGCATCTGCGTCATCTCGACCCGCCGGGCCACGGTGATGCCGACTCCAGCAGCAATCACCACTGCTGGAAGAATCCACCCCAGACCGGCGAGCCCCGAGCCCCGACTCACGCTCTGATCGTCCACGGTGGTGCCGCCGGTCGCCGCTAGGACCGTTGCCACCAGCGCGATGGCCATCCCGGTCATGCCATACCGATTGCCCATCCGGGCGGTCTCGTGCTTGGAGAGTCCCGATAGCGCGAGGATGAAGAGCAGGCCCGCAACGATGTAGGCGCCCTGGAGGAGGGTGTAGCTGATCGTCATCGCGCGACATCCTCCCGCTTGAACATCTCAAGCATTCGGGCAGTCACGGTGAAGCCTCCGAAGACATTGATACTCGCGACGAGCACAGCGATGACCGCCAGCACCGACACCCACACATGCCCATGGCCGACTTGCAGGAGCGCCCCGACGACGATGATGCCGCTGATCGCATTGGTCACTGACATCAGCGGGGTGTGCAACGCGTGGTGCACATTCCCGATGACATAGAAGCCGATGACCACGGACAGCATGAAGACCATGAAGTGCCCGAGGAAGGCCGGCGGCGAGACCGCCGAGATGAGCAGGAATGCCGCCGCGGCGCCCAGGATCAGCCCCAGCCGCTTGGCCTGCGACATCGGGGGTTTGGCCGCAGCGGCCTGGACCGGCTCAGCCACAGCAGCGGCAGGAGCCGCCGAGACGCTGACCGGCGGTGGCGGCCAGAGCACCTCACCCTCGCGTACGACCGTCATTCCTCGCTGGACGACGTCCTCAAGATCCAGGACCAGTTCGCCGTCCTTCTCGGGGGTCAGCAACTTGAGCAAGTTGACCAGGTTCGTCCCGAAGAGTTGCGAGGCCTGAGTCGGAAGCCGGCCGGGGAGGTCGGTGTAGCCCAGGATGGTTACTCCGTTGTCGGTGACCACCCGCTGGTCGGCGATCGAGCCGGCGACATTGCCGCCATTGCTGGCCGCCATGTCGACGATCACTGAGCCGGGCTTCATCGAGGCCACCATCTCCTCGGTGATGAGCCGAGGAGCGGGCTTCCCGGGGATCAACGCCGTCGTGATGATGATGTCGACGTCTTTGGCTTGCGCGGCATACAGCAGGGCGGCCTGGCGATTGAAGTCCTCGCCCATCTCTTTGGCGTAGCCGTCGGTGGACACCTCGGTCTCGACATCGACCCGCAGGAAGTCCCCGCCCATGGACTCCACCTGATCGGCAACCTCGGGGCGGGCGTCGAAGGCTCGCACGATCGCGCCCAGCGAGCTCGCGGTGCCGATCGCGGCCAGCCCGGCAACGCCGGCACCGACGATCAGGACTTTGGCGGGAGGCACCTTGCCCGCAGCGGTGACCTGGCCGGTGAAGAACGAGCCGAACTCGTGCGCGGCCTCAAGGACGGCACGGTAGCCACCGATATTGGCCATCGAGGAGAGCACATCCAGGCTTTGAGCGCGCGAGATGCGGGGAACGGCATCCATCGCCAGGGCGGTGACACCACGCTCGGCGAGGGCCTCAACGAGTTCCGGATTGATGGCCGGCGCCAGGGTAGACACCACGGTTTGCCCGGCGTGTAGCCGGTCCAACTCGGTCGCGGCCGGAGCGTTGACTTTAAGGATGATGTCGCAGTTCCAGACACCCTGAGCAATGACATCGGCGCCAGCGTCGCGATACGCCTCATCGGTAAAACTGGCTGCGGCTCCGGCCCCGGACTCGATGAACACGGCATAGCCGAGCCCAGTGAGTTGCTCAACGGTCTTGGGGGTGGCGGCAACTCGACGCTCGCCGGGCTTGGACTCCTTGGGCACACCGATGCGCACGGAGGCCTCCTCTCGCACTTGCGGTTACCCCGAACCTATCGGGTATGCCGTGCCGCAGGCACCAAGCCCACGACGTTGGGTGGGTCACGTCACCGCAGAAACCCTGATCGGCGCCGCCCCGGGTTGGCGACGCCGATCGGGAATCCTGCGAGTCAGCTGGGCTTAGGCGCACCCTTGCGGGCGTAACGCCACCACGTGAGGGCCACGCACATGGCCGCCCAGGCAACCCCGACCCAGTAGAAAGGCACCGCGCCGAGGAAGTTCAGGCCGACCCCGAACAGGAAGGGCCCGAAGGCAGCGATCGCGGCCGTCCAGCCGATGACACCACCGGCCTGACGTCGTTCAAAGATCATCGGCATCTGCTTGAAGGTCGACGCATTGCCAATACCTGCGAAGAGGAAGATTGCCAGCATCCCGTAGAGGAATCGACTGAAGCCCGAGTTCAGCGTGGCTGCAGAGGTGGTGTCAGGGGTCAGCCCACCAATGGTGTAGGCGATCGAGCCGACCAGGCCGGCGCCGGAAATAAGGGTCCAGATCGCCCCACCCATCTTGTCGGTCAGCGGAGCGAAGCCGAACCGGGCGACGGCGCCGATGAGCGGGCCGAGGAAGACGAACTTCACCGGGTCCGGAACGGCATATCCCTCGATGAGGAGCTGAGCAGAGGCGCCCGCCCCCTGGACGATCTCGGCGTTGCCCGCGCCGTACAGGTTGGCCATCAGCAGGCCGAACTGCGCAGACAGGCCCGAGAAGGTCCCGAACGTCATGATGTAGAGCAGCGTCATCCACCAGGTGTCCTGGTTAGCGAAGATGTCGAACTGCTGCCGGATATTGGCCTTGACAGGTACCGACTTGAGCATCGTCCACGCGACCAGAGCGCCAATGATCATCAGCGGGATCCACACGAACGCCGCGTTCTGGAACCACACAACCTTGTCGGGCTTGCCGGCCGTCTTGAGCACCTGGGAGCCGCCGATGACAGCCAACCCGCCCAGGGCGATGAGGTAGGGCGTCAGCAGCTGGACGATCGAGACGCCCAGGTTGCCGATGCCGGCCTGCAGTCCGAGCGCCGTGCCCTGCTTGCTACGCGGGAAGAAGTACGACGTCGAGGGCATGAATCCGGAGAAGGCACCGCCGCCGATGCCGGCGATGAAGGCCAGCACCATCAGCTCCCAGTAGGGCGCTGTCGGCGACTGCACACGTACTCCCCAACCGAGAGTGGAGGCCACCAGCAGCAGGGTGGTCAACGAGACCATCTTGCGGGTGCCCATGATCGGCGGCAGCACCATCCAGACAAGTCGAAGGAGGCCAGCCGACAGGCCCGGCATAGCGGCCATCCAGTAGAGCTGGCTCTTGGTGAAGGTGTAACCCAGTGCCGTGAGCTTGGGGATGATCGCGCTGGGGAGGAACCAGGCGATGAATGCCAAGGTCAGGCAAAACGTCGTGATCCAAAGGGTCTTCCAGGCCAGCGAACGGTCCCAGTCCGGGCCCTCGGGGTCCCACGCCTCTAGCCACTCACCCCTGCGGGCGGTCGTCGGTGTCGTGAACATGTGTGTCTCCTTGTATGCCTGTGGTGCGTATGCCGGTGGGCGGGTCAGTGGATGGCGAGGGATGGGGCATGCGGCTCGAGCCGGTCGCGCAACTCGGGGCTGCCGTGATGGAGCATCTGGACAACAGTCCAGTGCATCCAGATCGCGCAGGCACCGACAAGCAGGAAGAGGACGAAGAAGGTGCTTGTGGGGAAGCCACTCCACTGCTTGGTGTAGGCGAAAAGAGGTGGGAGGAAGAAGCCGCCCAGCCCGCCGAGCATCCCCACCAGGCCCCCGACTGAGCCCACGTTGTCGGGGAAGTACTCGGGGATGTGCTTATAGACGGCTGCCTTGCCCACCCCCATGGCGCATCCAAGGATGAACACGAGGAGCGCGAAGGGGATCAGTCCGAGTGAGTAAGAAAGGTGGTCGGAGGTATGGCCGTCGGCATGCGAGATCACGATGTGCCCATTGGGCATCATCAGGATGCCGGTGGCTACGAGCATGACGGCGAAAGTCCAGTACATGACCCGTCGGGCCCCGAGTCGGTCACTCAGCAAGCCACCGAAGGGGCGAAGTAGGGACGCGGGGAAGATGAAGGTCGTGGCGAGGAGTGCAGCCGTCTTCAACTCGATGCCGAAGTTGTCGACGTAGTACTTGGGCAGCCAGGCTGAAAGGGCGACATAGGCCCCGAAGACCGCAACGTAGTAGAGGCTGAATCGCCACACGCGCAAGTGGGACAGCGGGGCGAGCATCTCCCGCAGAGGCTTACCGGCCCCCGCGACTCGGTCCTGCCGAGGGACGACAAAGAACGTCAGGACTGCGACGACGACGAGCGCGACGGTGTAGATCGCAGGAAAGACTCGCCATCCGCTCGGGAAGAGCCCCGAGGTGGCGGCTCCACCACCCACCACCAGGGCCGGAAAGAGCACCACGAGCAGCTTCGTGACCGAAGCGCCAACGTTGCCAGCACCGAAGACCCCGAGCGCGTAACCCTGGCGCTCTCGTGGGGTCCAGGCAGAGTTCCAGGCGATGCCAACGGAGAACAAGTTGCCAGCGAATCCGACCAAGAAGGCCAGGATCAAGAGGCTGCCGTAGCTGCCGACCTGGGTGAGGAAGTAGCAGGGGATCGCCGTGAGGACGAGCAAGGCGATAGTGACCTTCCGGCCACCGATGCGATCCGTGAGCATCCCAGCCGGCAGCCGCCACATCGATCCGTTGAGGACGGCGACGGCGGAGATCCAGGACAGTTCTACGTCGGTGAGGCCGAACTCCTTCTGGATCGGGACCCCTAGGACCCCGAACATGAGCCAGACGGCGAACATCAGCGTGAAGGCGAGGGTCGACATCCAGAGAACTCGGTTCGCACCGGACCCGAGGTGAGGGTGGGTCTGCGCCGTGGCGACCGGCGAGGCGCTCATGCAATCCTCCATTTAGATGACTTGAATCCTTTTTATTGAGCCACGGTGAGAGTACACCCCTCGGGCCACTGGGCCGCAAGTCGGTGCATCAAAACCACGCGACAGAGGCCAGTCAGGCAGTCCAGAGGTGACAGCCTCGCGGACCTCCTATATAAATGATGTCATCATCTAATTTGGGATAAGGACCTCATGACGACGGCACACCCGGACGGAGCAAGCCTGCTCGCCTCTCCCGTGCGACGGCTCATCGTCGACACCCTCGTGAACCGTGGCGAGCTCACCGCGAGCCAACTCGGCGAGTTCCTCGACCTGCACGTGACAACCGTGCGTTTCCACCTTGACCAACTCGTCGCAGCCCGCATCCTCGATGCCCGTTTTGTCAAGAACACCGGAGCTGGCAGACCGCGCAAGGTCTACTCCGTCGCTCCCGGGGCTCCCAGCCCCTCCGACGATCTCGAGTCCCTGAAGTTGCTCTCGGGGCTGCTCGCCTCAAGCTTCGGTGTCCAAGAGAACGGGCGTCCCATGACGCCTGCCGAGGCGGGCCAGCGTTGGGCCATGGACCATGTCCCGCGCGAGGAGTTAGCTCCCGCCGCCAGCGCCGGAGCATGGCTGGCAAAGGTCGGGCGGATGATCGATGCCCTTCAAGACTGGGGCTACACCCCGGATCTCACGACCACGCACGGCGGTCGCACCGCCCGCGTCGAGCTCGCCCGCTGCCCTTTCATCGATTTGGCACGGACCAACCCCGCCGTTGTCTGCGGCATCCATCGCGGGCTCATCGCCGGCGCAATGCAACAGTTCGGCGAATCGGATACCCGGGTCAGCCTCGAGCCGTTCGTGCAACCCCACCTGTGTCTGGCTCATGTCACCACGCACACACCATTCACGTCCGGTGCCACCTCGACGACACACGCTTCCACCACGACCAAGGACGCCTCATGACCGAGCTCGGCCTCGACGGCCCCCTCACTCAAGCCCTCGTCGGCACTCGCCGCTTCTTCACCAGGGCCGAGGTATCCAGCGACCAGCGCACGATGCACGCCAAGGGTGGTCGCAAGGGCGACGCCTTCTACCGAGACCGCTGGTCGCATGACAAGGTGGTGCGCTCCACACACGGGGTCAACTGCACCGGCTCGTGTTCATGGAAGGTGTACGTCAAGGACGGGATCATCACCTGGGAGGCCCAGCAGACGGACTACCCCAGCGCGGGGCCGGATCGTCCGGAATACGAACCGCGGGGATGCCCACGCGGCGCCGCTTTCAGCTGGTACACCTACTCCCCCACCAGGGTTCGCTATCCCTACGTCCGAGGGGTCCTCCTCGAGATGTTCCGCGAGGCACGTCGCCGACTCGGCGACCCGGTCCTTGCCTGGGGCGAGATCGTCGGCGACCCGATCAAAGCGGCGGCCTACAAGAGCGCCCGCGGCAAGGGTGGCCTGGTCCGCTCAACCTGGCCTGAGGTCACCGAGATGGTTGCCGCTGCCTACGTCCACACGGTCAAGACCTTCGGTCCGGACCGGATCGCCGGGTTCTCCCCCATCCCCGCTATGTCCCCGGTCTCGTATGCCTCCGGCGCGCGCTTCAACGAACTCATCGGGGCGCCGATGCTGAGCTTCTACGACTGGTATGCCGATCTGCCGAACGCCTCCCCGCAGATGTTTGGCGACCAGACGGACGTCCCTGAGTCTGGCGACTGGTGGGATGCGGGCTACCTCATCATGTGGGGCTCCAATGTGCCACTCACACGTACACCCGACGCGCACTGGATGACCGAAGCGCGCTACCGCGGGCAGAAGGTGATCGCGGTCGCGCCCGACTACGCCGAGAACGTCAAGTTCGCCGACGAGTGGGTCACCACCGCGCCGGGCACCGATGGCGCACTCGCGATGGGAATCGGCCACGTGGTCCTCAAGGAGTTCTTTGTTGACCAGCACGTCGACTTCTTTGTTGACTACAACCGACGCTTCACCGACTTGCCCTACCTGGTGACCCTCGAACCCGGGGAAGACGGCGCCTATCGACCCGGGAAGTTTCTCGTGGCCGGAGACTTCGAGAACGCCGAGCAATCCTCCGAGAACGCGATGTGGAAGCCAGCCGTCATCGATGAGCGCACCGGCCAGGTCGTCATCCCCCAGGGCTCCATCGGACACCGCTATGGCGACGAGGGGCTCGGTAAGTGGAATCTTGATCTGGGCGAGATCACCCCAGCACTGACGCTGCATAAGGACAAGTTCCACGCCGTTGAGGTCACCCTCCCGCGCTTCGACACCCCTGATGGCTCGCTAGCCCAGGAGCGACGGGGTGTGCCGGTCAGGACGGTCGATGGACACCTGGTCACCACCGTCCTAGACCTCATGCTGGCCCACTATGGCGTCGAGCGAGCGGGTCTCCCGGGGTCCTGGCCCCAGGGCTATGACGACCCCTCCGTTCCCGCGACACCCGCCTGGGCCTCGCAGATTTGCGGCGCCCCCATCGAGCAGATTGTGCGGCTCGGCCGCGAGTGGGCGCAGAATGCCGTCGACACCGGGGGTCGCGGCATGATTCTCATGGGCGCCGGAACGAACCACTGGTACCACTCCGATCAGATCTACCGGGCGATGCTCGTGCTCACCACGATCACCGGCTGCCAGGGACGCAATGGCGGCGGCTGGGCACACTACGTCGGCCAGGAAAAGATCCGGCCCATCATGGGCTTCCAACACCTGGCCTTCGCGCTGGACTGGGTGCGCCCCCCTCGGCACATGAACCAGACCGCGTACTGGTATGTCAACACCAGCCAATACCGCTATGACACCTTCTCCGCAGATGACCTCAATGGCAGCCCCGGTGTGTTCGCCGGCAAGGGCACCATGGATCTCCTCGCACAGTCGGTGCGCCTGGGTTGGACCCCGTCCTACCCCCAATTCACCCGCAGTTCGCTTGCTCTCGCCGACGAAGCGGCGGAGCGCGGCGTGCCGGCCGCCGAGCATGTCGTGGATCAGCTGCGCTCCGGGGACCTCAAGTTTGCGATTGAGGATCCGGAGGCGCCAGAGAACTTCCCCAGAATCCTGGCGCTCTGGCGAGCAAATCTGCTCGGGTCGAGCGCCAAGGGAAATGAGTACTTCCTCAAACACCTGCTGGGGACGGATCACGCCGTGAGGGCCACCGAGGCGGCCCCTGAGCAGCGCCCGGTGGAGGTCACGTGGCGCGAGGAAGCCGGCTCAGGAAAGCTCGACCTCCTGATGACGCTGGATTTCCGGATGACCTCGTCGACCCTCTTCTCCGACGTCGTGCTGCCAGCGGCCACGTGGTACGAGAAGCACGACATCAATACGACGGACATGCACCCCTTCGTGCACTCCTTCAACCCAGCCATCGCGCCGCCCTGGCAGTCCAAGAGCGACTGGGACACCTGGAAGGAGATCGCCAAGGCCTTCTCTGCCCTCGCCGGGACGCATCTGGGCACCCGCAAGGACGTGGTGGCCAAGCCCCTCTGGCATGACACCCCCGAGGCGATGGCGACCGTCCATGGTCGCGTCCTGGACTGGCGCAAGGGCGAGTGCGAGCCGGTGCCGGGCAAGACCCTGCCGGTGCTCGTCGAAGTGGAGCGGGACTACACCGCGATCTACGACAAGATGACCGCGATCGGGCCGCTGCTCGAGAAGGTCGGCATGCTCACCAAGGGCGTCGCGTACAACGTCCAACGCGAGATGGATATCTTGCGTCGTCGCAATGGCGAGGTTCGTTCCGGGGCTGCTGCCGGTCAACCCGCCATGGAGACCGACATCCAGGTCGCCGAATCGATCATGCACCTCTCGGCCACCTGCAATGGGCATTTGGCCACCCAGGGCTTCAAGACTCTCGAGAAGCGCACTGGGACACACCTGCACGACCTATCCGCCGAGCACGAGGGCAAGCAGATCACCTTTGCCGACACCCAGGCCGCCCCCGTGCCCGTCATCACCTCACCGGAGTGGTCGGGCTCGGAAAGCGGAGGCCGACGATACAGCCCGTTCACCATCAATATTGAGCGCTCCAAGCCCTTCCATACCTTCACGGGTCGCCAGCAGTTCTATCTGGACCACGACTGGATGATCGGCATGGGCGAGGCGCTACCGACCTTCCGCCCGCCGCTCGATATGGCGCGACTCTTCGACGAGACGCCGGTCGGGGAGCAGAACCAACTCGGCATCTCGGTTCGCTACCTCACGCCTCACAACAAGTGGTCCATCCACAGCGAGTACCAGGACAACCTCTTCATGCTGAGTCTGTCCCGAGGTGGACAGACCATCTGGATGTCCGACCTGGACGCCGCCAAGATCGGCGTCCGGGACAACGACTGGGTGGAGGCAGTGAACCGCAATGGCGTGGTCGCGGCGCGAGCGATCGTGAGTCACCGGATGCCTGAGGGCACGGTGTACATGCATCACGCCCAAGACCGCCTCATCGACGTGCCCCTGACCGAAACCAATGGCCGCCGGGGCGGCATTCACAACTCGCTCACGCGAATCCTGCTCAAGCCGAGCCACATCATCGGGGGATACGCCCAGCATGCGTACTTCTTTAACTACATCGGCCCCACCGGCAACAACCGAGACGAAGTCACGATGATCCGGCGCCGCACCAACCAGAAGGTGGAGTACTGAGATGAGGGTCATGGCGCAACTCGCGATGGTGATGAACCTCGATAAGTGCATCGGCTGTCACACCTGCTCGGTGACCTGTAAGCAGGCCTGGACCAACCGCACGGGCATGGAGTATGTGTGGTTCAACAACGTGGAGACCCGGCCGGGTCTGGGCTACCCCCGCCGCTATGAGGACCAAGAAACCTGGCAGGGCGGGTGGGTCCGCAAGGCCAATGGTCGGCTCGCCCTGCGCGCTGGCGGACGCTTGACCAAACTCCTCAATATCTTCAATAACCCCAAGATGCCAGGCATCCAGGACTACTACGAGCCGTGGACCTACGACTACGAAACCCTGCTCAACTCGCCGCAGCAGAAGCATTTCCCGGTCGCCCGACCGTACTCACTGATCACCGGCAAGCCGATGAATGTGACCTGGTCAGCGAACTGGGATGACGACCTCGGCGGCGCCGTCGAGCACGGACCTCAGGATGTGATGCTCAAGGGCATCGAGGACAAGGTCAAGTTCGAGTTCGAGAAGACCTTCATGTTCTATCTGCCGCGCATCTGCGAACACTGCCTCAACCCCTCCTGCGCGGCTTCTTGCCCCAGCGGCGCCATCTACAAGCGCAGCGAGGATGGCATCGTCCTGGTCGACCAGGACAAGTGCCGGGGTTGGCGGATGTGCATCAGCGGCTGCCCGTACAAGAAGGTCTACTTCAATCACAAAACCGGCAAGGCCGAGAAGTGCACCTTCTGCTACCCGCGGGTCGAGGTTGGAATCCCCACTGTCTGTTCAGAGACCTGCGTTGGTCGTCTCCGCTATATCGGGATCATGCTCTACGACGCAGATGCCGTCCTCGCGGCCGCCTCAGTCGAAGATGAGCACGCCTTGTATGCCGCGCAACTCGACTGTTTCCTGGATCCGAACGACCGGGAGGTCGAGCGCCAGGCAGAGCTGGCCGGGATTCCGGCCGACTGGATTGACGCCGCGAAGCGCTCCCCGGCGCGTCGGCTTATCGTCGACTACAAGGTCGCGTTACCGCTGCACCCGGAGTACCGGACCATGCCGATGGTCTGGTACATCCCGCCGCTCTCACCAGTGGTCGACGTGGTCAAGGACACCGGCCATGACGCTGAGGATAGGGACAACCTGTTCGCGGCCATCGACACCTTGCGGATCCCGGTCGAGTACCTCGCCAACCTCTTCACGGCCGGGGACGTCGCTCCGGTCAACGCCGTGCTGAAAAAGTTGGCGGCGATGCGCTCATACATGCGTGACCTGAATCTTGGTCGCGAGACTCGACCCGAGATCCCTGAGTCGGTTGGCATGAGCGAGGAAGAGATCTACGAGATGTTCCGCCTGCTGGCTATCGCCAAGTATGCCGACCGCTATGTGATCCCCACGGCGCATGCAGAACAAGCTCACTCGTTGGAGGAGATCGCCACGGACTGCGCGGTGTCGGCATACGGAGGCGGGCAGGCCGAGCCCTTCGGGACCGGCTCCGGCGAGCCCGTCCGCATCGCCGTTGAGGACCTCATGGCTAGGACGGCGCGGATGAAGGATGACCCATCATGACCGTTCTCATCGATCGTGTGTGGCGGCGCCACCGCCGCAGCGCGCAGGCATGGGAGCGCTCGGAGATTGCCGCAACCTGGCAGATCTGTTCGCTCTTGCTCGACTACCCGAGTCAGGAGCTGCTGCGGGAACTTCCCACCCTTCGAGCGGTAACGCATTCCCTGCCTGCGACCCTCGGTGGGGGCCTAAGAACCTTCCTGGACAGCATCAAGGGCCTGGACATGCTTGCGCTGCAACAGGAGTACGTCGACACCTTCGACGTGACCCGCAAATGCGCGCTCCACCTGACCTACGCGACGTGCGGGGATACCCGGCGCCGCGGCGTCTCACTCGTGCAGTTCAAGCAGACGTATCGGGCCGCGGGCGTCGCGCTCGAAGATGAGGACGCCGAGCTGCCGGACTTCTTGCCGATGGTTCTTGAGTTCGGTGCGCTGACGCATTTCGACTCCGGCTGGCGGCTCCTGACCGACCATCGCGTGTCCATCGAGTTGGTGCATCGCGCACTCTTGCGTCGAGAGTCTCGCTGGCTGCCCGTGATGGATGCGCTCCGCGCCACGCTGCCGACCTTGGTTGGTACCGACGAGGAGGCCCTTGCCGCGCTGATTGCGGCCGGCCCACCCACGGAAGAGGTCGGTATCGACGGGGCCATGGACCCCTATTCCGCCCTCTCCTCGGCACCCCAGTCGCTCGGACTTTCCATCCCTGTAGGAGCACCCCGGTGAACACCTTCCTGTTCGTCATCCTCCCGTACATCTGCCTCGCGATCTTCGCAGTCGGCCACTGGTGGAGGTACAAGTACGACAAGTTCGGTTGGACCACCCGTTCGTCCCAGCTCTACGAGGACACGCTGCTCAAGTGGGGCTCCCCGCTTTTCCACTTCGGGATGCTCGGGGTCATTGGTGGTCACGTGATCGGGTTGCTACTGCCCCGCGGATGGACTGAGGCGATGGGCATCAGCGAGCACACCTACCACCTCTTCGCGCTTGTCGGCGGCATCATTGCTGGAGCAATGGCCGTTGTCGGATTGCTCATGCTCGTCTACCGGCGGCGGACGGTTCGCCCGGTGTTTTCGGCAACCACGGTCATGGACAAAGTGATGTACCTCTTCCTCAGCACGGTCATCCTGCTAGGCATCTGGAACACCATCGCATCAGGGGTTTTCGGCCTCGGCGGGAAAGAGTTCTCCTACCGCACAACCGTCTCCCCATGGTTCCGCGGCATCTTCTACGGTCAGCCAGACCCTGCACTCATGGCCGACGTCCCACTTGGCTTCCAGATGCACGCGACCGCGGCATTTCTGCTGTTCGCGCTGTGGCCGTTCACCCGGCTGGTGCACGTCTTCTCCGCCCCTGTGGGTTACCTGACGCGCCCATATATTGTCTACCGCTCGCGCGCCGAGCATGTCACTCAGGGCTTGGGCAACCGCTCGCCACAGCCTGGCTGGGAGCGCCCCAACCTGGACACCAGCGGCACATCATGACGCGCGAACCCATCGCCATCACCCCCATCGAGAGCACGCCCGCGGACCCCGCCACGGTGGACTCGTCGAAGCCAGCCGATGCCCTCAACCTCCAGGAGCTGGGGTCAGCTCTGCTCGCGCAGGCCCGATCCGCGCCCTCCGGGAAGGCCACCCGAGCCCTGGTGCGCACGCGGCATCAGCGGGTTGCCCTCATTGCGCTGTGTGCGGGTCACGGGCTGGGCGAGCACGCTTCACCGCCAGCGGCGACCCTGCAGACGCTCATCGGCCAGGTCCGGCTGTATGCCGGCGAGTCGGCGTGGGTGGTCGACCCGGGTCACTTGATCTCCATCCCGCCCGAGCGGCATGGCGTCGACGCGCTCGTCGACTCCGTCATCGTCTTGACGGTGACACCAGCCATTCAATAGGCGAGGTACCGCTCAGTCCTGCGTGACTGAGCGGGTGAAGCCGCATTGCTCGGCGACCTCATCGTTGTAGAACCAGACATCAGGCTCCACCGAGTCGTACCCCGACATTCCGGGCGAGCGGTAGGTCATCGTGTCCCGGTAGGCCTGAACCGCGTGTCCGAGCGGCATGGCGCGGTCGGGTAGCGGCGCGGCCGAACCCATGCCGAAGCCGCCATCGTGAACTTCCCAGAACTCACTCGTCCGGCGACCGGCGCCGACGGGCTCCACCTCGGCCGACTCAACCTCAGATTCCTCGGCCACCGGCTCTGCATCTTCGGGCTCCACTGCGTCCGCGGCGGACTGAGTCCACCCGGACTCCTCCACCTGCTCGACCTCAGCCACCGGCTCGGCTTCTTCCGGCCCAACCACGTCCGCGGCAGGCTCAGTCCACACGGACTCCTCCACCTGATCCACCTCGGCCACCGGCTCGACCTCGGCAAACTCGGCCTCGGCAGCGGCCACGGCGGGGTGAACTTCGGACTCAAAGTCGTGGGCTTCCGACGCCGCACCGTCAGACTCGGCATCCACCCGGGCGGGCTCGGACTCGGCAGCGGCCCAGGCCGCGCCCCCAGTGGCCTCCGCACCGCCGGCGGCAGCAAGCCACGGCATGGTGCCCTCGGGGAGAGCCGGCTCCGCCTGAGCGACCTCGGCAGGTGCTTCTACCTCGGTCGGTGCTTCCACCTCGGCCGCGTCCTCGATGGACTCCTGCACAACGCCACTCTCGACAGCCGCGTCCGCGACGGGCTCATCGATCGGCTCATCCCAGCCGTTCTCCACTGTCGGCTCGGCGTCGGGTGCGTCGACAGCAAACTCGGGCTCAGTCTCGGGCTCCATCTCGTCGGCCTCCACCTCGACAGCCTCAAACTCGACAGCCTCCACCTCGGCAGCCTCAGACTCGACGGCCTCCGCCGGTACCTCGCCCGCCTCGATGTCGGCAGTCGGCTCCTCGCGAACCCACGGCATACGTGCCGGCCCGGACGCTTCGCCCTCAGCGGAGCCTGCAGCAACATCCGAAGCAACGGTCTCAACGTCAGGAAGGGCCGGGGCCTGAGGCTCGGCAATCTCCGCCACGGGCTCAGGCAAGTAGACGTCCGGGGCCACCGGCGCGGGCATCTCGATACTCGCCGGGGGCGCCAGATCGGCCGGCTGCTCAAGCGTTGCCGCACTCAGGGACTCGGAAGGCACACTCAAGGCGTCGGTTGATCCCGGGGTGGCGGGAACGATGGGGGCAAGCGCCGCGGCATCGTCGTGTTCCTGGGGGACTCCGGATTCCTCGCGTCGGCCCCCACGGACCAGCAGGAGGACCAGCAGCGCCGCCAGGGCAAGCAGTACCAGGAGAAGGATGAGGTACTTCGCGGAAGACATGTGCGCGTGGCCTTTCGATCCGGAACCAGCAAAAGGACGCGCCATCGCGTCCCCTCGGCACAACCTACTCCGTCGGAACCTGGCCAGCATCACCACTGGGCCAGGGGTGAGGTGCATGTCACCCGGCGACTGAAGGCCTCAGGCGCCGGCGTGGACCGTGCGCAGCGGGGAAGAATGTGCCTGTGCGTCGCCAGTTTTCAGGTCACATCCTCGGGGTCGGCTCGACCAGCGGCACCCGGGTCGTCGTCGGACGATGGCTATCGAGCCCGTTCGGCAGCTTCGCGGACGTCATGATCGAGCACGCGGACGG
>WBZP01001845.1_pt3 | contig 17104 bp, 14 predicted proteins | sample 5204301 | NCBI WGS metagenome assembly WBZP01 (sample SAMN12412401, study PRJNA552823) | activated sludge metagenome | isolation source: activated sludge from nitrification reactor of wastewater treatment plant... | place: USA: Pennsylvania | collected 2017
CCACACGCAAGGAAATCGTGGACGGTCAGCAGCGCAGCCGCGCGATTGCCGACTACCTAGAGGACGCCTTTCCAATCAAGCGGAAGGGTGCACCAGCGAATCTCGATGGGCGGCGCTACTCGGAGCTGGACGAGGATGATCAGCACAAGTTCCTGGACTATGGCCTCGCGGTGGATCTTTTCGTCGGTGCGTCCAATGAGGAGATCCGGGAGGTATTCCGTCGCATCAACTCCTACACGGTACCCCTCAACGCTGAAGAGAAGCGCCACTCCTCGTTTCAGGGCGACTTCAAGTGGTTCATACACCGTCTGACGCGTTCGTATGCGGACACGCTGGTCGGTCTGGGCGTCTTCAAGGAGCGTCAGCTAAGCCGCCTTGCGGACGCGAAGCTCTTCACCGAGATCACCCACGCACTCATCAACGGTATACAGACGACCAAGGAGCGTGAGCTGACGGCACTCTACGAGCAGTTCGACGCGGCGTTCCCGGACGAGCTAGCCATCGAGCAACGGTTCGGCGACGCGTTCGACCTCCTGCTTGCGATTCCTAGTCTCCAGAACTCGGAGCTCGTCAAGCCCCATCAGTTCTATTCGCTCTTCTTGGCAGCCACGCACGCGCTAGCCCCGGTGGCGAGTCTCCAGGGTGCGTTCCCGCGGACTGCGACACCGTCGATCGATATGGCGGTGGCCGAAGCGAATCTGGGCCTGCTGGACGATGCGCTCGAAAACGCGACGCCGCAGTTCCGCGAGTTCGTTGCTGCCGGGGCGGAGCGCACGAACGTTGCGAGCCAACGTGCAGCGCGAATGCGCTGGTATTCGCGCGCGCTCGAGCCGGTGATGCTAGATGCAGCTGGCGCGTAGCTATGAAGTTCTTCTCCGCTCGGGGAGGGGCAAGCTCGCGCGCTTGCGGCGCCTCGGCCTCGAGGCTGTGTCGATGGCGCTACCCGAAGCCAACCGCCGCCTTTGCTACGTCGCTGTGGAGGCTCACAACACGTGGGCGCAGTTCACTCGCCACTACCTGTTGTCGCTCGCCCTTCGGCCAAGGCGAATAGGTGGTTCGCGGGTGGCTGTGGGCGCTCCGGGAATCGCGTCGCCAGCTGACGTGCTAACCACGGCAATGGGTCTCCTGCGACCGACCAGGCGGCCTTCCTCGAGTGGCGGTTGGCCGCGTCGAGATGAACCTGCGTGGCATGAGACGCGAGCGTTACTCCTTTGCGCGCAGGCGCTGCGGGTCTCGAACTTCGCGGATATCCAGGCCGCGCTCTCGATCGGGAGTCGCGTGTTCGACGATCTCCCGGTGTTCCGGAACTTCTACTCGCATCGCAACGAATCGTCGTACGCGGCGGCGGTACGGTGCGCGCGGCAGTACGGGATTCCGAGTGCGCATCCAACCGCCGTACTTCTTAGCCATCCCTTGGGTAGACCATGGCCGCTAATCGTCGAATGGGTCGACGACTTGGACGTCACAATGGACCTGCTGTGCCACTAGAGAAGGGGCGACTAGAAGCATCCCGCGGCAGGTCGACGGTGGTCTCGGCAACGCGAGCCGACTGCAAGTGCAGAGGCCGAGATGGTCTGACATACTCGCTGTTCGAATCGGCCGGAGCATGAAACCGATGAAGCGCATTCAGGCCCATCGCGAGAAAGAGGGCAAGGCGCGCGCCGTTGCCCCCCGGCCGCCGAACCGTACCCCCGGCACCGCGAAGCGCGCCGAGGCGCGCAGCTATTCGCACCCAGAAGCCAAGACGCTGCTGCGCCCGGACGTAGGCACCCAGGCGCAGTTCCGGAAGAAGAAGCCGCCGCGCACCTATCGCTACGACAGCTCCCTCTCTCCGGTGCTCGAGTACGACGGCCAGAACTCGGCTCGGGACGTGGGGGAGTGGCTGTTGTCCGTGGCAGAGAAGGCCGCTGCTCTTCCGCCGCCTCACGCCTTCCCGGAGCCGCAGCGGATGGCCTACGCCGGAGCGACGATCGAGGTCCTCGGTCTGCGAGACGCCATCGAGGCCCTTGGACGACTCTCTCGCCCGTTCCTGAATTGGGCCGGCAAGGCGGAGAGGCTGTCATTCGACGTCCCGACGTTGCCTCTGTTCGTTCACGAACGGCTCTCAACGAAGGCGATCCTGGAGACGCTGAAGGGACATCGCCGCGACAGGCAGGCCACCCTCTTCGAACTCTTCGGTGATCCGCAGCACGCGGTCACAGACCAGATCCTGAAGGCGTACGAGTACCAGGACGGGTGGACGAACCGACTGATCTTGGGCGACTCCCTCGTCGTGATGAACTCGCTCCTGGGTTACGAGGGCCTCGGCGGCCAGGTCCAGATGATCTACATGGACCCGCCCTACGGCGTGAAGTTCGGCTCCAACTTCCAACCGTTCGTACGCAAGCGCGATGTCAAGCACAACGACGACGTCGATCTGACGCGCGAGCCCGAGATGGTTAAGGCTTACCGCGACACGTGGGAGCTGGGCCTGCACTCGTATCTGACGTACATGCGCGACCGCCTGCTCCTCTGCCGCGAGCTCCTCACACCCAGCGGCTCGGTCTTCGTCCAGATCAGCGACGAGAACCTGCACCACGTTCGGGAACTAATGGACGAGGTCTTCGGGGCGGAGAACTTCGTCGTCCTGATAGTCGTTCGAAAGACGTCCGCCGTCAGCAGCCCGATGGCTCGTACAAACGTCCTGCCCACAACATCCGACTATGTTCTGTGGTATGCGCGCGATCTCGCCTCGGCCAAGTACAACCAATTGTTTCTGGAAAAGCTCGGCGGTGACGTGGGGGCGGGCGTGTACTCCTGGGTGGAGTTGCCCGACGGCTCCCGAAGGCGGATGACAGCAGACGAGTTCACGAATCCAGGCCTACTTCCCACCGGCGCACGCATCTTCCGCCTAGACAACCTCACTTCGACAGGTTGGTCCGAAGCTCTGTCCCGCCCGGTGGTGGTGGACGGCGCATCCTATGAGCCTGGGAAGACGCTGCACTGGAAGACGACACCTGAGGGAATGGAGCGGCTCGTTCGTTTGCGCCGGGCCGTTCCTTCAGGAAAGACGCTCGCGTACGTGCGGTACCTTGATGACTTCTGCGTCTCGCCGCTCACCGAAGCGTGGCCTGACACAGGCAGTGGCAGCTTCACGGAGTCAAAACTATACGTCGTTCAGACGAACACGAAGGTCATCCAACGCTGCCTCCTGATGACGACGGACCCCGGCGACCTCGTGCTCGACCCAACCTGCGGCAGCGGCACAACGGCCTACGTCGCAGAACAATGGGGTCGGCGCTGGATCACGATCGACACGAGCCGCGTACCGCTCGCACTCGCTCGGCAACGGCTGCTCACTGCGACATTTCCGTATTACGAGCTCAAGGACCAGAAGCGCGGGCCGGGTGGCGGGTTCGTCTATGTCCGCAAGCAGAACAACAAGGGCGAAGAGGTGGGCGGCATCGTGCCGCACGTCACGCTCAAGAGCATCGCGAACGACGAGCCGCCGTCCGAGGAAGTGCTGGTCGACCGGCCCGAGGTCGAGTCCAAGATCACGCGCGTTAGCGGCCCCTTCTGCGTCGAGGCGACGATCCCGACGCCCGTCGACTGGGAGGGCGACGGGGTGGAGGACTCGGGCGTCGGCGCCGAGACCCACGGTTCCTTCGTGGACCGCATGGTAGAGGTCCTGCGGCGGTCGCCGGTGCTGCACGCGGCTGGAGGGCGCGCGGTCGCACTCAAGAACATCCGGCCGCCGGCCAAGACGCTTTCGCTGTCGGCCGAAGCAGGCGATGACCAAGGCCGCCCAGTGGCGCTCGTCTTCGGCCCGGAGAATGGAGCAGTCAGCGAGAAGCTCGTCTACGAGGCCGCGCGCGAGGCGCACGGGAAGAGCTACACGCACCTGTTCGTGATCGGCTTCGCGATCCAGGCGAACGCCCGCGCGCTCGTGGAGACGTGTGAGCAGGCGATCGGTGTCCCGGCGACTTACGTCCAAGCGACGCCCGACCTGATGCTCGGCGACCTGCTCAAGACGACGCGCGCCAGCCAGATCTTCTCCGTCTGCGGGCAGCCCGAAGTGCGGATCCGGAAGGCGAAGAGTAAGAAGGACGCCCCGCAGCAGTACGAGGTCGAGCTGCTCGGCCTCGACGTGTTCGACCCGGCGACGATGGAGACGGACCACCGCTCGGGTCAGGACGTGCCCGCGTGGCTCCTGGACACGGACTACAACGGCCTCTGCTTTCACGTAGGCCAGGCGTTCTTTCCTCGCACGGCTGCCTGGGATGACCTGAAGCGGGCGCTCAGGGCCGAGTTTGAGGACACGGTGTTCGACCACCTCGCCGGCACCGTCAGCGCCCCGTTCGAGGCGGGCGAGCACGGGCAGGTCGCGGTGAAGGTGATCGACGACCGAGGCAACGAGCTGCTCGTCGTCAAGCCGATCACCGAGGCGCAGAAGTGATTCGGAAGGTCCGCGTCCAGGGATTCAAGCGCTTCGGGGATGAGACGTTCGTCTTCCCGGGACACGTTGTCCTGGCCGGCCCGAATAACACCGGGAAGACGACGGTCCTTCAGGCGATCGCGGCCTGGGGTCTGGCGCTCGACCGGTTCCGGTCCCACAACGACTTCGGGAAGCACCGCGGGGCGTACACCAAGGTTCCGATCGCGCGTCAGGCCTTCGCGGCAGTCCCGCTGCGATCGTTCGACCTTCTGTGGCGCGACCGCAGCTACACCGGCGCGATCACGGTCACGATCGAGTGCGATCGATGGACGCTCCCCATGGAGCTCATCGCCGACAGCAGCGAGCAGGTCTACGTGCGACCCCACGAGACAGTCGACTCGTACCAGCTTCGAGGCGTTCAGCTTCCCGTCGTGTTCGTTCCACCGATGACGGGGCTCAGCGTTGAGGAGCCCGTCTACCAGCGGCCCAAGGTGGACCATCTCCTCGGCCAGGCCAAGCCGGGCGAGGTGCTCCGCAACCTGCTCGTCGAGGCGAGCGGACAGGAGCGAGCCTGGCAGGCGCTGCAGGAGTCGATTCAGCGTCTCTTCGGCTTCGAGCTTCTGCCGCCCGACTCCTCCGGCCCGCACATCCTGGCGGAGTACCGCGTCCGCGGAGGATCGCAGTTTGACATCGGTTCGGCCGGCAGCGGGTTCCAGCAGATCCTGATGCTGCTCACGTTCCTGCACACGCGGCCGGCGTCCGCCCTGCTCCTCGACGAGCCGGACGCTCACCTGCACGTCATCCTGCAGGACGCGATCTATGGCGAGCTCCGCTCGGTGGCCGCCCGCCAGAAGTCCCAGCTCGTGATCGCCACCCACTCCGAGGTGATCATCGACTCGGTGGACCCGGCCGAGCTCTGCGTGCTGCTCGACCACCCCAGGCTGTTGGCAACGAACCAAGAGCAGCGACGCCTGATCGCATCGCTCGGCAATCTCAGCAACGAAGACATCCTGCTCGCGATGGAGACCCCCGGTGTCCTCTACCTCGAGGACTACACCGATCTAGCGATCCTGCGGGAGTGGGCGAAGGTCCTCGCCCATCCAGCGCTCGACCTGCTGACGACGAAGATCTTCTGGAAGAGGACGGTGCACCAGGCGCGCCGTGGCGCCTCTGGGATCGCCGCGCGCGACCACCACGACGCGCTCCAGCTCGTCCGGGACGATCTGCCCGGTGTCGAGCTCCTGGACGGCGACGCGAGCCCAGCCATACCGGCCAGCGAGCTCACGGGGCACGGTCTCCAACGGATGCGCTGGCGCCGCTACGAGATCGAGAGCTACCTGCTGCATCCGGCAGCGCTCCGCCGCTTCCTGGAGGTGCAGGTCGGAGCCGGCGCCGCTCCAGAAGCGGCGCGTGGCCTCGATGAGGGCCTGCGCAGGCTTCTGGGTGCCGCCGCCGAGGACTTCGTCGCCAACCCGCTCGACCCACCGCCGCTCGTGGAGAACTACCTGCGCCAGACGAAGGCGCGGACGGAGATCCTCCCGCCTCTCCTCACCGCAGCGGGTCTTCCCGGGTTCGAGTACCAGAGGTACTCCGAGATCGCCGCCGTCATGCAGCCCGACGAAATCCATCCCGAGGTTCACGAGAAGCTCGACGGCATCCTGAGGGCGTTCCGGCTGTGAGCGAGTTCGAGGTCCCCGAGCCGATCCTCAACTCCCCGTTTGAGGAGCCGCGTTCGCACTGGCTCATCCGGCCAGGAGAGGAGCCACGGAAAGAGGACGGGCGGCGTCCCGCGTCGTACTTCTACCGTCCCCCGGGTGGTGACGACGAAGGACCCGCCGGCCCGGGAACGCAGATCGAGCTGCGCCTCGTGAACCGCATCCGCGAGCGGCTGAAGGCCTGGAGGGCGGGCTCGTCCGAGCCGTACCCGGGTGTCTCGCGCACGACGCTCGAGCTGCTGCAGTACTGGCGGCGCGAGGGTAGGGAGAGGCGGCTCTTCTTCGCGCAGCTCGAGGCCGCGGAGACGATCATCTTCCTCACCGAGGCGCGGAGCGACTTCCTCCAGGGAATCGAAATCCCTCTGGATGAGCCTAGCGACGAGCGCAAGGCGGAAGGCTTCACCGTCTGGCGGCGGCAGGCGTGCAAGATGGCCACGGGTTCCGGTAAGACGACCGTCATGGGGATGCTGGCGGCGTGGAGCATCCTCAACAAGGTCGGAAACCGATCGGACGGACGCTTTTCCGACGCCGTGCTGATCGTCTGCCCCAACGTGACGATCCGGAGCCGGCTGCGAGAGCTGGATCCGCGCGAAGGGGAGGCGAGCCTCTACCGCACGCGCGACCTCGTGCCGCCGCACCTGATGCCGGACCTCGCGCGCGGGCGCGTCGTCGTGACGAACTGGCACGTCTTCGAGCCGCAGACGATGCAGGTGGGCGGGGTGGGAGCCCGGGTTCTGCGCACCGGCCGGCGAGTCCTCGTCCGCGAGACGGTCAATATCGGCGCGAAGACGACCAAGGCCCGCGGGAGCCGATATCTGACGCCGGAGGAGCTGGACCGCCAGCTCGCGGCTGGCATCCTGACGGTTCTGCACGAGGAGAAGGACCCGCAGGGCAATCTGAAGCGGGTCGAGGTCCAGGGCGAGCGTTTCGTCGAGAGCGACACGAGCGTCGTCAATCGCGTGCTCGGCCGGGAAGTCGGCGGCAAACAGAACATCCTGGTTCTGAACGACGAGGCGCACCACGCCTATCGTATCCGGAGGCGCGAGCCCGAGGTGCCCGACCTGTTCGAGGACGAAGACCAGGTCGAGGAGCTCTACAAGGAAGCGACCGTCTGGGTCGAAGGTCTGGACCGCATCCAGCGGCTTCGGGGCATCAATCTCTGCGTCGACTTCTCCGCGACTCCCTACTTCCTGGGCGGTGTGGGGCAGGACACGAACCGCCCGTTCCCGTGGGTCGTGAGCGACTTCGGTCTGACGGACGCGATCGAATCCGGGCTCGTGAAGATCCCGCAGCTCGCGGTGCGGGATACGACCGGCGCCGAAGTTCCAGGCTACTTCAACATCTGGCGCTGGATCCTGCCTCGCCTGACGGCCGCGGAGCGGGGCGCCCGAAAGGGCAGCCCGAAACCCGAGGCCATCCTGAAGTGGGCGCACACGCCGATCGCCATGCTGGGCGGCATGTGGCAGGAAGAGCTCACCGCGCGTTCGGGCGACGACCCGCGGCCTCCCGTGTTCATCATCGTGTGCAAGAACACGAAGATCGCGAAGGTCGTCTACGAGTGGCTGGCCGAGAGTCAGGGGCCATACGGTGTCCCGCCGGCGGGCATCGAGGGCTTCCGGAACCGCGAGGGCGCGCGGCGCACGATCCGAGTCGATACGAAGGTCGTGGAAGAGACGGACACCGGCGAGGCGAAGAGCAAGGAAGACGCGTGGATGCGTTTCACCCTCGACACGGTCGGGCGGCTCACCTGGCCGAGCGACAAGATGAGCCGTCCCCTCTTTCCACCCGGCTTCGAGGACCTTGCCAAGGAGCTCAACCGGCCGCTCCATCCGCCAGGTCGGGATGTGCGTTGCATCGTCAGCGTCGGGATGTTGACCGAGGGCTGGGACTGCAACACCGTCACGCACATCATCGGCCTGCGCCCGTTCCAGTCGCAGCTTCTCTGTGAGCAAGTGGTGGGTCGTGGGCTGCGGCGGTTGAGCTACGACGTCGGCCCGGATGGACGGCTCTCGGAAGAGGTCGCCAAGGTCCTCGGCGTCCCGTTCGAGATCGTCCCGTTCAAGAAGACCGACGGGCCCACTCCGCCGCCGCTCGAGCGTCGGCATGTCCATGCGATCCCGAGCAAGGCAGCATTCGAGATCCGCTTCCCGCGCGTCGAGGGCTACACGCAAGCGATTCGGAACAGGGTGACCGTCGACTGGGATCGCGTTCCGCCGCTTTGGCTCGACCCCCTGGACATCCCGCCGGAGGTGCAGGTCAAGGCGGCGTTGCCCGCGAACCAAGGCCGACCGTCGCTTGTTGGGCCCGGGAAGCTGGAGGACGTCACGCTCAATCCCTTCCGGGCAGGGCGCCGAGTCCAGGAACTCGTGTACGAGCTCTCGCGCGACCTTGTCCGCCAGTACGTCGGACAGGGTGCCTGCGAAGCGCCTGCACACGTGCTCTTCCCGCAGATTGCGCGAATCGTGGAGCGCTACCTCGCGGAACGCGTTCACCCGAAGCCGCCCGCAAGCCGCCTCGATGTGTTTCTCGCTCCGTACTACGGGTGGGCGATCGAAGCTCTGATCCAGGCCATCCAGCCGGACCGCTCCGCCGGTGAGGCGCCCGAGGTGCCCCGCTACGAGTCGAACCGAGGTCCGGGTTCGACGGCGGACGTGGACTTCTGGACGACCCGCAATGTCCGAGAGGTCGTCCGGTCGCACGTCAACTACGTCGTCGCAGACACGGCGAAGTGGGAGCAGTCGGCGGCATACCAGATCGACCGCCACGAACGCGTCGAGTCGTTCGTGAAGAATGCCGGCCTGGGCTTCGCCATCCCCTATCTGCACAACGGCCAGCCGCACGACTACCAGCCCGACTTCATCATTCGGCTCAAGGCCGACGCGCCGCGCATGCTGATCCTCGAGACGAAGGGGTACGATCCGCTTGCCGAAATCAAGGCGGCGGCCGCCCGGCGCTGGGTTGCGGCTGTCAACGCCGACGGTTGCCACGGCACCTGGGGCTACTCCGTGGTGCGCGACCCCGCAGCCATCGCTCGTGAGTTGGAGCGGCTCTGAACGACGTCCAGCGGCCTTCCGGGTTTCATCGCACGAGGGTCGACGGGAGCGCGTAAGGGGGCCGGCATCGCGGCACGACGGCGCCTGCCGTCCTCACCTTCGAGCTGCGCGTTCCGCCCGAGTCACCGCTTCATCAAGCGCATCGATGAGGTGTGACAGGGTGCGATAGCGCCATGGCAACACGCGACGCGCAGCTGCTCGTCCCTGGCGAACGGCTTCCGCGCGAGCATGCCGGCCAGTCACCACGAATCCGGCGCGGTCCCCTCGCGCGATGATCGGCGGGTACGCACAACTGGGATCGCAGGGATCCATGCGGGGCTCGTCCAGAATGCCGGGCACGAAGTGGTAGAACTGCGCGCCCAGGTTGCCGATGCCGACGGGCGCGATCACCATCGCGAGCATCTGCAGCAACTCGAGACTCGCTACGCTCGTACTAAACGCGAAGACGTTCTCATTCCGTCGCGCTGGATCAGTAGCCGCGAGTCCCTGGATGTACGTCGGGTCATCCAAGTAACCTTCCCGTTCGACTGTCACTTGACCCGGGTCATACTGCCCGAGGCAGGCGAGGCACGGGCGCGTCGGCGCGGCAACGTGCGCGCGCCAGTCGGCGGCCCGGAGACGGCCCCTACGACCAACGTCGATGCGAATGCCGCCATCCACAACAGGGATCAGGTGGGCATAGGCGATGAAGTTCAGCACGCATCGGGGCCATGGTCGATCGACGCAGCTAAAGAGAACGTCGCAGTCCAGAGCGGCGCGAAAGCCCTCTTCTTCGACGACGCTCAGCTCGTATTCGTCCAAGCGGGCATTCGTCGCGGTGGCGCTTCGCCGCAATGCTCTCCCGAGCGCAGCGACTTTGGAGCACTGTAGCAGGGCATCGAATCTGGTCGCGTGGAGGAGGCGATCGAGGTTCACGTGCTCGATGCTGTCGAAGTCGATCAGCGTGATCGAGCCCACCCCTGTTCGCGCGAGCGCCTCGGCGACGATCGCGCCGACGCTTCCCAGTCCAACGACACCGATACGGAGCCGTACCAGGTCAGCCTGAGTCTCCTCACCCCAGGCGGAGACGGTGCGTCGCCACTCCTCTCGCATCGCGGGCCTTGGAACGAGCGCATTGTTGTAGGTCAGGCCGAGCCTCTCCCCGACAACCCGAACATGCGTGCACCATCGCCGCTGGTACGTGCGCGGTGCCGTCTTCTCCCACCACCGCGCGCTCCACGAACCATCCGAGCCAATCGTGAGGCCAACCAGGGGTAGGCCAGTCGCACCCTTCGCCGCGGCGGCATAACCTCGCTCTGCACGGACGTCGGTATCGCTCATGTCCTGCCAACCCGGGCCGGGATGACTATGCAACAAAGCGAGACCGCCTCCTGCGTTGACGGCTTCGGCAACGGCGCGCTCGAAGTACGCCGGCAGCACGCTCGCGTTTCCGTGGACCCGCCGTTCACCCTTCCTCGGCAGGATCAGAGCCTGGACGAGCGCGGTCGTTCGTGTGGAGCCCCGACTCGGATACCAGATGGCGAAGCAGACGTCTTCCTGGCCGTCCGGGCGCAGGAGATGCCGCCTCGCTTCGGTATCAACACCGGTTGGCATCGCGGCGCTGTAGGTCATGCTGCTCATTGCGTGTCGAAGAGGCGTCGAACGTGCGCCATGACTGCCCGGGCGGTCCGGTCGCTGGTGTTCCAGTGCTGGAGCGGCCGGCTCCAGTACTGCCATCCTTCTTGGCCGAATGTCGTGTTGTGGTGGACGCCACCTGCGGGGTGAGGGATGTCATTGCCAGGGTGCAAAGGCAGAAGGCAGGGTGAGACGTGCACGCAGCTGGGAGGGTTCAGGTTGAAGTCGTCACCCACTACGAAGCCGAGCAGTATCTGGCGCTCGCAGAACTTGCCGCTTTCCACGGTGTATGGGACTACAACCTTGCCGTCGCCCTTGTCCTCCGGCGCGTAGCCGAGCGCCAGCAACTGGGCCATGAAATCCGCTCGTCCCATGGGTCTCTTAGGACACCGGGGTGGGAGCAACCGACACGGCGATGAACTTCATGTGCTCGTGCATGTGGATCGGGTCGTTCGGCTTCTTCTCGAAGGACTCCCGGTGGCTGCCCTCGAGCTGGACGAGGTAGTGGTTGGAGGGATCGATACCGGCGTTGGTGAGAATCTGGGTGGGTGTCAGCTCGTGAACGGTGGTGGTCTGCGGCTCATCATCAACCGTGTAATCGAAGGTCGGCATGATAGGAACTTCCTTTCGAAATGGGCCTTGCACTAGGTGCCGGCCCGGTGCCATAGTTGCTGTCCATGTGGACAACAGACGAAGGTGGCTGCGCTACCGCGATCGGCAACGAGGTCTGAAGCGCGGCGCTTAGCCGTTGTCCATACAGACAACAGTATCCTACGAAGCGCGAAGGCGCGTGTCAAGGAGGGCGATGGGGCAGACAGGTCTCGGACTACTGCTCGTGCGGCTGCGTGAGGAGAGGGGGCTGTCGCTGCGGGAACTAGCTCAACTGGCTGGCGTCGACCACGCATACATCTATCGGCTGGAGAGTGGGGACAAGGAGTCGCCCTCCGAGGATGTGCTCTCGAAGCTGGCCCGGGCGCTGAAGGCGCCGAAGCGCGAAGCCGACATGCTGCGGTACCTCGCGGATCACAGCAGCACTGACCCCGGGCTCGTGAACTACGTGTTCGAACAGAAGACGGTTAGCTACGAGGTCTTCGCATCCGCCGCCGGAGCGGCCTTCCGCGGCAGCCGGCCAGAGTACGCGAAGCTCGTCGAGCGCGTGCGTCGGATTCTGAGCGAAGACGAACATGGCTCTTCTGGATGAGGCTACGGTCGTCGGGCGGGCAAGGGCGTTCGTCCGTTCCGTCAACCCGACGGCTATCCCGGTGCCTCTCGACGGCTACCTCGAACGGGTTCGCGGCGTGTTTCGCATCGACAGCGAGCTGGAGCCGGGGGAGTCGGGTTGGTCTTTCCCCGGGAACGGCAAGCACTTCATCGGCGTCAATGCGAACCATCGGCTCCAGCGCCAGCGCTTTACCGTGTGCCACGAGATCGCTCACATTGTTCTCAACCTACCGTCAGATCACACCGTTCTTCCTTGGTGGAGCTACGCGAAGAGGCCCCTCGCGGAGATCCTCTGCGACGTTTTCGCGGCTGAGATCCTCCTTCCGCACGACCTATTCCAGCCAATCGCCGAGAAGTCACCCGTAGGCCTTGCGAGCGTCGAGTCGCTCGCCGACCAGTTTGCAGCTTCGTTTTCGGCGACAGGCTCGAGATACGCTGCTGTCGTGAGCACACCGTGCGCGTTCGTGCTCGCCGAGCAGGGCAAAATTAGGTACGCATCACGATCGAAGGCGCTGGTGGACGCGCGAGCTTGGATCCCAACCCGTGCAGAGGTGCCCACGGGGTCAGTATCCGAGAGAGCCCGAACCGGGATAGACGCGGGAAGAGAGCAGGTTGACGCAGGCGTGTGGTTCAGTGATTGGGAACGGGGCGGCAGTCTCCTCGAGGAAGCGCGGCATATCGCGCAGTGGGACCAGACGTTTACGCTGCTCTGGTTCGAGGAAGAGGAGGTGCCGGCTCCGAAACGCCATCCTCGCGATGAGCGTGTCGGGCGAGAGGATCGTGACTCCCGCGACGACGAGGCTGAACTACTGGAAGAGCTGGATGGACATCTCCGCTGGCCTGGCAAGCGGCGGCGCAGATAACGGAGGACTCGGGGGCCGGCCGGACCGACAGTCGCAGCAGCAGCCACCGCAGCCGGGCACCCCCCGCGACTGGATGCGTGTACGTCCGAAGCGGGACAAAGGGCGCTATCGCCCGCTCACCGATCAGGCCTGCTTGGTTGCCGCGCCCGAGCATCTTCAGCTCAGGCGACAGCCCCGCGCTGGCCGAAATGCCCGGAATGCACGGCACGCCCTCACAGCTGCCCCCGATCCTTCAGCGACACCCAGCGGCACGTCCCGTCGCCGGTGATGACGTGGTCGAGGAGCTCAATCCCCAGGAGCGACCCCGCAGCCGCGAGCCGCCGCGTGAGCGCCAGGTCCTCCGCCGAGGGCTCCGGGTCACCGGACGGGTGGTTGTGCGTGATCACGATCGCCGCCGAACCCGCGAGGATCGCGGGGCGAAACACCTCGCGCGGATGCACGAGGCTCGCCGTCAGACAGCCGATCGAGACCGTGTGGATCCCGATCGGGATGTGCCGAGCCGTGAGGAAGAGCACCCGGAAGTGCTCGCGCGCGTCGTCGGGCGAGGTCTTCATGAAGAGCTCCGCTGCGGCTCGAGGGCTCTCGACGCGAGGGCTCGGGAACTCGTCCGTGCCCTCCCGGGCGATCGCGATCCGGATCCGTCCCACGTTGTAGCTGCCGCGGATGCGCGAGGTGGACATCTGTCCTCTCCCCGGCCGGCTCTTGCGTGGCGCCCCTTGCGCCCTTCATCCGGCCGCTTTCGCAGCCACCCGGAGGGCGCGCAGGCCCCCGCTCCCAAGCCGGCGGGAGCGCTTTCCTGGGGACACCGCCCAGCGGGCGGCGGGGTATCGCCCAGGACCCGCAAGGGCGAGCCGGAGGCTCGAAGCAGAGCGGACGCCGGTGCCGGGCGCGGGCGTTAGGCCGGAGCGGGCGAAGCGGCCGGTGTCGGGGCGCGGGGGGGGCGCGTTCAGGGCCGGGTGGGGAGGTTGCGGGGACGAGCTGACGGGGCAGTCCGGCGTGGGTGTGCCGCGAACGCCGGGCAACGGATGATCCCTGCCCTCTCGCTCGACTGGCTCGAGAGACCCCCGGTCGAGAGGCCCGCGCGCGGTGCGCGCTTGTGGGGAACCCGCAGGGTTCTCCAAGCTCGCGGCAGCGAGCCCGCCGTGCGCGTACGAGCCTTCGCGAGCGTCAGCGTGCACGGCGCCGGCCCGCGATGGCGATGACGAACGAGAAGATCGCCGGGCCCCCGGTCGGGCCCGGCATCCCGGGAGCGCCGTCTCAGAAGGCATAGCGCTCGGTGATCTCGTAGGACTCGAGGATTGCCGCCTCGAGGTCGGCGTCCAGCCGCTGCTCGGCCGGTGCCTCCGCAACGAGCTGCCCGCAAACCATCCAGAGGCTCGCCGTCGTCACCTTGCGGCCGTGGCGCACGATCGCGTCCGCGACGTGGAGAGGATCGGAGCTGGTGGGGGTCGTGAACTCGATGGACATGGTGGCCTCCTCCTTCGTGAGCGGGCCGGCTTGGCACCGCTGAGGGGCCGGCTGGTTTCGCCTCCCCTCGTGCGCGGAGGGGGAGGCGACAGGACGGCCGCAGGAGCGCGGGGAGGACAACGTGAAGGCGGTGGGGAAGTCGGCGTGACAGCCGAGAGCGTCAGCGCAGGGGAGCCCCTGAGGGCCTGGCGCGACCACGCAGCCACCGACGAAACGTCGGACGTTGAGGAGCGCGACTGGTACGCGGTGCGGAGATGGACCGTCAGGAGGAGGACACGTTCGAGGTCACAGGACCCCGAGCCGGCAAGAGGGACTCGCTCAAAGCGAATCGAGCGGGCGCGGTGCAAGGTGGGGCGAGCCTTCAGGGGCGGGCGGCTTACTGGTTGCGGGGCGAGCAGGGGCGTTGTCCAAACAGGGGACCCGGAGAGTCTGCAGAGACACCGTGCGTTCTTCGTCGGTCGGCGCTCCCGAATGCCGCCGTCGCCCGGCGGCTCGTGCGGTCGACGGAGTCCGCGTCGACGTCGGGCATCCCCCGTGTTCGCCGCCGTGGCCTTACTTCAGAGTGCGCCCGGGTTCTTCGGGAGCGGCGCGTCCGGTTGAAGCCGCTGCCGCGTTCGCCCGAGCCACGAACACACCGAAGACCCGGGGCCGGCTCTCGCCGGCCCCGAGCCGTCCAAGTCAGGCCGCCGCCGCGGCCTGCTGCCGGTAGGCGTCCACGATCGCCTGCTTGAGCGCCTTCACCGGCGCCGCGTCACCCTCGACGCTGCGCAGGTAGTCGAAGAAGCGCCGCTCCGACCCCGCCCCGAACGCCCGCGAGGGGAAGGTCACGTAGAGCTCGCCCTCGGGGCTCTTCCACAGCGAGAAGCCCACCAGCTTCATCCCCGCGACGAGCCCGCTGCCGAACACCAACTCGGCCTCGCACACCAGCCGCTCGGGGGAGTTCTCGCGCTCGACGAAGACGATGCGGACATCGAAGTTCGGGGAGACCGTCTGGGCCTTCTCGGCCGCCGGGGTGGTGGTGTCGTTCTTCTTCGTCGCCATCTGCCTTCTCCTTTTGTCGTCGGGAGGCGAGCTGCCTCCCTCTCGCAAGAGGGGAGGGCGGGCACGAGCCCCGCAAGAGGAGAGAGCCAGGCGAAGGGGAGAGGCGGAGGGGACGTGACGGGGCGCTACGCCCGAGCAGTGCGTGTCCAGCCGGAGCGCAGCGGAGGGAAGCCGCCAGGCCTGGCGCGCCCGCGCAGGGCGGAGCGACACGGCACGGCCCTGGAGCCTCGTCGAGACACCACCATCGATTCGGTCGTGATGGGCAGTGGCCAACTGAAGTCGATCATCCGCCCGAGCGTCAAGCCATGTTCACTGCTCCGCGAAGAACCGCCGTGTGACCTCACGGTACGTCTCGCATCGTTGGGCGAGAGACTGGATCTCCGAAGCCGAGAAGCCCATCACCTTCAAGAAGCTGAACTCCAGCAGCGAGCGGAGCACGTAGCTGAGCGCAACTACCCTTTCACCGAACCTCTCGTCACGCCGAACGGCCTCCGCACCATCGGGGTGGTGAGTGAAGTCGTTCCGGTAGCGGACGATCGGTTCGATGAAGCGCTTGGGGTTCTCGCGGGTGACGCAGGCCAGCGCCGCCTCGTGTTCGGCCACCAGGTCTGTAAGGCGGCGTCGGAGGGAGTGCGTGTTGCCGTACTTGAGCCGGGACATCAGTGCCTGACGGTGGGACGGGTCGACGGTGGCGGGAATCGCGGCTGTGAGCTGCGGAAGGACCGCTTGCTCGTAGGCGACCGGATCCATGTAGACGCCCTCGTGAAAGCGACCGTGGAATGCCTCGAGAGCCTGAGAGAGCGGGAGGAACCTGGCCTCCGCGTAGCCTTCGCCGTACGCGCCAGAGAAGTAGAGCGCGTGACTCAGCCACGCTGTGAACACCTCTTGGGTGCGGTCTTGGATGTCCGCGCGGCGAAACAAGTACCGATCTGGTGAGCGCCGCGACGATCGCTTCCGCCTGTAATGGGGGACGCCATGGTAGGTGCCCCACGGGCTCTCCTTATCCGAGCCGGGGACATGCTGAGCCAGCGACAGCTCGTCTGTGTCAGCCAAGGCAAGAGCTGCGATCGAGAAGAAATCACCGCATTCTTGAACGAGGCCCAGGAACTCCGGTAGAGGACGTGGCGTGGCCGAGTCGATGTCCACGAGGATTTCTTCCCGGAACGACGCGGCGTAGTCCCCGCTCGAGCCGGACAAAGCTGAGCGGACGGTTACTCGAAGGGATGGAGTGTCGGCGAGAACGACAGGAGAAGGCGGTGCGTAGTGAACGGCGAGCGCCGGCCAAGCTGCCGTCTCCTGGCTGATCGACGAACCACCCCACCAAGTGTCCAGGTTTCCGAACGAGACTACGGCCTTCGAAATCGGAGGATTCGGGTCGTCACAATGGAATCCAACCAAGAATGCGTTGGCGAATATCTCGGTCTTGGAAGGGGTGCGCGGAAACACGACGCCGGAAGAGCTCTGATCGAAGCAGCGAAAGAGAGTGACGCGCTTGGAAGCGGTGGTGATCCCGAGAATGGTGTCGTAGGAGCGCAGGGGAGGAAAGAGCGTAGGCTTCTCACTCGGAACGATCACCGTGAGAATCGCGCCGTTCTCGCCGTCGAAGCGCAACGCCCCGACCCATTCCTGCTCCGGCTCCTTGGGATCCCACCAGACTCCCTCGTGGACGATCTCAGCCATGGTGGTCGAAGGCTAGTATCCCGTAACAGAAGTTAG
>WBZP01003464.1_pt1 | contig 17099 bp, 17 predicted proteins | sample 5204301 | NCBI WGS metagenome assembly WBZP01 (sample SAMN12412401, study PRJNA552823) | activated sludge metagenome | isolation source: activated sludge from nitrification reactor of wastewater treatment plant... | place: USA: Pennsylvania | collected 2017
CCTCGCTGGCCAGTCGACCGCGCAAAAAGGCCTCGAAGAAGCGCGGCGGCTCGAAGATTCGCAGCTGCACGTCCTCGACGACATCGCCTCGGGTCTTGACGTGGAGGGCGCCTTCTCCCTCGACGCGAGCGAGGTAATCGACCTGGATGGTGCGGGTCTTGACCCCGGCGCGGACACGCAGCTCGGTGTCGGTGGATGGAGGACTGTCGCTGGCGGTGCTCATGGTGTGCGGGTCGGCGGTAGCGGTGGCGCGTAGCGTATCAAGTCGCGGGCTCGTACGGCTTGCGCGCGCTCGCAAAAGGTGGCGCCTCGGCGGTAAACGATCGGAGCAGTCGCGACAGCGCCACGTCGGGCTGCCCCAAGTGAGTCGACAAGTGCTGCATCAGCGACGCGGGATTGCTCGACTCTTTGGGTCCATAACAGCCGAAACAGCCGCGACCGTAGCTGGGACAGAGCGCCTCGCAGCCGGCGTGCGTCACCGGGCCCAGGCACGGAATGCCGCGTGTCACCGTCAGACAAGGCGTGCCGCGCAGCTTGCAGTCGACGCACACCGAGTGGGAATAAATCCTCGGCTTGCGACCGTGCAAAAACGCCGAGATGACCTCGACGAGCTGCTGTTTGTTGATTGGACAGCCGAACAGCTCGTAGTCGACTTTGATGTGGGCGGATATCGGGGTGCTGTCGCGCAGCGTCGAGATGTACTCGGGGTGGGCGTAGACGTGGCGCGTGAACTCGGCGACATCGGCCCCGTTGCGCAGCGCCTGAATGCCGCCGGACGTGGCACAAGCGCCGATGGTGATGACGAAGTGCGAGTCGGCCCTAACCGCCTTGATGCGCTCTCTGTCATGGGCAGTGGTGATAGAGCCTTCGACGAGCGAGACAGCGTACGGGCCGCGCTGGACCTTGCTGCTTGCCTCGACGAAGTTGGCGAACTGGACCAGCTCGGCCAGCTGCAATAGCTCGTCTTCGCAGTCGAGGAGGCTGAGCTGACAGCCGTCGCACGAGGCAAACTTCCACACCGCCAGCTTGGGTCGGACTCTGCCCTTCACGCTACAGCTCCTTCGTCGAGAACACCGGGGCGATGCGCGGATAGTCGAACACCGGGCCGTCCTTGCAGATGAAAAACGGACCGAGCTGACAGTGACCGCAGCTGCCGACGCCGCACTTCATGTTGCGCTCCATCGAGACGAAGATCTGCGACTCGGGCACGCCGCGCTTCGTCAGCGCCAGCCGCGAAAAGTGCATCATCACCTCGGGTCCACAGACCATCGCGACGGTGCGCGCCGGATCAAGCTGGGCTCTCTCGAGCAGCTGGGTGACGACGCCGACCTCGCCGTGCCAGTCGCTGTCGCCGCGATCGACCGTGACCTCGACCTGCACATCGAGTCGCCCGCGCCACTTCTCCAGCTCGCGACGGTAGAGCACATCACCCGGCGTCCGCGCCCCGTAGAGCAGACACAGCCGCCCAAACCGCTTTCGCTTCGCCAACACGTGATAGAGCACTGGCCGCAGCGGCGCCAGACCAATCCCGCCCGCGATCAACACCACGTCATGACCCTCGGCCTGCGCGACGGGCCAAGGCTTCCCGAACGGGCCTCGCACCAGCACCGTGTCACCGCGTCGCAGCTGCGCCAGCGCTCGCGTCACCGGCCCGACGGCCCGAATGGTATGAATCAGTACCTCGCGCCGCGCCGCCGGCCCACTGACCGAGATCGGCACATCTCCCGAGGGAAACGCGTACAGCATGTTGAACTGACCGGGAGCAAACGGCAGCGCCTCACCCCCGGACTGCGGCGCCAGCGTCAGGGTAAACGTGTCGTCGGTGTCACAGACAAAGCGCTGGACCCGATATGGCAAGGGCACCAGCGCCGAGCCAGCGTCGGCAACAAACGGCGGATGAATCGCACTCATCGCTTTTTCAGCGCCTGGAACGGACCGCTCGAGCGCGGCGGCGAATACAGATCGAGCAGCTGGAGCCGCGTGTGCCGCAGTCGATCGCTCATCACCAGCGCGAACCGTCGCATCAGCAGATAACCCAGCCGAGGATGCTGCTCACACTCGCGCAGAAGCGCCGTGCCCTCGAAGACCAGCGCATTTGTCGGCTGCAGCGTCCGCGCCGAAAACGAAAAGCTCGCGTTCGCCGTCAGCCACGACCAGCCGAGGACATCCCCGCGCAGCAGCGTCTGTAGCGTCACCTCGCCGCGCCCCGGCAGATGCGTCTCGACCCGCACGCGTCCGTCGAGAATCAGGAAAAACTCGGTGGCAACCTGACCCTCGCGGATGACCTCTACGTCGGCAGGCCAGCTGACTTGGCGACTGTGCCGGGCCAGGATCTGCAGCTCCGCAGGGCCAAAGCCGGCGAAAAACTGTAGCGACAGCAGCTGGGGCGACAAGGTATGCACTGGTGGGTTCATGTGGTCCTCGCTTGGAGGGCAGCGCACTCGGCGGTAAGGTCAATTCCGACCGGGCAGAACGTGATGCAGCGACCGCAGCCGACGCAGCCAGAGGTGCCAAACTGATCAATCCACGTCGACAGCTTGTGGGTCAGCCACTGCCGATAGCGCGACTTGACCGAGGCACGGACCGAGCCGCCGTGCAGGTACGAAAAGTCGTCGTGGAAGCATGAGTCCCAGCGACGCCAGCGCTCGGAGTGATCGCCCGCTAGATCGGTGACATCCTCGACGGTGTTGCAGAAGCAGGTCGGGCACGCGAGGGTGCAGTTGGCGCACGACAGGCAGCGCGACGCGACCTCGTCCCAGTGCGGGCTGTCCGTCGAGCGAGCCAGTAGCTCTTTGAGCCCAACCGTCGACAAGCGACGACCCATCTGGGTGGCAGCGTCGGCGACGCGCAGCTCGGCCTGGCGCTGCTCGTCGATGGTGGCCGGTCGAAGCGGCAGCTGCTCGGCGAGGGTTGCACCCGCTGCGGTCTTGATCTCGACGAGAAAGTAGTGCTCGCTGGCGGTGACGACCTCGGTCAGGGCCAGATCGGCGCCACTTTCGACCTTGGGCCCGGTGCCCATCGACGTACAGAAGCAGCTGCCGCCGGCCTTGGTACAGCTGACCCCGACGAGAAACATGCCCCGCCGCCGGGCCAGATACTGCACATCGGGATGCTGGTCACTCGAAAACACCCGGTCTTGGGTCAGCAGCGCCGCCAGCTCACAGGCCTTGGCGCCCAAAAACGCGAGCTTTTCCGTCGGAACAGGCTCGGGCTCGACCGCAAGCTGCTTGCCGGTTCGGATGGTCGTAAACAGTCGCTCGCGCGGCGGCAGCAAGAACCGCTTGAGCGAGTGCGGGCCGACGTTGTAGCCAAACAGCGCCCCATCATCGCGCTGGCGCAGCCGATAGTGCCCGGCATCCTGCTCGTCGGTGTAGCCAGCTGGCAGATCGGCGATGGTGCGGACCTCGCCATACACGATCGCACCTTCGCCCACAGTCGGCCCAAGCACGCGATAGCCCGCCGTCCACAGTGCCGCGACGAGCGACTGTAGTCCCGACACCTCCATCCGCAGCGGTCGAGCGACGGTCGAAGTAGACTCCCTCGCGGTCATCGTCGTCCTTTGTCCATCACATCGCTCGCTCTCATCTCGATTCCGGCTGGTGTACCCTGCGCTCGGACTCACGTTATGAAGAGTCCTGCGTTCTTCGCCCGAGTTCTTAACGTCGCTAGGAGGTATCTCATCATGTCCGCTCAAGCCGCAACCCCTTTCCAGGCCAGTCCTGCCAAGTGGGTCTACCTGTTTTCAGAGCTCGACGCCGCAGAGCAGCGGTGCGGGTCGTGGGACGGGGTTCGAGGTCTTCTCGGAGGCAAAGGGGCCAACCTTGCCGATATGGTGCGGATCGGCGTGCCGGTTCCGCCCGGATTCATCGTCTCGACTGCCGCGTGCAATGCCTTCCTTGCCGAGGGTGCCAAGTTTCCCGCCGGGATGTGGGAAGAAGAGCTACACGCGCTCCATCGCATCGAGGAGCAGACCGGCAAGCGCTTCGGCGATCCCAGCAATCCGCTGCTCGTCTCGTGTCGCTCGGGCGCCAAGTTTTCGATGCCCGGCATGATGGACACAGTCCTAAACATCGGCCTCAACGAAGCGGTCGCGGCGGGCCTGGCCGAGCTGACCGGTGACTCGCGCTTCGTCTACGACTCGTATCGGCGGCTGGTGCAGATGTTCGGCACTGTTGTACTAAATCTTCCCGACGAGCCGTTCGAGGAAGTCTTGGCCCACGCACGCAAGGCCAGCGGCGTCGAAAACGATGCCAGCTTGAGCGAGGCCGACCTGCGGCGCATTACCGCTGAGTTCAAGGCGATCATCGCTCGACTCGCCGGCCACAGCATGCCCGACGATCCCTACGAGCAGCTCCGCTTGGCCACCGAGGCGGTGTTTCGGTCCTGGAATGGCAAGCGCGCGATCGATTACCGACGGGCCTCGGGCATCGCCGACAACCTCGGCACCGCTGTCTGCATCGTCGCCATGGTGTTTGGCAACCTCGGGGATACCTCGGGCACGGGCGTCGTCACCACGCGCAATGTCTCGACGGGGGAAGACGAGCTGGAAGGCGACTTTCTGGTCAATGCGCAGGGCGAAGATGTCGTCTCGGGAACCCGCCAGACCGAGCGGATCTCGGCCCTCTCCGTCAAGATGCCGGCGATCTATGCCGAGTTTCGCGCCATCTGCAAAGTGCTCGAGAAGCACTACCGCGAGGTCCAAGACATCGAGTTCACCATCGAGCGCGGCAAGCTGTGGATCTTGCAGACCCGCGACGCCAAGCGGACGGCCCAGGCGGCGGTGCGGATTGCCGTCGAGCTGTGCGACGAAGGGCTGATCTCGGCAGAGGAAGCGGTGCTGCGCGTCTCGCCGAGCCACATTGAGTACTTTTTGCACCCGCAGTTTGATCCCAAGGCCAAAAAGGAACGCAAAGCGGCGGGCGATCTGATCGCCACCGGGCTCAACGTCGCACCGGGCGCCGCCGTCGGTGAGATCGTCTTTGACGCCGACACCGCCGAGCGCTTGGCCAAGGTCGACAACAAGGCCGTCATCTTGGTTCGCGCCGAAACCAAGCCCGACGATGTTCACGGCATCCTCGCCGCCCGTGGAGTCCTGACCAGCCGAGGCGGACGCACCAGCCACGCCGCGCTCGTCACCCGTCAGTTCGGCAAGCCCGCTGTCGTTGGGGCCGCCACGCTCGACATTGACGTAAATGCCCGCCGATTCACCGTCGGCGGACGCATCTTCAAAGAAGGCGACTTTGTGTCCATCGACGGCACCAGTGGCGAGGTCTTTGCCGGCCAGCTGCAGACGGTGCTGCCCGACATTCGCGATCCGTTCTTGCTCAAGCTCCTCGGGCTGGCAGATCGCTTCCGCCGACTTGGGGTGTGGGCCAATGCCGACTATCCACGCGACGCCAAGCGCGCCCGGGAATATGGTGCCCAAGGCATTGGCCTGTGTCGTACCGAGCACATGTTCTTCGAGCCCGAGCGACTGCCGCACATTCAGGCGATGATCCTCGCTCGCAGCGACGCCGATCGTGCCGAGCCGCTCGCCCGCCTGTTGCCGTTTCAGCGCGCCGACTTCGACGGGCTGTTCCGGATCATGGACGGGCTGCCGGTGACGATTCGCCTCATCGACCCGCCGCTGCACGAGTTTTTGCCCAGTCACGACGAGCTGCTGCGCGAGGTGGCGATCCTCGAGACGCGCAGCAAGCTGGGCGACGGTGATGCCGACCTTCTGCACCAAGAGCTGGATGTCAAGCGGCGGATGCTTCAGGCGGTGCACTTTTTGCGCGAACAGAATCCGATGCTCGGCCTGCGTGGCGTGCGACTCGGCATTCACCTGCCCGAGCTGACCAAGATGCAGGTGCGCGCGATCTTCGAGGCGGCCTGTGCTTGCAAGCGCGACGGCATCGTCGTAAAGCCCAAGATCATGATTCCGCTCGTCGCGCTGTCGAGTGAGCTGAAGATGGAGCGGACTCTCCTCGAGGAAGAGGCGCAGAAGGTCATGGCCGAGCAGGGCCTGCGCGTCGACTACCAGTTTGGGACGATGATCGAGATTCCACGCGCCGCGCTCACCGCCGACCAGATCGCCGAGTTTGCCGAGTTCTTCTCGTTTGGCACCAACGACCTGACGCAGACGACGTTTGGCATCTCACGCGATGATGCCGAGGCGAGCTTTCTCGTCGAGTATCTGTCGCGCGGTCTTCTGCCGAAGAATCCGTTTGCGACGCTCGACGAGCGCGGCATTGGCAAGCTGATGGACATGGCAGTGCGGCTCGGTCGCCAGACGCGGCCCGGCCTCGAAGTAGGCATCTGTGGGGAGCATGGCGGCGATCCCGAGAGCATTGCGCTGTGTCACAAGCTCGGGCTCGACTACGTGTCGTGTTCGCCCTATCGAGTGCCCGTCGCCCGCCTCGCTGCCGCCCACGCCGCGCTGAAGAGCAAAAAAGCGTCGGCGTAACTAGGCGCCGATCTCGGTCAGGAAGCTGAGGAGCTTTTCGCGAAACTCCGTCGGCTTCTCCAGGTGCGGCGAGTGCCCGCAGTCGGGAATTACCACCTCTTCATACTTGCCACCGTGTGCGCGGTAGTCGTCGAGCAGCGCTCGCATCTGCGACACCATCGGCTGCGGCGGGAACGACTCGTCGCCAGGCCAGCCCGGAATCACGCCCAGCTTGCCCAGGAATCCGAAGCAAAACAGCGAGCTGTCGGACACGATCTGATCGTCGCTGCCGCGCATCCACAACACCTTCGGCTGCGGCGAGATCTTGGCAAATCCGGACACATTGACGAACTTGGCCGAGATCGCGTTGTTCATGCCGCGCGTCCCCGGCGCCAGCGTCGGCCAGTTCCCCGATCCAGTCGCGTCCCCGGGATAGTGATCCGGCCCCACTTGGGTCTTCAGGATCTCATCGACATAGCGGTCTTCCTCGGAGGCGGGGATTTGAAAGCTGGGCTTGACGATGAAGCTGCGCAGGATCTTGCGCGGCGAAAAGTCACTGTCGGCGCTGCGATCGCCTTGCCGCAGCTGCTCGACAAACTGCGGACTGGCGGTGCCGGCGCCCGAGCCTGCGCAGTCGTCAAAGCACGGCGTTCCGACGGTGTCACGGGTGCCGCCAAAGCCATACGGAGACATCGGGGCCTCGAGGACCAGACCGGCGACCTCTTCGGGATGCTTCATGGCGTAGCGAAGTGCCACCACGCCACCGACGGACCAGCCGCACAGCACGACCTTCTTTCCGCCGATTCCTTCGATGGTGTGCAGCAAGCTGTGCAGGTCATCGACGAAGTCGTCAACGCCTCGGGTCGCGTCGATCGGCTTCGGCTCGGTGTCGCCAAAGCCGCGCAGGTCGGGGGCGATGCCGCGATACTTTTCCGGCATTTTGAGCAAGAGGTCCGCAAAGAACTCTCCGGTCGAGATGTTGCCGTGGATGAACACCACCGGCTGGCCGCTGCCGCCGCTGTCCAAAAATTTGATGTCGAGACGAGGGGTCACAAGGTGTCGGGCTACGATGCTCATGGCCGACGATCATACGCTGCCGCTTGGGCAATCTTCTAGCGGGTCGTTTTGAGCGGACCGTTTCAAGCGGACCGTTTCAAGCGGGTCGAGTCTGCCCATGGCACAGCTCGCCAGGTCGCCGAAAAGGTGTCGGTCTTTGTGATACAAGTGGGCGATGAACCAAGAAAAAATGGTGATCTCGACAAGCGCTGCGCCGGCGGCGATCGGGCCGTATTCGCAAGCGATTGTGGTGGGCAGTCTGGTCTTTTGCTCGGGACAGATTCCGCTCTCGCCAGAGACAGGACAGCTCGTCGGGGGCGGCGATGTGGCGGCGCAGACCGAGCAGGTGATGGCGAACCTGCAGGCGGTGCTGACGGCGGCAGGCTGCGGCTGGCAGAACGTCGTCCGCTGCACCATTTATCTTGGCAGCATGGGCGACTTTGCGACGGTAAATGCCATCTACGGACGGTTTTTCCCGGCGGCCCCACCGGCTCGCACCACCATCCAAGCGGCCGGCCTGCCACGCGGAGCACTCGTCGAAATCGACGCGATCGCCCTGCGTTCCTGAGCCCAAGCCAGCACAAACCCTCTTGGCCTTTTCTTATTGGTCGCTCCGGTACAAGATCTCCGCTCAAAGCTGTCACAAGCCGCAAGGCGTACACGTTCCCAAGGAGACTCCTCATGGCTATCGAATACACGCTCGCGATGGTCAAGCCCGACGCTGTGGGCAAAGGCAGCGCCTGGCACATCATCCAAGACATGGCTTCGTCGGGACTGAAGCCCGTCGCGCTGCGCATGACCAGGCTGTCGAAGGATCAGGCCAAGATCTTTTACGCGGTTCACACCGGCAAGAAGTTCTTCGAGGGGCTGACCGACTTCATGTCGTCGGGGCCGATCCTGGCGCTGGTGCTCGAAGGCGAAAACGCGATCGTCAAGTACCGCGAGCTGATGGGCGCCACCGACTCGAAAAAAGCGGCTCCCGGGACGCTGCGGCAAAAGTTTGGCACCGACGTGAGTCAAAACGCCGTCCATGGCAGTGACTCGCCCGAAAATGTTCGTCGAGAAGCCGGCTTCTTCTTTTCGGGCACCGAGCTGGCTCTCCTCGGAATCAGCGTCGATGCGATTGGTGCGACTGTGCGTGCGCCCGCTCCCGCTCCCGCTGCTGCCGCCCCTGCCGCCCCTGCTGTTCCTACCCCTGCTCCTGCCAAGCATTGACAGATGGGCTCGCGTTGATACGCTCCGCGAGCCATGAAACACGATCGATCCTCACTCCTCGTCCTTGGCCTCAGCCTGGTCCTCTTCACCATCGGTGCCTGTAACAAAGAAGACCCGGCGATGGGGGCCGGCGATATGGCCTTCCGCAGCTGCTGCGGCAAGCCTGGCGATCCCGGCAACAGCCTCGGAGTAGGCAAGTACTGTTCCAGCCAAGCCGGGGCCGAGTGTCGCACCAACAGCTTTGCGACGATCTGTTCGCAGCTACTCCCCGATCCCAACCGTCCGACCTACTTCTGCACCCAAGAGTGTCGTCCCGACGCTGGCACCAACACCTGTGGCGACGGTGCCAAGTGTACGATGGACAAGGGCACCCAGCAGTGGGGCTGCGTACCGACTCCTTGCGTCGATACGCCTCCACCGGGCTGCATGTTGTGAGCCGGTGATGAACCGACCTCTCGTCGTCGGACTCACAGGGGGAATTGCGTCAGGCAAAAGTACGATCGGCAAGCTGCTGCGTGAGCTTGGAGCAACCGTCGTAGACGCCGACGAGGTTGCCAGAGCGGTCGTCCAGCCTGGTCAGTCAGCGTATCGCAAGCTCGTCGCTGCCTTTGGTTCAGCGATCCTGGCAGATGGTGACTTTCCTGCTGGAAGCGAGCCACCGCTTGACCGCAAAAAGCTCGCCGCACGGGTGTTTTCAGACGAAGACGCTCGCCGCACCTTGAACCAGATCACTCATCCCGAGATTGCCGCCGAGAGCGCGCGTCGGATGCAGCAGGCGATGGCACAAGGGGCGGCGGTGATCGTCTACGAGGCGGCGCTGCTCATCGAGAACAACATCTATCAAGGGATGGATGGGCTGCTTGTCGTCGATATTCCCGAGCCACTGCAGCTGCAGCGGGCGGTCAGCCGAGGCGGTCTGTCCGAGGCAGAAGCCCAAGCCCGGATTCGCTCGCAGGTTTCGCGTGAGGCCCGTCGCGCCGCTGCCACCTGGATCATCGACAACCAGGGCAGTCCAGAGTCCGCGCGGGAGCAGCTTCTATTGTTGTGGCGAGAGCTGTCCGCCGGTCGACTGCCGGCTGCCCAAAAGCCCGGTTAGTTCACGTGGACTGCCTGGCGAGGCTTAGGTTTCGGCGTCGTCCTCGCCACCGATGTTGATGACGATCACGCACGATCCAGACGGTTTTTCTGCGTATTTTTCATTACCAGTGGAATGGCGGACCAACGCTTGGTGGTTCGACTCGGGAAGCGGCAGATCCAGGTAGAGCGGCATCGGTCCCAGCTCACTACCTGCCGCTGCGGGATGACACATGACTTCGCGGCGGAGGATCGGATGTTTACGGCCGGTGGTTCGGTGCAACATGGGGGGACCTTTCCAATAAAAAATGTTGCCTGTTCTTACAATAACATAGCGAATAGAAACTTGGTACGGGGCTGCAGGAACCTCGCGTTACGGCAGTTGAGGCGCGACCTGCGGCTGTGATACGTTGAACCGTCTTGGTTTTTTGGGGGGCGTTGCGGGGCGGGGGCTTTCTCATTCTTGCGCAATCGAGGACCAGATGTCTGATCAGTTCACGTCGGTAGAAGAGAAGGGGTTGGGCACGAACCTTGTCGATTCCATCAAGGGAGTCGCGGTTGGTGGCCTGTTATTTGTCGTCTCGTTTGTCGTCCTGTGGATGAACGAGGGCCGCGTCGACCTCTCGGAGGTCGCCAAAAAGTCGGTGGTGGCCAATCCGGCCAGCGTCGACAGCGGACTAAACGGCAAGTTCGTATCGGTGACGGGCGAGCTCAAGACCGAGGAGCAGGTTGGCGATCCCGAGCTGCTCAAGCCCGGCAATTACCTGCGCCTGTTCCGCAACGTCGAGATGTACGGCTGGATCGAAAAAATCGAGACATCGACGGAAAAAAAGACCGGCGGCAAAAAGGTCGAGAAGCGCACCGTCAGCTACAGCAAGGGCTGGACTGGCAAGCCGAAGCTGCCGACGGAGATGGAGAATCCCAAGGGCCACGAAAACATTCCGCTGCCGATCCAAGACGCGAGCTTCTTTGCGCAGAAAGCGTCGGTCGGGCCGTATCCGTTTGATCCGCAGGAAGCGAGCCTGCCAAGTGCCGAGCCGCTCAAGCTGACTGCCGATCTGGTCAAAGCCAGCGGCGACGAGGCCAAGGCGGATGGAGCCAAGGCCGAAGACGGCGCAGCAGCAACAGATGCCAAGGTTGACGGCGAGGCGGCAAAGCCGGAAGGCGACGCAGTCAAGGCAGCGGATGACAAGGCTGAGGACGCCGGCGACGACGCGAAGAAGGCCAAAAAGAAGAAGCGCAAGGGTCGCACGATCAAGAAGCCACGCCCAGCTGCCGTCGATGTTGGCAAGGCCGAGCGCAAGGCCGACGCGATTGCCGCCCGCAAGCCGCAAGGCTATGTCCTCGTCGATGACAAGTTCCTGTTCCGAGGCTCGGGCACGCTCAGCCAGCCGGAAGTAGGCGATGTGCGCATCAGCTTTTCGGCGCTGCGGCCCGGTGCCAAGGTGACCTTGTTCGGACAGCTCGATGGCGGTGGGGTGCGGGCGTACAAGGACAAGGAAACCTCGCTGTACCGAGCGCTGCCGGGCACGCGTGAGGAAGCGATTCAGGCGCTGGCTACCGAGCACAAGACGGTCGGCTGGGTGCTGCGGGTGGTGGGCTTCCTGATGATGTGGTTCGGCCTGATTATGTTCTTTGGGCCGATCAACACGCTGCTCGACATCATTCCGTTCCTGGGCTCGGCGGGTCGCTTCTTGGTGAGCGTGGTGATGTTCCCGATTGCGCTGGTGCTGTCGCTGGTGACGATCATCTTGTCGATCATCGCGCACAGTCCGATCTTGCTGACGCTGGTGTTTGTCGGCATGGGCGTCGGCGGCTACTTCCTCTATCAAAAGAAGAAGCGCAAGGCTGCGGCCTAAGCGGACGGACTGGCTCCCGCCACTCGCTCCTAGACATCGCTGCCGCTCCGCGCTATACCGCCCGCCCGGCGGTGCCTTCTTCCGCTCGGATACCATGCCTGTCTTTGCCAGCTACGAGAAGTTCGCGCTTTCTGTCTCGCAGTCAGAGTCCTGCGCTCTGGTCATTGGAAACTTCGACGGCGTTCATCGTGGGCACCAAGCGCTGATTGCCGAGGCGCGCCGACACGCTACTTCCGCCGGTACGGTCATCGTGATGACCTTTGCGCCGCACCCGGCCAAAGTACTGGCGCCGCAAAATGCGCCGGCACTCATCCTGTCCCCGGCACGCAAGCGAGAGCTGCTGCTTCAGTCGGGAGCGGACGTGGTGGTCGAGCAGCCCTTTGACGCCGCCTTTGCCCAGCTGTCCGCGACAGAGTTTGTCGAGCGCATCATCCTGGCTGGACCTCGGCTGCGGGCGGTGTGCGTCGGTCATGACTTTCGCTTCGGGCGGGGTCGAGCCGGCGATGGGACACTGCTCTCTCGGCTGCTGGCCGAAACTGGAGCTGTGGTGACGGTGCTTTCAGCGGTGGCAGTGACCACACCGAGTGGCGAGCAAGTGACGTGCTCATCGACACTGATCCGACGGGCACTGGCCGAGGGCGATCTGGATCGGGCGAAGCTGCTACTCGGGCGTCCGGCAGAGCTAGAGGGCACAGTCGTACACGGCGCCGGTCGCGGCCGCACCATCCAGGTTCCGACGGCAAACCTGCGCTGCCACAGCGAGATCAAGCTTCGTCCCGGCGTCTATGCAGCGTGGGCGGAGCTCTTGGCAGAGTCTGCAACCGTTCCTTCGTCGGGAATTCGTGGCGTGGAGGCGCGTCACCCGGCGGCTGTGAACGTCGGATATAATCCAACATTCCAGGGCCCGTCGGAAGCTGCAGCAAGCGATCCTCCGCTGTCTGTTGAAGCGCATCTCTTGGTTGCCGATGGAGTCGAGCTGCCCTCGCTGTACGATCGCGAGCTGCGGCTCTGCTTTGTGGCCCGGCTGCGTGACGAACGGAAATTTCCGTCGGTGGTGGAGTTGGTTACGCAGATCCGAAGCGATATCGCCACCGTCAGACAGCTTACTTTGGACCGACGCTAAGGCCGGGTGCAACAGCGGTCAGCGACGGGAATGGAGTTGCGATGGGGTTTACCAAAGACACGGAAGCAAATGGCTTGCCCACCCTCAGTGGGGAGGGTGCGATCTCGTCGTCGGCGGTGATTCGCCCACCACAAGATGGCCATGGCTCCGTCGACAAAGCCGCGCAAGAAGCCAGACCGAGACGCAAGCCGGGTGGTGGCCATGAGCGTCCGAGTGATGACGATCTCCCCGAGACGTACGGCCGTGACGAGGTCGAGATCCTGTCCAAAGATCCGCACTGGTACTTCATCTATTGGGAAGTGACCGACGCTGGACTCGCGGAAGCGCAGCGGCAGCTCGGGCTGGGCGAGTCGGACGGAAAGCTGGTGCTGCGAATCTTTGTGACCACTCCAGCGACAAGCGGTGCCGGACGCGAGCATCGGGAGATTCGCGATCTGCACCTCCATCAGCGACACGGCAAAAAGTATCTGGAGTCGCCACGGGCCGGGGCGCAGCTTCGGGCCGCCGTCGGGCTTCTGACTGCCGAGGGCTTGTTTTCGCCGATCGCTCAGTCCCAGCCGCTGCGCCTGCCACCCACCCAGCCGTCGACGGAGACTGCGGTCGAGTGGGCCCACGTCCAGCCGGTTGCCGGCGATGGCAAGCAGCGCGAACACATCGTGCTGTCGCGACCGGAGCTTCCGCACCAGGAGCGGGTGCTACCCTGGCGTACCGGGAGCACACCGACGGCCAGTCAGCTGCCCGTCGAAGAAGCCGAGTGGATTGTCGATGCACCGAGCGGCGGGGGGCCGACCAGCAGCAGTCATCCACCGGGGAAAAGCGGAGGCCTGTGATGTCTGCGAGCGCTCGGGGTGATCTCCTCCTGCTTCTGCACGCGCACCTGCCGTATGTGCGTCACCCCGAAAATCCGTACCACCTGGAAGAAAACTGGCTCTACGAGGCGATTACCGCCACCTACCTGCCGCTTTTGTTGGAGCTACACAAGCTGCTCGACGGTGGGGCGAGTCCGCGCCTGACCCTGTCGCTGTCGCCGACTCTGTGTTCGATGCTGCGCGACAAGCTGCTCGGCGAGCGGTATCGGGCCTATCTCGATCGGCTGCTCCGCCTCGGCGAAGACGAGCTGACGCGGGCCAAGGACAGCCCGGCGCAGGCAGAGCTGGCGCGCTTTTATCTGGCTCGCTTTACCGAGCTGCGGGCTCACTACCTGGCAATCGAGGGTGACATCGTCGCGGCGTACGCCCAGCTGCAAGAGCGCGGCGCGGTCGAGATCATCACCACCTGTGCGACCCACGCCTACCTGCCGGTGCTGCGCGAGCCATCTGCCCGTCGTGCCCAGCTTTTGATCGCGGTCCGTCACTATCGGGAGTGTTTTGGTCGCTATCCGCGCGGAATCTGGCTGCCCGAGTGTGGGTATGTCGATGGGCTCGATCAGCTGCTGGCAGAGCTGGATCTGCGCTTCTTTTTCCTCGATGCACACGGGCTGACCTATGCGCGGCCGCGTCCACCGCTCGGGCTGCATGCGCCGATCTTTACGCGCGCCGGGGTGGCCGCGTTTGGGCGTGATCTGATGTCGTCCAAACAGGTCTGGTCCTCGACGGAGGGCTATCCTGCCGACGGCGTCTATCGCGACTTTTATCGCGACATCGGCTTTGATCGCCCGCTTAGCGAGATTGCTCCGTACATTCATCCCGACGGGATTCGCGTCCACACCGGCTACAAGTACCACCGGGTGACGGGACCACGTGTCGATCTGCAGGACAAGGCGCTCTACGAGCCCGAGGTCGCCCGGCTACGAGCGCGCGAGCATGCCCGTGACTTCGTGGAGAAGCGGCAAGCGCAGGTGGCGTGGCTGGCGCAGCGGCTCGATCGTCGGCCAATCATCGTCTCGCCGTACGATGCCGAGCTGTTTGGACACTGGTGGTTTGAAGGGCCCACTTTCCTTGCCGAGGTGCTGCGCCTGTGCAGTCAGCCGGGCAGTCCGGTGCAGCTGCAGACGGCCTCGGGATATCTAGCCGACTACACCGTCAATGCCGTCTGTGATCCGGCGCCGTCGTCGTGGGGTGAGGGCGGCTATTCGGCGGTATGGCTCGATAGCAGCAACGACTGGATCTATCGCCACATCCACCACGCCGAGTCGAAGATGCACGAGCTAGTCGCCAAGTTCGGTCCCAAGGAAGACGGCGCGCAGTCGTCGGCAGAGCCGTCGCTGATCGCGCGGGCGCTGGTCCAGGCGGGTCGAGAGCTGCTGCTTTCGCAGTCCTCGGACTGGGCGTTCATCATGAAGACAGGGACGGCCGTCTCGTATGCCGAGTCGCGGGTGCGCAGTCACCTGCAGCGGTTCGGACGGCTGGCTACGGAGCTAGAGGCGGGGACGATCGACGAGTCGTTCCTGGCCGAGTGTGAAGCCCGCGACAACCTCTTCCCGCACCTTGATCCGCGCCTGTTCTAGCGAGGCTCCACAGCGCTCGTGTCGAGTCCGTTGCTGCTTGTCTCACTGCGCCGACGAGGCTGGGCCCGCCTGGATGCGAATCCGAAACCAGCCTTGCAGTGCCCCGGCCACATCGGGACTTGGCGGCGGCGCCCCTTGCTCACGCGTCGCTCGTAGATCCTCGACCGAAACCACGAACTCGCCGGCAACGTACTCGCCAACCCGATGTCCCTGCTCGGTGAAGCGAATATGACCACGCAGCGACGGCTGTGCACGCGGATGCCGACACGATGTGTTAAGCAGCAGCCCCGCCCGAACAGCATCATCCGGCGCACTCGGCAGCGGCGCCGTCAGCTGATCGAGTGGAGGAGGCACAATGGGCACTCCCGGAAGCCCTGCCCGCAGCGAGTCTTCTTGCAGCTGCTCCAGCTTGCCTGTGTCATGCACGAGGAGCTCAAATCCGTCGGCCCGCTCCAGCTTGTTTGACCCACGCTGCATCCGCAGCAGCATCCGATCCACCGTCCGCCGGTCCGGGTTTAGACCTGTCCGCACGCCCACAATCACTTCCACATAAAAAAACCCGGGGTTGAGGGCAAAAGCAGGAAGTGGCATCGGAACGTCAGTCGCCGAACGATCCGTCGGATCAAGCGACGGGCAGCCGCGTAAAAAGAGCGACCCACTCACTTGGCCCTCGCCATTTCCCTCACATGCGAAGAGAAATGACGCACAAAGCGCAACCACCAAGCCGCAGCGTCCGCGCATGCAATATTACTATCACAGCGTCGCACCTCGCGATAGCCAGCCCGCTGCCTAAGCTAGCGAACCAGCGCCGAGATGGCCTTAAACTCTGGCGTACCCGCGCGCTCCAGCCAGTCAAATAGCACCGTCTCCGTCGACGTGATCACGGCCCCCGCACGCTCGGCGAGCGCCAGACCCACCCGAGCATTTTCCATGTCGCGTGAACACACCGCGTCCTGTGGCACATGAACTCGGTACCCGACATGCAAGAGATCGCGGACGGTCTGATATACGCAAATATGCGTCTCCATGCCCATCACCACGATTTGCGAGCGGCCACTGCTCGCAATGGCTGAAGCCAGCGCCGGAGCGGACCAGGCCGAAAACTCAAGCTTCTCCAGATTCGGTGTCTCCGTCGGAAGCAGTGCAAGCAGCTCGGGATGTGTAGTTCCCAAGCCACGTCGATACTGCTCAGACACTAGCATCGGAACTCCAAGGAGCTTTGCCCCTTCGATCAGCCGCGCCGCATTCCGAAGCAGCCGGGACAGTGCTTCTTTCGGCATTGCCCCACAAAGCCGCTCTTGGACATCAACACACAGTAGCAGCGACTCCTTCGTGGAGAGACAAAGCGCAGCACGAGCAGGCGATGATTGAACAGGACTCATTCGCCCATGCTAACGCAGAACCTGCGAAAGGGAAACGCAACCACAACGGCAGCAGCCAAAAAAAGGCCTAGGAACGGAGAAAAAGAAAAAGGCCTAGAGTGATAAGCTCTAGGCCTTTTAGAGAAGAATTCCTGGCAGCGACCTACTCTCCCACACAGAGTCCCGTGCAGTACCATTGGCCCAGGAGGTCTTAACTACCGAGTTCGGGATGGGATCGGGTGTGGCCCCTCCGGCAAAGCCACCAGGAAAAGGAAAAAAGCAACTAGCTGTTGTGCCTGTCAAACGATTGGTCGATGCAGCGAACCTTGGTCTTCAGAGGGTAAAGAAAAAAGATGGTCAAGCCGCACGGCCGATTAGTACTGGTCAGCTTCACGCATTACTGCGCTTCCACACCCAGCCTATTGCCTCGTGGTCTACGAGGGGCCTTTAGGGTCTTACGACCTGGGAGACCTAATCTTGAGGTTGGCTTCCCGCTTAGATGCTTTCAGCGGTTATCCATTCCCGACGTAGCTACCCGGCG
>WBZP01003466.1_pt1 | contig 17094 bp, 13 predicted proteins | sample 5204301 | NCBI WGS metagenome assembly WBZP01 (sample SAMN12412401, study PRJNA552823) | activated sludge metagenome | isolation source: activated sludge from nitrification reactor of wastewater treatment plant... | place: USA: Pennsylvania | collected 2017
GCAGCGGTCGGCGCGGCGGCCGTCGGCGCGGCGGTAGGCAGGGGCACGGTTGGGGCGAGGCGGCAGGCCGTCAGCAGCATGAGCACGGCGAAAAGGGCGAGTCGTTTCATAGACAAAAGAGCCTAACGCAAAGACGCAAGGACGCAAAGAACAGGGGCCAGGTTCCAGGGGCCAGGGGAAGAGCACTCTTCCCCTGGCCCCTGGAACCTGGCCCCTAACCCCTAGCCCCTTTCTTACTCGGCCGGCAACCACGCCTGCCAGACAGCCTCATTGGCCGCCAGCCATTCGCGGGCCGCTTCGTCGGCCGTCTTGCCGTCGAGTTCCACAGCGGCCACCATGCTGATCTGATCCTCGGTGGAGTAGTTCATGTTCTTCAGCAGCGTATAGGCGTCGGGCGCGGCCTCGGCCAGCCCAGCCCAGAAGATCTTGAACAGGTCGTCGCCGGGGTAATCGCAAGCCACGCCGCCGCTGTCGGCCGTGGCGTAGCACTCGTCGCTATACTCCGGGAGGGCCACTTCGGTCAGGTCATACTTGGCGTGGATGGAGTGGGGCGTCCAGAAGTAGAAGAGGATCGGCTCCTCGCGGCTATAGGCCGAGTCGAGCGCGGCCAGGATGGCTTGCTCCGACCCGGCGTTGACCACTTGTAGCGGCAGCCCCAGGTTGGTGATGATGTCGGCGTCGTACTGCACCCAACTGGGATCGCCGGCCAGGAATTGGCCCAGGTCGCCCGTCTCGGCCGTGGCGAACTCGGCCGCCGCGGCGGGATCGGCAAAGCCCTCATAGGTGGCCAGGGCGGGGTTGCGCGCGACCATGTAGCTGGGGATGTACCAGCCGATCTTGCCCACTGGGCCGAGCAGGCCGCCGTTCTCGACCACATTCTGCTGGTCAATGTACTGGGCCACGTTCTCGGCGTGGCCCGACGGCCACACTTCGAGGCTGGCGTGTAGATCGCCCGTGGCCAGCGAGGCCCACTGCGCGTTCTCGTCAATGGTGACAACCTCCACCGGGTAGCCAAGCTCCTCTTCGAGGAGGATGCGGGCCACGTTGGCGTTGATCATCGAGGCCGACCACGGGTTTTCGGCCAGCTTGATGATGATTTTGTCGCCCTCGGCCGCCGGCTCCTCGACCGTCTCGCCGGTCGTCTCAGCCGCGCCGGCGTCGGCCGTCGGTTCGGCCGCGCCGCCCCCGCCGCAGGCCGCCAGGGCCAGCGCCAACACCACCCCAATCGCCAGTAACCACCACACTCGACGTTTCATGGGTTCCTCTCCTGTGTTAAGGTTGTTGAGCGCGCAAAGTATAACATGAACTACCAAGAGAGGGGCTAGGGATTAGGGGCTAGGGGCTAGGGAAGAGGGCTATTCCCTAGCCCCTAGCCCCTAATCCCTAGCCCCTTTTCTCACACTAGCTCAGCAATTGCTCCAGGATGGTGGGGTCGCGGATCTGGTCATCGCGGGCCAGGAGCAGGACTTTGGAGATGACCTCGGCCGTCTTGGGGTCGTCGTCGGCGAAGGGCAGAAAGAGGCGGCCGCGGTGCTGGCCATGCACCGGGATGATGCACACCGCGCCGCCCGGCCGCCGGTGAACCACGCCGCTGCCCAGATGGACGGCGTAGCTGCCCAGCTCAATGGCCCCGGCAAAGAGGCGGCCGAGCGTGTCGGCGGCCGAGTAGTGGGCCAGATAGCCGGCGTGGGCGGCGAATCAGGTGGTGTCGGCGTCGGAGTCAATCTTGCCGCGGGCCGCGCCGGCGGCGATGTCGTCGGGCGAGAGGACGACGGCCAGCCGCCGCGCCTCCTGCCGCTCGTGGAAGGCGGCCACCTCGCGCTCGACCAGGAAGGCCAGCAGCTCGCGCAACGTGGGCGCGGGCGGGCCGTCCGGCGGCAGGGGGACGGCGAACTCCGACAGCGGAGCGCTCTTGTGGCCGATCACTTTCGTAGCGACGGTTAGCGTTGTCATGGCAGGCTCCTGATCGAGAAGGGTGACGAGCTATGGGGATAGTATAGCATGGGGGGTGGGGAATAACGACACAAATGTTCTAATTTATTGGCTCAAACAAATGACATTCGTCACTTTACACCACCCACTCGCATGTCTTATACTTGACTGGCAAGTTGGGAGTCGTTCTCGTCACAAAAACGTTGAGCGCTCGCGCCAGTCGGGTGGAAGCCTATTGGGTAGGAGAGAGGGATGAACAAGCGCACCTTTGTACTCATCATTTCGCTGGTCGTTTTGGCTGCGCCGTTGGCGCGCAGCGCGGGAGCCAGGGTTGGGCTGCCAGCGGCGCAGGGTTCGCCCGATCTGCCTATGGCAAATACGCCACCAGCATCGGAAGTTGACCTCGAGCCGGCCAACGCGGAGGCAGCACTGGCCCTGATGACGACGCGCGTCTCTGTCTCTTCGACGGGGGCTGAGGGCAACAACGAATCTAACTACCCGACGTTGTCATACGACGGCCGCTACGTGGTGTTTGAATCGCTGGCTTCAAACCTAGTACCTAATGATAACAACGCTGACTATGACGTATTTATTCACGATCGTCAGACCGGGCAAACCCAACGCGTCTCTGTTAACAGCAGCGGTCAAGAGGGCAACGGCAAGTCATGGTCACCGGTCATCTCCTACACTGGACGTTACGTCGCTTTTAGCTCGTTCGCCAGCAACCTCGTCAGCAACGACACGAACAACGGCAGCGATATTTTCGTCATGGACCGGGATACCGGGAGCATCCAGCGCGTGTCGCTTTCATCTAGCGAAGCACAGGCTAACTGCGGCTCGCATGATCCCGCCATTTCGTCCAACGGCCGCTACATCGCTTTTTACTCCTGCGCTGGCAATCTCGTCTCGGACGATACGAATGGCAAGCAGGATGTATTCGTCCGAGACGTTGTGGCCGGTGATACGTGGCGCGTATCTATCAGCACCAATGGTGCGCAAGGAAACGATAATTCGTGGGGCAAAGTAAACATATCGAGCGACGGGCATCGGGTCAGCTTCGGTTCGTGGGCCAGCACGCTCGTAGCCGGCGATACGAACAACACAAGTGATGCCTTTGTGCGCGACTGGTATAGCGGTTGGACGGATATTGCCTCCGTCTCCTCCGAGGGCGTGATCGGAAATGGCTTCAGTGATGGCATGATATCGGGTAACGGACGGTATGTCGTCCTGGGCTCTGACGCCAGCAACCTGGTCAGTGGCGATACAAACGGGCATAAAGATACATTCGTTCACGATTTGGATACGGGTCTAACGGAGCGGGTCTCTATCTCCTATAGCGGCCAACAAGCCAACTATAATGCAGGCGCGGCGGTGATAAGCACCGATGGCCGACTGGTGATGTTCCATTCGGGAGCCTCCAATTTGGTTAGTGGCGATACGAACGGCCACGAAGACGTTTTTGTCCACGACCGCTACACGCACCGGACAAGCCGCGTCTCTATCGCCACCAATGGAACACAGGGTAACGCCAATTCGTTATACCTGCTTTCTTTCTCCGGAGACAGCCGTTTTGTAGCTTTTAGTTCAAGTGCTAGTAATCTCGTCGCCAATGACGGCAATGGTGTCCTAGACGTTTTCGTGCGCGAGTTTAAACCGTGCTATGCACTAACCCTTCAGAAGCAAAGTGGTGAGGGCAATCCGCCGCAGGCCACCCCAGCCCAGTCAATCGGTTGCGAACCCGGAACCTATAACCCGGGCGAAACGATAACCCTGACCGCCAAGCCAGCCGTCGGCTGGCACGTGAGTAGTTGGGAAGGGACAAATAACGACAGCAGCGTGGCGTTGGATAACATCTCTACGATGCCGTCCAACGACCATACGGTTCGCGTGAACTATGCTGCTGACTGCTACACGCTGAACCGCAACGTTAATCCCGACAACAGCGGCAGCATCAACCCTGACCCACAGAAGTCCCCAAGTTGCCCGGCCACCTACCAGTATACTTACGGCACGTCCGTCTCGCTGACCGCCACACCCAACACCGGCTACACCTTCGCCAACTGGAGCGGCGCGTTGAGCGGAAATCAGGCTACCAGGAATCTGACGATTGACGGCAACAAGAGCGTGACGGCGAACTTCAACCCGATTTGCTATACGCTGACGCGCAACGTCAACCCAGACCTCGGCGGCAACATTACTCCCAACCTGCTCAAATCACCTGATTGCTCGGCCAACTACCAGTACACCTACGGCACGTCCGTTTCGCTGACCGCCACACCCAACACCGGCTACACCTTCGCCTACTGGAGCGGCGCGCTGAGCGGCACACAGAACCCACAGAACCTGACGATGGACAGCAACAAGAGCGTGACGGCCCACTTCAGCCCGATCTGCTACACGCTGAACCTCAACGTGCAGCCCAGCGACAGCGGCGACGTCACGCCCGACCCTACCAAGTCAGCCAGTTGCCCGGCTGACAACCAGTACACCTATGGCACGAGCGTTTCATTGACGGCCACGCCCGACCCCGGCTATAGATTCGCCAACTGGAGCGGCGACTTGACCGGCGCGCAGAATCCGAAGAGCCTGACGATGGACGGCGATAAGAGCGTGACGGCCCACTTCAGCCCGATCTGCTACACGCTGAACCGCAACGCACAGCCCAACAACGGCGGCAACATCGCGCCCAACCTACCCAAATCACCTGATTGCCCGGACGACAACCAGTACACCTATGGTACGGTCGTCTCGCTGACAGCCACGCCGAACACCGATTACGAGTTCGATGGGTGGAGCGGTGCGCTGACGGGCGCACAGAACCCGCAGAACCTGACGATAGACGGCAACAAGAACGTAACCGCTCACTTTAGCGATGTGAACGCGGGCTGTTATCGGCTGTACTTCGATCATACAGGCAGTGGTACGGATCCCAATCCTTCATCGTTACAATCATCAGGTTGCTCAGCCAACTTCTACCGGAGCGAGGCAATCGTTCAGGTAACGGCCGATCCGGACAACGGCTGGCACGTCGCCGGCTGGAGCGGAACAGACAACGACAGTAGTACGAGCACGACTAACACGGTCACGATGCCTGCTGAAGAACATACAGTGAGCGTAATCTACGAACGGGACAGCCTGACCAATAGCAGAATCTTTCTGCCGTCGGTACTCCAAGTGCCGCTGACATGCTGGCCCGGGCCTAATGAGTCTGAACCGAACAACGACGCCAACCAGTCCAATGGCCCTCTTTGTTCCGGACAAACTTACACTGCACGCCCAGATGATGAGTTCGACTATTACTACTTTAACACGACTGGCACACAGCCGCTCGCCATTCACATGGCCAACCACGCCTACCCACGGGTTCAACTCTTGCTCTATTATCAACGTCCAAGCGGGGAACCTGTGGAGCGAGATAATGACCCAAGGGATGGTTGGCACATCACGCATAATGGGCCGGCAGGGAGTTATTACGTGGTTATCTATTCTGATCAATCCCCGCCTTCAGTGGCATCCTATACCTTGCAAGCAACTTTTGCCGTTGTTCGCTAATACGTATTGCGTCCGGAATCCGCCGTTGGTGTCGGCAGGATAGGGGGTGTCGGAGTGTCCGTAGGCAGCACGGGCGGCGTTGGCGTGTCAGTCGGCCGAGGCTCAGAAGTCGGTGTGTTCGTAGGCTCAGGCTCAGAGGTATCAGTCGGGCGCGGTGTGTCCGTCGGCGAGGCCGGTGTGCTCGTCGCCGTCGCCGGCGGCGGCGTGGCCGTCGGCGATGCCGATGGCGTCACCGTGGGCGATGGCGTGTGGGTCGGCGTGGCGCTCGGCGTGACCGTGGCCGTCAGCGTTGGCGTAGGCGTGTCCGTCGCCCGCGTCGCCGTCGGCGGAATCGTCCCGGCGACGGGGATGCGCGTGGCGTCGGCGGCGTCGGTCAGTTCGCCCGCGCCACGCGGCAGCCAGCCGCGGCCGTCGCCCACCTGCACGTTGTACCAGTCTCCGGCCTCGTCGCGCCCGACGACCGTCACCACCTCCCCGGCGACGATCTGCCCCACCAGCGGGTAGTCGTCGCCCGGCCCGCCGCGCAGGTCGGCGTCGCGCGTCAGGCGAAACACCGGCAGGCCGGGGGTCGCCGTCGCTGGCGGCGTACTGGTGGACGTGACGGCGGGAGTAGGCGCCGGCGTCGCCATGAGGCCGCCCACCATCCACACCACGCCGCCCAAAGTCAGCAACCCCACCAGTGTCAGCAGGGCAATGATGGCCAGCCGGCCGGCCGACCGGGCCGCGGGCCGCGCCGGTCGAGGCGCGGCCACAGCCCCCTTGTCGCCCACTGCCACGCCGCCCGCGGCCAACGGCTCCGTCGGCGTGTGGTGGGCGGTGTCGGTGACGGGCGCGGCGGGCCGGGCCGAGGCGATGGGTGAGACTATGGCCAGCGGCGCGGACGGACGCGCGGCTGTGGCCGCGCCGGGCGGCCGGATCGGGGCCGACGGGTCAATCAGGTCGCCCGCGGCCTGGATGATGGCCCAGGCCGTCGGGTAGCGCAACTCGCGCTCCTTGGCCATGGCCCGCTCGATGATCGGCTGCCAGCCGGGGGCCAGGGCCGGGTTGATGGCGCGGGCATTGGGGATTGGCTCAGTGATGTGCTGGAAAGCCTGGGCGTAGGGGTTGGTGGCCGTGTAGGGCAGGCGGCCGGTCAGCATCTCGAACAGGACGACGCCCAGGGCGTAGACGTCGCAGCGGCCGTCGAGCGGCAGGCCGCGCACCTGCTCCGGACTCATGTAGCCGGGCGTGCCCAACGACGCGCCGGTCTGCGTCACGGCCGTGGCGGCGGCGTCCAGCAGCTTGACAATGCCGAAGTCGGTCAAATAGGGGCGGCCGGCAGCGTCGAAGAGGATGTTGGTCGGCTTCACGTCGCGGTGAATGACCCCCTGGCGGTGGGCACTGTCGAGCGCCCCGGCGATGCGGGCCAGCAGAGCCACCTCGCCCGGTGGGCGCGGCCCACCCTGTAGCCGGTCGGCCAGCGTGCCGCCGTCCAGGTAGGGCATGACCAGATAGGGCTGGCCGTTGTGCTCGCCGTGGCCGAGGATGGGCACGATGGCCGGGTGGACGAGCCGTTGCAGCACCTCGGCCTCGCGCTGGAAACGCTTGCGGAAGCTCAGGTCGCCGGTCAGATCGCCCGCCATGAGCTTGATGGCCACGATCTGGCCGTCGGCCGGGGCGACGGCGCGATAGACGACGGCCATGCCGCCGCGGCCGATCTCTTCGACTTCGTGGTAGCTCCCGATCTGCGTGATCGCCATCGCACCCCGACCAGAGAAACGTCTCTCCGACAGTTGGAGGGAATGCGTTGATGATACTCCGCGGAAGAACCTCATGCAATGTAGTGGCCAGTGGTCGGCGGTCGGCAGTCCGCGGTCGGTCTAACTGACCACTGGCCACTGACAACTGATAACTTCCTGTTATAATCCACACTAGGACATTTGAGCGATGGCGACGCAGAAGAACGGCAAGAGCAACACGCGCAAGGTCAGCGCCGGCGGCAAGGCGAAGACGACGCGCGCCAAACCGGCGGCCAAGAAGGCCCCGGCGAAGAAGCCGGCGACGAAAAAGGCCGCGCCGGCCGAGCCGCGCCTCGACGACGGCCAGCGCAGCCTGTTGACCGGCATCATTGTCCTGTTCCTGACCGCCGTGCTGACCCTCAGCCTGCTCTCGCCCAACCAGGGGCAGTTCACGCAGCTGCTGTCGCGCCTGGCGGGGCTGGCGCTGGGCCTGGGCCGCTTCGCCCTGCCGCTCATTAGCGGCATGATCGGCGGCTACCTTGTCCTGCGCGGCATGGAGCAGGAGCCGCCCGTGCCCGGCGTGCGGCTGATCGGGCTGGCCATCGTCTTCGTCGTCTTCCTGGCTCTGGCGTCGCTGGTGGCCTATCAGCGCGACGAGAACTACGTTGACCTCTACGCCGTGGCCGCGGCCGGGGCGGGCGGCGGCTACATCGGCTCGGTCATCGCCACGGCCCTGGGGCGGCTGCTGGGCGGGTTGGGCACAATCGTCACCCTGGTCGTCGTCGGCGCGGCCGGCGGCGTGCTCCTCTCCGGCCTCAGCCGCGAACAGGTGGCCGGCTGGCTGGAGCGCGAACCGCGGCCGTCCACCGGCGCGGAACCGGTCACCGGCAGCGACCGCGCCATCCGCATCAATCCTGGCCGACCGGCGACCAACGACCAACGACCAACGACCACCAGCCAACGACCACAACCAACCGACCAGCCCGCCCTGCCCCTCGGCCCGGCCGTCACGCTGAAACCGGCCAAGGAGCCGAAGCGCGAGCGCGGCAAGAAGGCGGCCGGCGAAGTGCCGCCGCCCATCTTCCTGGGCGCTGATCTTTCCTCCGCCCCAACCGAGGCGTTGGGCGAAAGCGCCGCGTCGGGCGAGGGAGCCTCTGTCTGGACCCTGCCGCGCGTGGCCGACATTCTGGAATCGGGCACCGATGTGGACGTCAACAGCGCCGGCATCCGCGAGCGGGTGGAGGTCATCGAGCACACGCTGGACAGCTTCGGCGCGCCGGCCACGGTGGTGGAGATCAATCAGGGGCCGACGATCACCCAGTTCGGCGTCGAGCCGAACTACGTCGTGCTGCGCGGCGGCAAGCGGACGAAGGTCAAGGTGGGCAAGATCGCCAGCCTGGCCGACGACCTGGCCCTGGCCCTGGCGGCGCGCTCCATCCGCATCCAGGCCCCCGTGCCGGGCAAGGGGTATGTGGGCATCGAAGTGCCCAACAGCGCCAAGGCGCTCGTCTCACTGCGCGACGTGATGGAGTCGGACGAGTACGGCAAGATGAAGTCGCCGCTGCGCATTGGGCTGGGGCAGAACGTGGCCGGGCAGCCCATCGGAGCCGATCTGGCGGCCATGCCCCACCTGCTCATCGCCGGCACGACCGGCTCCGGCAAGTCAGTGTGCGTCAATGGCCTCATCGCCTGTCTGCTGTTGCAGAACACGCCCGACGATTTGCGGCTGGTGATGGTAGACCCCAAGCGCGTCGAGTTGACCGGCTACAACGGCGTGCCCCATCTGGCCGCGCCGGTCGTGGTGGACATGGACCGGGTCATCGGCACGCTGCAATGGGCGCTGCGCGAGATGGACAACCGCTACAAGCTGTTCTCCGGCGTCGGCGCGCGCAACATCGTCGAGTACAACAAGAAGCGGTTGCGCGATGCCACCAGCCATAAGTTACCCTACATCGTCATCGTCATTGACGAGTTGGCCGACCTGATGATGCTGGCCCCGGAGGACACCGAGCGCAGCATCACCCGGCTGGCGCAGATGGCCCGCGCCACGGGCATCCACATGGTCATCGCCACGCAGCGGCCGTCAGTGGACGTGGTAACCGGCCTGATCAAGGCCAACTTCCCGGCGCGCATCGCCTTCGCCGTGGCCAGCAGCACCGACAGTCGCGTCATTCTGGACACGACCGGGGCGGAGCGGCTGTTGGGCCAGGGCGACATGCTGTTCCAAAGCCCCGACGCCGCCGCGCCGGTGCGCTTGCAGGGCTGCTTTGTCAGCGACGGGGAGTTGCAGAAGCTGATCAGCTATTGGCAGACGGCGCGGCGAACGCAGTTCATTGGAGCGCCGGGGAGCGGGGTGGCCGGTGGCGAGGGGCGGGTGGCGAGTTCAGCGGGACGAGTCGTGTTGCCCACGCCCGATCTGGCCAGCGCGCCGACGACGGTTTCGCCCACCAACCGCACACGGCCGGGGCGGACGGCCGACGCCGTGCCGCCGCCGGTGTCGCACCTGAACGCGCCGGAGCCGACCGACGCGCCGCCACCGCCGCAGCGGCGCGCGCCACGGATTCCCACAGCGCCAACGACGAGTGGGGAGCAAACTACGAACTACGAACTACGAACTACGAGTTCAGAGCGGCCGAGCGAGCAACGACCGCCGACCGCCGACCGCCGACCGATGACCAACGACTACCACCCGACGCCTCACCCCGCCGATGGCATCACCCAGCAGCCGCTGTGGGAGGCGCTACAGGCGATGGACGACGAGGCCGACAACGGCAACGGCGAGGACGACGACCTGCTGCCGGAGGCCATCGCCCTGGTGCGCTCGCTCAACAAGGCGTCTACGTCGCTCCTCCAGCGCCGCTTCCGCATCGGCTACACCCGCGCCGCGCGGCTGATGGATGCGCTGGAAGACGCCGGCATCATCGGCCCGCCGACGGGGACGAGCAAGGCGCGGGAGGTGTTTGGGGAGGGGGGCGCGGCGGCCGATCCGCCGGTGGCGAGCGATGATGAGTTGTCATCAGATGATGACGATAGCCAAGAGGCTTAGTCGCGCAGTTCCGAGAACCGTTGAATCGGTGAACGATAGCCCTCGGCAATCATCGCGGCCAGGTACTCCTCGGCCTGTCGCACCTCCAACTGCTCACTGTCAACCAGTCGCTTCAAAACGCCTACCGAGCCGGACAGACTGACATGGCGCTCCTTGGCCTGTCGCCTCGCGCCGCGGTCATCGGTAACCAAAGTCCCGGCGCGGTTGATGGCTACGGCTAGACAGGTCGCCTCGCCCAAATCAACATATGCTCCAAGCTGCCTTGCCAAAGTCTGCTCCGGTTCGGTTAGGACGGTAGTGGGCATCCAACTCCAGTCGCAACGGGGCACGCTCCCTCGCGCCTCGCCGACTGATAACTCTTGCCGGACGGCTTCGGTCATGACGGCGCTTGAGCCAAGCGCAAGGCGGAGCAACTCCGGTCGGCGAATACGAGCGTAGTTGCTCAATACGGTCGTATCAACAACATTTAGAAGCGGCTCATCGGTACTCACGTAGACCCTCTAGCTCTTCTAACGCTTCCTCGATTGTCGCCGGGCCTATATGCAGCGGAATGCCCAAACGGTTAAAACGCTCCATGAGCGACCAGCGATCGGTGTTCAGCAACTCGGCTGCTCGACCGAAGCTGATGTCATGCTTCTGGTGAGCCGCCACAACGCGATCCCAGCGTGCTTGCACGTCGCTACCCGACAGCCTGATAGCTTCCTGCACGGCTTCTTCCGTCAGGCCCATCATGTTGTCGGAGACTTTGTCTTGTGCTTCGCTCGACTGATAGCGAATAAAAGCCTGCATGAGGCGAAAGTCAAAAGCATCTACGAGCGCGACTTGCTCTTCGCCATAACTCTCTACCAGCACCGGCCCCGCCCGGCGGGCTTCTTCGATCACTTTGCGCGTGTTCCTGGCCAACTCCGTACGACTGATCAAAATAGTCATATGGCGATCTCCTATCATCTAGCATCACTTCAGTTTACGCACTTTACGCACTTTACGCAAACCGTTGGTGAACTTCCCCACAAAACCGGTCACCAATTGTCGGGCAAACCCGCCCCATCTGGTTTATCCTGCTCGCAGATGAAGGAAGTCAGACGATGAGTTCGCTGGAGAGATTGAACGAGGCGCTGGCCTACATCGAAGACAACCTGGCCGAGGAGATTGACTTCCGGCAGGTGGAGCGGCTGGCGCTGTGCTCGGAGTACCACTTCCGCCGGCTGTTCTCCTTCCTGGCGGGCATCACTCTGTCGGAGTACGTCCGCCGCCGCCGGCTGACGCTGGCCGCGTTCGAGCTGGCCCACGGCGGCGCGCGGGTCATGGACACGGCGCTCAAGTACGGCTACAGCTCGCCCGACTCCTTCGCCCGCGCCTTCTACGCCCTGCATGGCGTCACGCCGGCCGGGGCTTGCCAAGCAGGGCCGTCGCTGAAAGCGTTCCCGCGTCTGACGTTCCAGATGACGATCAAAGGAGTGAGTGAAATGAACTACCGGCTTGTGGAAAAAGAACCGTTTGGGATCGTGGGCTTGATGCGGCGCGTGCCGTTGATCTATGAGGGCGTCAATCCCCACATCGCCGCCATGTGGGAGGAACTGGACGAGCCGCTGATCGCCACGCTCAAGGCGCTGTCCAACGTCGAACCGCGGGGGCTGATCAGCGCCTCGACCAACTTCTCCGAGGGGCGGCAGGATGGGGGCGAACTGGATCACGTCATCGGCGTGGCCACGACCCACGACGCGCCGGCGGGGCTGGCCCGCCTGGACGTGCCCGCCCTGACCTGGGCCGTGTTCGAGGCCGCCGGCCCCTTCCCGCAGACGCTGCAAACCGTCTGGGGGCGCATCTACGCCGAGTGGTTCCCCTCGTCGGGCTATAGCACGGTGCCTGGGCCGGAACTGCTGTGGAACGAGAGCAAGGACTTCGAGTCGCCAACCTTTCGTAGCGAGATATGGATACCGGTGGCGAAGAATCGTTGACCGGCGCGACTCGCCATAAAAACCGGGTTTCTTCTGAGAAACCCGGTTTTTTGTTTAAAGGGTCGTTACACCTTCTACACGATTTCTGAACATTCCCGTACGAAGCTGAAGGTATGAGGATGAGGGCAGTTGAATGCGGGAAAGTTAAATTTACACTTGGCGAATTTTGAATAACCACTAGCATTTGTAGCGGATCAAATTCGCTATCCCTTGCCCCATGATGGGGTTTGATTACCAATCGGGTTCGTTCCGTCCCTCCCACGTAGCAGCGCTACAAACAAATGGGTGTCCTATGTTAGGCTTTGTTCAAATTCTGGGCGGTCTGGCGCTCTTTCTGTTCGGCATCTCTCTGCTGAGTTCGGGCATGGAGAAATTGGCCGGAGACCAGATTCAGAAGTGGCTCGACCGGGTGACCAATAGCCCGATCAAGAGCATCGGCTTCGGCACGGCGGCCACGGCGCTGCTCCAGAGCAGCGGCCTGCTGATGGTGACGATGATCGGCCTGGTCAACGCCAACCTGATGAACGTGCCCCAGGCCATCATGGTCATGCTGGGTCAGGAGATCGGCACCACGGTCACGGCCCAGATCGTGGCCTTCGAGATCGGCAACTACCGGCTCATCCTGGTCATCCTGGGCTGGGTCTTTCTGGAGTTCTTCCCCCACCGCGACTGGCGCAAGTACGGCGAGATTCTCATGGGGCTGGGCATCATCTTCGTCGGCATGAGCTACATGTCCAGCGCGCTGGCCCTGCTGATCGAGATTCCGCAGGTGGCCAACGCGCTGACCGTCATGGGCCAGTACCCGCTGGTCGGCGTGCTGGCGGGCATCCTGGCCACGGCCGTCACGCAGAGCAGCACGGCCGTCACCAGCATGGTCGTGGCCATGGGGATGAGCAACGCCATCGCCCTGCCGGGAGCCATCGGCATCATCTTCGGGGCCAACATCGGCTCCTGTGTCACCGGCCTGATCGCCTCGCTGCGGCTGTCGGCCACGGCCCGGCAGACTTCCTACGCCCAGATTCTGATCAACGTCATCGGCGTGCTGCTGTTCCTGCCGTTCATCTCTCTGTTTGCCGACCTCGTCGCGCGCACGTCGCCCGACCTGCCGCGCCAGATCGCCAACGCCCACACCATCTTCAACGTCGCCGTCAGCCTGATGCTGTTCCCCTTTGTGCAACAGATCGCCCAACTGGCGCGCAAGCTGGCCCCAGACGAGCCGATGAAGCGCAAGCAGAAGGTCACGGCCTACATTGACCCGATGCAGTATGCCGTGCCCGCGGTGGCCATCACCGAGGCGGGGCGCGAGCTGGTGCGGCTAGGCGAGGTCACGGCCGAGATGATCGAACTGAGTTGCGGCGCTTTGCTGCGGCAAGACGCGGACGATGCCCAGCGGGTATTCGTTCTGGAAGACGAGGTCGTCGATCCGGTCACCAATGAACTGGAGAACTTCGTCAACAACCTGCTGCTGGGCGAACTCAACCAGGCCCAGCACAAGCGTGCCTTCCAGATCAAGAACCTGCTGATTGACCTGGAGCGCGTGGGCGACATGGCCGAAGACATTGCCCGCTACGCCCTGGACAGAATAGATCGGGAGATTCCCTTTACCGAGGAAGCTCTGGGCGATCTGACGCAACTTTCGCGCTTCGCCCACACGATTTATACCCGGTCGCTGCGCGCCTTCAACGATAACGACGCGGCTTTGGCGCTGCAAGTTTGTGAGGCCGAGAGCGAATTTGACAGCCTGTACTGGCAAATCCGCGACCTCCACATCGAGCGCGTGGAAGCCGGTCTGGGCCACCCCGAAGCCAACGTCATCTTCACCGAGACGCTGCGCCTGCTGGAGCGCATCAGCGACCACGCCGACAATCTGGGGGTCAGCGTTTCGCGCAATCTGACCCGCGTCAAGGCCCGGCCGCAGCCCCAGCCCGCGCCCCTCGTCGCCCGACCGGGAATCTAGGAAGGATGAGGGATGAGGGATGAAGGATGAAAAAGCATCATCCTTCATCCCTCATCCCTCATCCTTCCAAACTGGCTTTTCCCACCAATCCAGCCTAGAATCGCCGCGCATTCCTAATTCCTAATTCGTAATCCCTAATTCTCATGGCTCACCTTCAAGGACAAGACCGCGCCGACTACGTGCAGGATATGTTCGCCCGCATCGCCGGGCGCTATGACACCATGAACCGGCTGATGACCTTCGGCCAGGACGTGCGCTGGCGGCAGTACGTCATCCGCCAGGCCAACCTGCCGGTCGGCGGCCGTCTGCTCGACATCGCCACGGGCACGGGCGACATCGCCGACGAGGGACAGCGGCAAGTGCCCGACCTGCGCGCCGTGGGCGGCGACTTCACCATCGAGATGATGCAGGCCGGCAAGCGGCTGCCGGGGCGCGAGACAATCCGCTGGGTGGCGGCCGACACACTGGCCCTGCCCTTCCCCGACGCCACGTTCGACGCCGTCACCTCCGGCTTCCTGATGCGCAACGTCATTGACGTGGCCGGGGCATTCCGCGAGCAGTGGCGCGTGACACGGCCCGGCGGGCGGGTGGTGGTGCTGGAGAGCAGCCCGCCCAAGGATAATCTGCTCAAGCCGTTCATCAAGATCCACCTCAACACGGTCATTCCCACGCTCGGCCGCCTCATCACCGGCGAGGCCGACGCCTACCGCTACCTGCCCGACAGCACCCAGGGCTTCCAGGGGCCGGACGCACTGGCGGCGACGATGCGCGCCGCCGGCTTCGTGGACGTGGGCTACCGGTTGTTCATGTTTGGGACGATTGCCATCCACGTGGGGACGAAGGCCAAAGCGTAAAAACCACAGATTACGCAGATTACACAGATTTTTTCAGAGAAATCTGTGGGATTCTTTTGCGTAACGCATCCTCGCCAAATGAGAGGCCCTGTTTCTGCTATACTATATGTATGATCAGTTGAATGCCTGCTATTTGAGGATGGTGCAATGAAACCGTGGGAAGCGCTAGATGCTGTTGAACGTGTCCCCGACAAGGTAAGTGGCGTATGGGTATTTCAAGGAACCAGGGTACCTGTCGCGGCGCTTTTTGAGAATCTGCGCGACGGAGCAACAATCGAGGAGTTCCTGGAGTGGTTCCCAGGGGTTCAACGGGAGCAGGTTGAATCTGTTCTCAACCATGAAATCGAGTCACTTGAGATGACGGCCTGAGAATGCGAATCCTATTCGATCAAGGGGCGCCCGCCCCTCTACGCCGGCATCTGGTCGGCCATGAAGTCCAAACAGCTTACGAACGTGGTTGGTCTGATCTGTCAAACGGTGATTTGCTAAAGACGGCTGAGGACGCCGGCTAGCAACTCTTGATTACGACCGATCAGAACCTGGTCTACCAGCAGAACCTGCGTGGCCGTCAGATCGCCATCGTCGTTCTGCTGTCAACCTCATGGCCCCGAATTAGCCGTCGGGTGGATGAGATAGCTAGAATCGTCAATGCGATAGGGCCAGGCGCGTATGCAGAAGTCCCCATTTAGGCCGACACCGTCCAGCGTTGACCTATAGCTCTGGCCTGTCGTCTAACTCTTTCCAGCCTCTTCGCTTAGCGCCGCGCGAATCTCGGTCGAAGAGATGTCGTGGCGGAAGAGGCGGGCCGGGATAGGCTCGAAGAGCGCCTCGTAGCCCGGCGGCAGCGCCAGTTCGGGCAACTCGTGGAACAGCCCATCATCGTCCAGCCGCCCGGCGACGAGGAAGCGGTTGCCCCGCTGCCGCAACTCGTCCAACGCGGCCAGCATGTTGGTCTGGCTGTCGCCATAGTAGCGCGGCTGGATGATGCGCTCGGCCGTGTCGAAGCCGACGACGAAGACCGCCCCCGGATAGAGCCGCGCCTTGCGGTTGAACGTCGGCGCGTTGGCGGCGTAGGCCGGGTAGCGCCCGGCGAACTGGCTCAACCGGTCGAGTACGTCCCCTGGCGGCAGCGGCCCCTTGTCGGCGTTGACCGCGGCCAGCTCGAAGGCCACCGGCCGCCCCAGCAGCGCCGCCGCCGTTTCGGCCAGGGCCGTGTGCCCGGCGTGCAGCGGGTTGAACGAGCCGGAGAGCAGTGCCGCCGGCGGCGCGGTCGTGATCGTCCCGTCGGGCAGGATGCCGAAGAACGGCAGCGCGTCGCGGTGGAGTTGCTCGGCCAGGGGCGCGAACTCCACCGTCTCGACCGCCAGGTCATCGCCCGGCCCCAGCGCCAGCGGCAGCGCCCAGGCCACGCCGCCGGCTTCGGCCAGGGCGTTGAGCAGGAGAGCGCTGACCAGCCCCTCCTCGCCGGCCCGGTCGCGCGCGCCCTTGGCCAGGTGCAGCGTGTGGGCGCGCAACCGCTCCGGCGACCAGGCAGCGACGTGGGCGCGGTGCTCCCCCTTCTTGGGCCGGTCGGTGACGATGGCCGCCGTGCAGCCCAGCCCGACCAGCGGCCACGCCTCCAGTTCGCGCAGATGACGCGCCCGCGCCAGCGCCCGCCCGGCCATACGCCGGCCTGTGTCGGCCGAAACGTACTGCTCCGGCCGCAGCCCCAGGAACTCGTCAAACGAATCGGCGGCGTAGGGGATGAGCGCCTCCAGCAGCGTGCGCGACGCGCCGGGCACGCCCAGCAGGTCGGCCAGCGCCCGGCTGCCCGCGCCGGCGGCGGCGAACACGGCTCGCGGTGGGCTGTCGTGGATGGCCTGGATCAGGCGGCGGGTTGATTCGTCCATGCGCCAAGTTTGGCAATTGTAGAGCGATTTGCCAAATCGCCCTACATGGCGCTCCGGTTGTAGAGCGATTTGCCAAATCGCCCTACATGGCGCACTCCGGTTGTAGAGCGATTTGCCAAATCGCCCTACATGGCGCACTCCGGTTGTAGAGCGATTTGCCAAATCGCCCTACATGGCGCGCCCCGGTT